>JAEEGF011158097.1_pt1 | contig 17891 bp, 11 predicted proteins | sample 9134171 | NCBI WGS metagenome assembly JAEEGF01 (sample SAMN16246542, study PRJNA631951) | gut metagenome | biome: gut microbiome; feature: rumen; material: AP-attached | host: Bos | place: Iran: Karaj | collected 2018-10 | reverse complement strand
CTGTCAAAGCCTGCATCTCTTGACTTACCAGCTGGTACGATCTCAAGCTCAGCAGAGATGAAGTCCTCTTCCTCTACGCCATAAAGATCATTTAAAAGAGCAAGAATTCCGCGGCGAACAGCGCCTGAAACCTTTCCGCTCTCTGCCTTTTCAGCCTTCTCAGCTGCAAGGGCATATTTCTCGCCTGCTGAAAGCTTAGGATCAGCCTTCTCAGCCTTTTCTTTTTCCTTGGACTCAACAACAAATGGTCTGTGACCAATGATAAGATCAAGAGCCTCGCCCTCGATAACCTTGGCAGCTGTCTTGCTCATCTGATCAGCAGCAAGGTGAATCAGAAGATCTGAAATGAAGAATACTGGATCATCCTCATCCTCACCTACATTAAGCTGTACTGTTGTGCCATCCTTTTTAACAAATACGCCGTGGATAGCAAGAGGCATTGCAACGAACTGGTACTTCTTGATACCGCCGTAATAGTGTGTATCAAGATAAGCAAAACCACCATCCTCATAAAGTGGGTTCTGCTTAACATCGATTCTAGGAGAATCAATGTGAGCTCCGAGAATATTAAGTCCCTGCTCAAGTGGCTCAGAACCAAGCTGGAACATAACGATGGACTTGTTCATCCATACACTGTAAACCTTGTCGCCCTTTTTAAGCTTAGTCTTACCACCAATAAGTGTATTGAGCTCTCTGTAGCCTGCTGCCTCAATCTCATTGACGATAGTATCAATTGCTTCTCTCTCTGTCTTGGAATTATCGAGGAAGTTCTTGTAGTCCTCACCGAATTTGTCTACAGCCTTAAGCTGCGTAGCATTATAAGTAGTCCAAACATTTTTTCTGTTCATATATGTACCTTCTTTCAAATAAATAGTCGCTCGCGACTATTCGCGCACGAGCAGATTGCGCAAGCAATAATTTCATTTCTGCGAGTTGCGCAATAAAAGCCATTACTATTTTGTTAGCAATGGCTATTATATCATTTGTTTTGAATACAATCAAATTTAGCTACGAATCTCTATTCCCATAGTGAATGAAAGCTTTCTGAGCATCTTATCTACATATCCGCTAACTGCGTCATAAGTAAGCTCCTCATCCTTAGGAGTGAATGTAATAGTAAATGCCATACTCTTCTTACTTGGAGGAATTGGAAGTCCTTCATAAACGTCAAAGAGCTTAACATCTGTTACATACTTGCATGAGCCATAAATTGCTTCCTCAACTTCGCCACATGTAACTGTCTTATCCATGATAAGAGCAAGGTCACGCTTAACTGGAGCGAACTTAGGAAGTGGCTCGAATGAAGGAGTCTTGCCATACCACTTCTCAAGAACAGAAAGATCGATCTCGCAGATATAAGCAGGAATTCTCATGTCTGTATCATCCTGAATCTCGTATGTGATCTGTCCAAGATATCCAACCTCTTCACCCTCGCATGTGATCTTGGCTGCTCTGTATGGGTGAAGGAATGTCTTGGTTGTAGGCTCATACTTGAAACTGATATGAAGTGCCTTAGCAACATTCTCAGCAAGTCCCTTCAATGTAAAGATATCCTCATCCTCACCGAAGATACCGATACAAATAGTAGCCTTCTCTTCTGGATACTCAGTAAGTGGAAGTGACTTAGGAACAAATCTGTTACCAAGCTCGAAAATTCTTCCTTCAAGTGTACCCTTCTTCTGGTTTCTTGCAATTGCGTGGATCATCTGAGCTGCAAGAGTAGTTCTCATAAGAGAAAGGTCTTCATTGATAGGGTTTAGGATTCTGATAGCATTTCTCTCAGCTGCATCCTCAGGGAATCTCAGAAGATCTAAGTCGCTTGGTGAGAAGAATGAATAGTGCATTCCCTCGTAAGCGCCCTGAGCACAAAGAGCTCTCTTAATCTTAAGCTCAGTCTTCTGTCTAAGGTTTCTGCCACCCATTGTTACGTTAGCATTAGCAAGGAATGTAGGCTTAACGTGGTCATAGCCATACATACGGATAAGCTCTTCTGCAATATCAGGATAATCTTCCATATCTTCACGATAAGCAGGAACCTTGATTGTAAGCTCATCGCCATTTATAACTGGCTCAAAATTAAGGTTTGTGAGAATTCTCATGATCTCATTCTCAGGAACCTCAATACCAAGAACGCCGTTTACTCTCTTGATAGAAGCCTTCATTTCCTTCTTCTCAATGCTGTTGCCTGTATTAACATCAACATGAGTCTTGGAAACCTTACCTGCACCGAGCTGCTCGATAAGGTGAAGTGCTCTCTTCATAGCGATAACTGTTGTGTACTCGTAAACACCCTTAGCAAAAGCTGCTGATGAATCAGATGACTGACCAAGTGCTCTTGAGCTCTTACGGATGTTGTCACGCATGAACTTAGCAGCCTCGAAAGTAACTGTAGTTGTTGTATCACGAATCTCTGAATTGAGACCACCCATGATACCAGCAAGAGCTACAGGCTTCTGTCCATCACAGATAACAAGGTTTTCTGATGTAAGTTCGAACTCATTCTCATCAAGAGTAACGATCTTCTCACCATCTTTAGCTCGTCTTACTACGATCTTATTTCCCTCAAGGAAATTGCCGTCGAAAGCATGCATTGGCTGACCAAGCTCTCTCATAATGTAGTTAGTGATATCTACGATGTTGTTGATTGAGTTATTACCAACAAGAGCAAGTCTTCTCTTCATCCAAAGAGGACTCTCTCCGAGCTTAACATCATAAACATAATGTCCAATATATCTAGGGCAAAGCTCTGGAGCTTCTACTGTTACGCTGAAGCCTTCGTTCTCCACCTCTGTCTCTGTGTAGCTAAGATCAATCTCTTTTAATGGCTTATCAAGAGCAGCTGCTACTTCTCTTGCAAGGCCATAGATGCTCTGACAGTCAGGTCTGTTAGCTGTGATAGAAACATCGAATATCCACTCATCAAGACCAAGGAGAGGCTTAACATCAATACCAACCTCTGTATCCTCAGGGAATACAAGAAGCCCGTTATAACCAGCACCTGGATACATATCCTCAGTTACACCAAGCTCAACACCTGAGCAAAGCATACCCTCTGAATCATATCCACGAAGCTTACCCTTCTTGATAGTAGCAACACCGATAACTGTTACATGGTCTTTCTCAGTTTCGATAACAGTTGCGCCAACAAGAGCAAGAGGATATTTGCCTCCGGCCTGAACGTTGTCTGCACCACAGCATACCTGGAAGGTTCCATGCTCACCAGCATTAACTGTACAAACATGAAGATGTGTATCAGGAATAGCCTCACAAGTGAGAACCTCACCAACTACAACCTTAGATACATCCTTACCAACTTCCCAGCACTCTTCAACTTCGAAACCACAGTCAAAGAGCTTTTTCTCTAATTCTTTTGGTTCAATATCTATATCTACAAAATCTTTAAGCCAACTTAAAGGTACTAACATTTCATTTTCCTCCTATAGTTTTAGAAAACCCTAAATTACTCGTAGTGATCGATCTGCTTGAGAACATCAAGGTCTGACTCAAACAAGTACTTGATGTTATTGATGCCGTACTTGAGCATAGCTGTACGCTCAATACCGATACCAAATGCAAATCCACTATATTCGTTAGAATCTATTCCGCAGTTCTCTAAAACCTTCTTGTTAACTACACCAGCACCAAGAACCTCGATCCAGCCAGTACCCTTACAAAGGTTACATCCCTTACCACCGCATGCAAAGCAGCTGCAGTCAACTTCTACAGAAGGCTCTGTGAATGGGAAGTATGATGGACGAAGTCTTGTTGTTGTACCTTCTCCGTAAATCTTCTGTACAAAGAGTTCAAGCGCACCCTTAAGGTCACAGAGTGTAATATTCTTGTCTACTACAAGACCTTCCATCTGTGAGAACATAGGTGAATGTGTAGCATCATCATCTGAACGGAAAACCTTACCAGGTGAAAGAATCTTGATAGGGGGCTTAGAATTCTCCATAACATGAATCTGACCTGATGAAGTCTGAGTTCTAAGAAGATACTCAGCGCTCAGATAGAATGTATCCTGCATATCTCTTGCAGGGTGATCCTTAGGTGTGTTGAGGGCTGTGAAATTGTAGTAATCATTCTCAATCTCAGTGCCTTCATAAATTTCAAATCCCATTCCTGCGAAGATATCGATAAGTGTCTCTCTCATCTGTGTTACAGGATGAAGATTACCTGTGTAACGAATCTTAGCAGGCATTGTTACATCCTGCTTCTCGCTCTCATAACGAAGCTGAAGCTCTTTTTCCTTCATCTTCTTGTCGAGTTCTTCGAAGTGCTCAAGAGCCCACTGTTTTAATTCATTGACATTCTTGCCGTACTCAGCACGATCCTCGGCAGCAATGTTCTTCATTTCCTTCATGAGAGCACTGATCTGACCAGTCTTGTTGTCCATGAAGCTCTTTCTCATCTCATAAACGAGCTTGGAGCTATCAAGCTTTTCAGAATTAGCTATGATTTCTTCACGGATTGCTTCAATTTTCTGACGTAATACGCTGTTTTCCAATTTTCCTTCCTCCTATCGAGTTGCTATGGAATAAAATGAAAGTCCCATAGCACTTAATAAAATGCTATGGGACGAATAATCTTCCGCGGTACCACCCATGTTCATGTTTCATATTAGTAAAAAGAAACATGCACTTAGTTTCTGCAGCTATAAGCTGCTCCACTTGATCCATAACGGGGACCTCCGTTCCAAGCTACCAGTCAGAATAAGCCTTCACTTGGACTGCTCCGGTGCGAAATTTCCGTATATATCATTGCCATAAGAGGCTCTCAGCCAGTGACCTCTCTCTCTGGAATGGATGCTATCACATCTTCAGGCAAATGCCTGACACCATCGACGCATTTCTTTTGTTTAATTACTTACATATTCTATGTGTCATATTAATAAAAGTCAACACTTTTTCGATTCTGTTATACATTATCGCTGAGCTTATCTACAAAGGCCTGAGCCATTTCACTAAGGTGAGCGCCCTTTCTGATGATGTAGCCAAATGTAAGATTCTCTTCCTCTTTGAGCTTGATTGCCTTGATCTCATTTGAGTTTAGACTATCTCCCAGCATAGCTGCTCCGACAGCATATCCGTTAAGTCCCAGCATGAGCTCTATGGAAGTAGCTCTTTCGTTGGTGCTGATTATTTTCTTGTAATCGTAGGTAGCAAGTGCTTCCTCTCTATAGTAAAAAGAGGTGTTGTCGCCCTGATCAAATACCATACAAGGGTAATCCTCCAGCTCATCAAGAGATATTACTTCCTTGTCTGCAAGAGGATGATGTGAGCTAAGATAAAGGTATGTATTTCTGGTAAAGAGCTCATGGAATTCCAAAGAAGCATCGGCAAATATCTTCTTGAAGGTATTCTTGTTAAAATCACTAAGAGCAATAACGCCCACCTCACTCTTAAGGGTCTTAACATCCTCTATTACTTCGCTTGTCTGAGTCTCTCTGATGTAGTACTGGTACTCTTCAAGATCAAACTCTTTTACTGTCTCTATAAATGCATTAACAGCTATTGTGTAATGCTGCATGGATACAGAAAATGTAGGCTTGTGTCCACTAGCATTGAGATATTTCTCCTCAACCTTCTCAAACTGCTCAACAGCGCTTCTTGCGTATGCAATAAAAGAAGCTCCTGCGGGAGTTGTGACAACACCGTTATGAACTCTTTCAAATATCTGAATCCCAAGTTCATTCTCAAGATCTCTTACTGCACTTGAAAGTCCAGGCTGAGATACATAAAGTCTGTCAGCAGCTCTTCTCATGGAGCATTCTTCATCAATAGCTATAATGTATTTTAGCTGTAATATGGTCATGTCTTTACCTCTCTAAAGCGATAAATTTCTAGTACATGATAGCATACTACAGCTAATTATGCACACACTTATTATATTATTAAAAAAATATCAGCACATAGTTCCTGGTCCAGGGAAATCGCCAAGGATAAGCTTGCCATCAATAGATGTCTTTTCTTCTCTATCCACAAGATCGCCAGCTTGCTTTTTGGCGCCAGTCTGAAGCGTATTAGCTGCTTTTTTCTTGGAACTGTCTTTCATAACAAGGCTGCTAGCCTTCTTACTAATATTTTTTCCACCTGTGACCATTTCCATGTCGTCATCAGTAAGCATAACCATCTTTTCGTTATCCATAATGTTAACCTCCGTACTAATCAGATGAATCTACGTAATTATTTTACTATCTTTTTATACGAACAAATCTTAATTATGGCTAAACTTTTTTCAGAAAATCGTCAAAAAGTTAAAAAATGCTCTCAAGTTCGCATTCAGTAAGCTCCGTCTCTGGTTCAAAGTCCTTAGAAATCATATATTTATAAATACCATCAAGTAGTGTTCGAGCCTCTGGATACTGCATAAGGTTATGAAGTCCCATGGACGACATCATTATTTTTCCTTTGCCAACCTTAGCTTCCAGTAGCTGTGCCATGGAACGCAGGGAAACATAGCAGTCCATCTCTGTAATAATAGTCTTCATATACCAGGGAAGGACAAAAGCTCTCTGGGATGCCATATTAAACCACTGCCAGTTAGTGTATTCCTCAGTCGGGAAGTTTTTAAACACCGGATGCTTGGCATCAATAAGCTGTCCCATAGCCCCCTCCTGATCCGGGAAGGTTCCAACTGACCAGAAATCTGTAGAAAACTGGGCCTGAATCGAATTAGGAATAGCCTTTCTGGTAGAATCCGGGGAATAATAAACCTTTCCACCTTCTCTTAGAATAGAAAGAGCCTTATCATCCAGTTCTCTTGTTTCATATATACCCTCCGGGCACACTGGCTGTACCTGGGGATAAACCCAGATAGGATACGCAGTCTTCATAGAATCTTCATCTGTATCACTCAAACTGACAACAAGGTCAAAGCGCTTTGCTCTATCAACATCAGCAAAAGAAATCTCGATAAAACCAAGACTTGTCAGTTCTCCAACAGGACTGCTAAAGTCATTTTTCTTTTGTCCGCTGACAAAGACCTTTTGGGTAGCTGCTCCTGTCCTATCAACTTCAAAAAGCTTATAACTAAAGGAACCTGGCAGCTCATTTTTGCCGTAGTTTGCAACCTTGATCTCGGCTCTCAGCACTTCCCCGGCTTCATAGGTGTATTTATCAAAAAGAGCCAGCACTACCTGATCAGAAAAGAAAGCCTTAAACCTGTCCGGTCTTGAAAAAGGATATTCCTTGGGAGTTAAGTGTGAATTAAGCATTCCAACAAGAGCTGTACCCTGACCAGTAAAGTCCTGAAGTCCCAAAAGGGATATTCCAGACATTTCAGGCGTCCTGAGCACAGTTTCAACTTCTTCCCTGTATGCCAAAAGAGCCATCTCTCCGGTCGCAGAAACTCTTTTGTCATATTCCTCATCAGAAAGTGATGCTGATCTTTGCCTGTCCCTTACTATGTATAGGTTATCTGGCCTTGTAATGCCCTTAAATTGCTCTAGCTCATGCATGTCAGGTAAAACTTCATACTGACCAACTTCAAAGCTAAAAAAAGGCTTCTGATAGTTTTCTCTGAGTCTCTTCATAGGCTCATCAAAGTTTCTCTTAGTATTTGGCTGTTCTGTGTTGATCCTGCCCTGGTTGCCAGCAACAGCCAACCTTAGAACATCTTCTCCGCAGTTCGATGAGGTATAGAAATCGCTCTCTTTGTCAGTTCCTCTCTCCCCATAGAAATTGTTGGAGCCCCAGGCATATAGCCTTGTATTGTCAATATTCCTGGCTACATCCATCAGATGATGCATGAATTCTACTCCCGCATCGTCCGTATGAAGCTCATTTCCAAGAGTCAGCATTACAAAGGATGGGTGATTAGCGTAGGTTTTAACTATCTGCTTAATCTCGTTTTCGTAAAAGAGCCTGCTCTCATCAGATGAAAAAGCATCTCTTGGATTCCAGTTAGGAAGCTCAGGTTGTATCAGAATTCCAAGCTCATCTGCCGCTTCAAAGGCTGCCTCCGGCGGACACCAGGAGTGGAAACGAACACAGTTAACTCCATATGAAGCATAGGTCTTCATTATTTCCAGCCAGCCGTCTTTATCCATAGGTGGATGCCCTGTTTCAGGGAAAAGACCGCAGTTAGCTTCGCTTCTTAGGAAAATACGCCTGTCATTAAGAGTAAGTCGTCCATCCTTATCGTACCCAAATTTCCTTAGGCCAAAGGTTACTTCTTTTTCATCTACAAGCTCATTATCAAGATAGAGTCTTGCAGTAAGCTTATGGAGCCTTCCTTCTCCTTCATCCCACTTATCTTCAAAGCCTTCAGTATAATCAATTTCCAGCTTCACTCTGTTCTTGTCAGCTATGTCGCCGTAGTTTATAGCGGACTCTGCTATTAGTGAATCCACGTCTTCTGCTTCAGGATTTATTCTGATTCTCTCAATAAACGCTTTATCTTTTTCCTCTATATAGAGCTGACCTACTACTCCGTTCCAGTTGGTCTGAGTCTCGTCAGTTGCTGCCGATGAAAAGGTAATGTCTTTATATGGAAGTCCAGGGTAAGTATTATCTGTCGTAATCTCTATTGTGCTGCCACTATGCAAAAGTCCTGTAACTTCAAATACATAAGGAGTAGAAAGCCCTCCAACATAGGATTGGATTCCATGACAATCAACACTAACAGGCACATCCTTGCCATCGATCCTTAGAGTCATTGCTCTGGCTCTTTCTGCAAAAAGAAAATATCTCTTATTTTCCTTAACTTCGCTTTCAAATATTCTTGTGAATGTTGCGCTACCCTCATAGGTATAATTTCTGGTAAGCCTTGTTGCAATTCTCTGATCTTCCTTTTGTGCATTACCAAGCTTTTCGTTGCGCTCTTCTACATCCGGGTGCCAGGCCTTGGCTACCTTATCAGGATCACCGATTTTATTTTCATCAAGCGTTCCAGGAAGAAATCCATCCTCCCATACTCTTCCATCAGAAAGAGCTATTTTCCACTTACCGCTTAAATCTATCTTCATTCCATTCTCCAAATATCATTAGTATTTAGAAAGACATTTATCCTTATAAATACGGGCATTCTGGTGGTTAACATCAAGTTCTAGTGCCTTATCAAACCACTTTTCCGCCTTAGTCTTATCGCCAAGTCCGAGATTGCCAAGTCCCATAAGGTAGTAGCAATGAATCTCATTTTTCTGAGTCATATCAGTATCGAACACGGACATATCAGGCATAGAAACTGCAAAGTAGTCCATCTTAAACTCATCCCTTAAATGCTGCTCGCCGTAATCAATGAGTTTATAGAATCTTGCATTAGCTTCCTTGGTTCTGCCAAGCTTCATAAGAGCAAGGCCCTGATACAGTATCATATCTGCAGGCTGGTCGTAGTAGTACATAACTCCTGCAACCTCCTGAGCTCCAAGGGTAGCTTTCTCAAAAGAATCCTGTGCATTCACTTTATCTCCAAGAGCTTCGTAGCAAAGTCCGAGATTGTAGTAAATATGGTTATCCTTGGTGCCTTCTAGTCTTCCTTCACCAAGATTTTCTGGATAGCTAAGAGCTTCCTGGAGCTTGTCTTTAGCTTTAGAAAACTCACCTTCGCCAATATCAGAAATAGCCTGCTGAAGAAGAGATACCTTAAACTGAGTTGTTATCTTACCCTCAGCACCTTCCCAGGTCCGGAAATCATGCTTACATATAAGCTCATGAGCCTTCTGATGTTCGCCCATATTGTTCAAAAGAGTTACATACTCTGTATACAGATCATCTCTCTTATCTATAAGTGAAATGTTTTCTTCAAACATCTCACGTCTCTTATCAAGGCTAACCTGCATTCTCTGATACAGCTGGTCAAGTTCAAGGAATACCCTTGCATCACTCTTATCAAGTTCAAAGGCTTTCTCCATGAGTTCAAGAGCTTTAGTCCTGTATTCATTATCATCGCCACGCTTATTGTAATAAGCTATAGCAAGGTTCCTACTCACAGTCGGGAAGGAAGCATCAAGCTCAAGTGCCTTCTTCCAAAGATCTATAGCCTCATCATACTGAAGCTTGTCATAGTAAAGGCATCCCAGATAATAGCATGCTCTTGCACAACACTCATTTAGTTCAATAGCTTTTTTAAGAACTGTTATATCCTCCAGCTTGTTCGGAAAGCACAGATAAGGGCTGATTGCCTCTGCCCTTTCACATTCTCTTTTAGCTCCATCCTCATCTCCGAGGATTGCCTTGTATGCTCCCAGGTAGTAACTGATCATCGGGTGCTCTCCCTCATAAAGGGAAAGTGCCTCTATAGCCTCCTTATAGAATCCAGCTTCAGCAAGATCTCTTCCCAGATTAAGGTAGGTTTCATGAAAGTTTCTTGCTATAGCCTTTAGTTCATCATATCCGGCCTTACATTTGATAATTGCATTAACATAAAGAGATACAAAATCAAAAGGATCAATTGATAAGTTTTCTTGGATCAAATCTAGTATCTTACTAGCACATTTACGATCTAAATAAATCCTGTTGTGCTTACTCTCAATTCCATAAAGAATAAGTGCCTTAAGCCCTCTAGCCTTAACATTATGAGCATTCTTAACAAGTCCCTTATCTACAAGCATAAGAGCCTCTTCATAGTCACCTCTTCTCGCTGCAATAACAGCCAGGTAATAAAAAGACATCTCCTGCTGCGCACTTGTCCAGGTAGCTTTGTAGAAGGCATCATAGGCTTCATCCATCTTATCCTGGTAAAAGAGTGAAAGGCCAAGATTATAGTAAGTCTCACTGTCGTAAGGATTAGGATTCATCCTTGTAAGCCTCTCAAGGGCTTTCTTGAAATACCCTTCAGAAGCTTCAAACTGGCCTCGTCTAAATAGCAGCATTCCGTATGCGTTATTTATTCTGATGTCGCCAGCGTCTCTTTTAAGCCCTTCAAGATAATATGGATCTGGAAGGAAGGTAGCATGTCTGTACAGTTCTATATGCTGACCGGTTAAAAGAAGCTCCTCATTAGTCTGAATCTCTTCAGGATCTCTTGCAGCCTTTGCTGGCTCTGCAAGCTCTGGAATTCCCTGGTTCTTTGGCTGGTAAGAAACCAGTTCTTTTTCCTCTGACAGAACACTAATCTTAAGACTGTAATAGTCATAATCTGTAATCTTTATAACTTCATCGAAAATATCTACAGGAGAAAGCTTTGCATTGCTCCTATAGATTTCTTTTCCCTCATACTCAAGAACGATCTCAGCTTTCTCGTAAAGCGATGTGGCATAGGCAACTACATGCACACCACCATCTACAGCTTCCATATTCACAGCTGCATTTGTAGTGGCATTCTTGACCTGTCCTACAGCCTTATAAGGCATGAAATACTGCTTGAACACTTTTTCTTCATAGGGCTTGAGCCACGTGAAATCAGGCTGATTGTCGCAGTACATTCCCGTCATCAGCTCGATATATGGTCCATCTTCATCTGTAAGGTTCCTATCCCATGCCTTGCCAAAATCTCCGCAGCCCCAGGTCCACTGTTTCTTGCCAGGAGACACATGATGATCTGCAACATGCAAAAGACCTGCTTTTTTCTGATAGTCATAGCCGCCAACAAAGTCATAGTCTGACTTCTCGGCCATATACGAAGTGGGCACCGGAATGTTTTTGTATCTGGAAATATCTACGCCTTCACTGTAATCGTGCTTGTAGTATTCGCCTGTGGCAATTGGAAATCTCGAGACAGCTCTTTTGCCATGGTCATAAACATTGTGCACATCAGGCGGAAAGATAGATTGAGTGTAGTCATTAACGGACACAGCAGGATTTGCCCACCACAAAAAGGTCTGTGGAAGTGGCGTTCTATTGTAGAGCTGACCTGTGATCTCGATGTATGCCTTTCCAGGATAAATAGTAAACTTAGTAACCTCCTTGGTGCCATACATCTGATCCACATCCCCAGTCAAAAGAGTCACTGAACCATCTTCATTCTCGACAATTTTATAGTCTACAGGTGAATAGGTAGTTGGCCTGTGGTGCTGTGGCCAGTTAAATTCTATGCCTCCAGATATCCATGGGCCTGTAAGTCCTACCAGCGCAGGCTTTATCACCCTGTTATAGTATACAAAATCATAATCATTGGTCTTATCATAGGCTCTCTGAATTCTGCCTCCCAGCTCAGGAAGGATCATAACCTTGATATATTCATTCTCAAGATAAACCGCCTTCCAGGCATGGTCAGTCTTTTTCCTGCTGATCTCGGTTATATTCGGATATGGATATATCTTGCCGGTGCTGCCCTGATATACTCGTTTTTCCAAAAACATCGGATTCTTGTCCGGCTTACCAACTTCATAGGTGGGTATAATAACTACTTCTTCCCATATCTTAGCGTTTATCATTTTCATCCCCTTGTTTACGATGTTATATAGTTTTATTGTTTCAGATATAAAAAGTATATCATCAATCAAATCCTATGACATTCCTTAATATTGTTTTATAAATATCATTATCTTGCTATACTATTGTCATAAATAAAAGGGGATACACTCATGAAAACAATTAAGCCCACCGGTTACTTAAGCAAAGATTCCTGGTCTGAAGATTTTACTCCTTCCGAAGATACCAGAAACAGCTGTCTCTACGTTCAATGCATAGGTCACTATCAGGCTGGACCAGGATATATGGTTTCAAGGCGTCATAACCTTCATAGCTATCTGATCCTATATACAATGTCGGGAACAGGGATCCTCGAATATATGGGAAAAAAGGAAAAACTAAATAGAGGAAATATTGCGCTAATAGACTGTACCTATGACCATTCCTACTATCCGGAAATAAATACAGGCAAAGATGATCTATGGAATTTTAAGTGGATTCATTTTTATGGAAACTGTATCGATGGCTATTTAAAGAGCATTACAGATAACTTTATGATCACTGAAATATCGGACTGTGACGATTTATTTAATCAGATATACAATGAGCTTCACAAAGTTAGTTATTCAAGCAATATTGCCTGCTCAACGCTCCTTATAAACCTATGTTCACAGTATCTTATAAACATAAAAAAATGTTTCCAGGGAAAAGAAAAAAGGATATCTCCCATTGTCAGAGACGCTGCAAATATTATAGAGGAGCGTTTTTCCAGCGAACTGGCTCTAGACGATCTATGTAAGGAACTTAATATCAGTAAATACTACCTTGCACATTTATTTAAAGAGCAAATAGGCTATAGTCCTTATGAATATCTTTTGACCAAACGGCTTTCTTTTGCAAAATCACTTTTACGAGGCAGTGACAAATCTGTTTCGGAAATATCTGAACTATGTGGATTTAGTAAGAGCAGTTATTTCATTCAACTTTTTAAAAAAAATGAGCATACCACACCCCTTCAATACAGAAAATATTTCCGCGCAATCCCATAAAAAAAGAGACTTTCTAAAGCCTCAGCTAAAGAAAATCTCTATTCCAATTCCTATAAGTATCAGACCACCAATTATCTTGGCTCTGCTGGCCAGCTTGGTTCCAAAAACAATTCCAAGCTTAAGACCTATATAACAAACAACATACGTAACACCGCCGATTATGAAAGCACTCAGAAGAACCTGAAGTGTTCTGTACTGAGAAATGGTAAATCCAACTGACAAAGCATCGATTGAAGTAGCAATTCCCTGCATGAAAAGAAGCTTGTTGGATATTACTCCGGCATCAGGATCGATACCATATTTCCTGCAGTCCTTAATGTCACATTTGTGGCACTCATGACCACCTTTACACTTAAGCTCAGCTCTTCTGTCGAGAATACCCTCAATCAGCATCTTGCCACCGATAAAAGCCAGAAGAATAAGTGCTATCCAAGGGATAAACTTCTGAAAGCCAGTAAAAAAGTTTGCTGCATTGTGAACCAGAAACCATCCAATTACAGGCATCGCAAACTGGAAAACAGCATAGCACCCAGCAATCTGTATCTTTCTGGTTCTGTTCATATTGTGATCAGCAAAACCATTAGCAAGTGACACAGAAAAGGCGTCCATTGCAAGGCCAAAGCCAAGCATAACGCTGTTAAATATTAGTATGAAAGTCATTACTCAAAATCTCCTAAAAACATAATAAAAGCTGTTTCCAAATATAATATCTGAAAACAACTCGAGCCTAGAACCATATTATCACAAATACTTCTAAAAGAATATAAATTAAAAATAAGCAATAAAAATGGGCATCCATTGTATCAATGAACACCCATTCTTATAAGTATTTTTCCAAGGGACTGATCCTCGTCTTTCTGTAGCTTTGTAAGCTACCCTTATTTATATAAATCACATCCTACAGCGACTCTTTGACATTCCCTGGCTCCGATGAAGCATCGCCACCCTCGCTGTAAATGTCAGCCGCTCCGATAACCGTTGCTCGTCTTCCGTGAAGCTTATGCCACTTGGACTGCGTAGGTTTTATCTACAATGTGATTGTATATATAATATACCATCCACCAATTCTTTTGTCAATCACCTTATTTATATTGTTTATATTTTCAGACTATTCAAACAATTCCTTATTTCACCTGCATACAATTCAGATATAAAATAAATATTTGCCCACAGGCGCTATATACTGTATTATTTAATGGGTAATTTTTATGTGGAATGTTTTAGAAAAGAGGAGAATCATGAGTAATTATATTCTTAGCTGCTGCTCTACTGCAGATCTTGATGAGCAGCATCTTAACGCACGTGATATTAACTATATTTGCTTTCATTTTGAACTTGATGGCAAAGATTATCCTGATGATCTTGGTAAGTCAATTTCATTTAAGGACTTCTATGATAGCATGGCTAAGGGCGCTATGACCAAGACTTCACAGGTTAGTGTTGGTGAGTATGTTGAGTATTTTGAGTCCTTCCTCAAGGATGGTAAGGATGTGCTTCACGCAACACTCAGTTCTGGAATTTCTGGAACCCTTAATTCAGCTACTATCGCAAGAGACCAGCTTAAAGAAAAATATCCAGACAGAAAGCTTTATGTTATAGACTCTCTTGCAGCTTCTGCTGGTTATGGACTTCTTATGAACAAGCTGGCAGATCTTCGAGATGATGGAATGAGCATTGATGATCTGTATCAGTGGGCAATAGAGCACAGACTCGAGTGCCAGCATTGGTTCTTTGTATCAGATCTCAAGTACCTGATAAGAGGCGGACGTGTTTCTAAGGTTGCAGGCACAATCGGTAATGTCCTCAACATCTGCCCTCTTATGAATGTAGATTATCAGGGAAGACTTATTGTTAGATCCAAGGTTCGTGGTAAGAGTGCTGTTATTAAGGCTCAGGTTGAAAAGATGGTTCAGCTTGCTGAGGGTGGTCTTGACTACGACGGAGATTGCTATATTTCCAATTCAGATTGCTACGACGATGCAAGAGCTGTTGCAGATCTTATCGAAGAGAAATTCCCTAAGATGAAGGGTAAGGTTAAAATCTACAGCATCGGAACAACTATCGGAAGCCATACAGGCCCCGGAACTGTAGCACTCTTCTTCTGGGGTAACCAGAGAATAGATTGATAATTTTCTTTTAGACTAAAAAAGAGGTTCGCACCTGCGAACCTCTTTTAATATGCCATAAACTTAAGATTAGCTTATAAGCAGCTGATGTGTACCGTAATTCTGAATAAGATCTGTGATCTTACTGTCCTCTCCTATTACTGTAACATCAAGTGGTTTGAATAAATTCAGTGACAGAAGGCCAACAATTGACTTTCCATCGATAAAACTGTGACCATCCTGAACGTCGATCTCGCAAGATGACTTCGAGTTCATGTTAATGAACTGGATGATCTGGGATTTGCATCCCAACGACACCTTAACTTCTTTTCTCATATACTTTCCCTCTCTCGAAAACCGCAGGTTATAACCGGCGACAGAGATAATATTAACACTCTGTGTCCAAATTGTTAACAAGAAAAGTATAAAATAATTATTAAAAAAGTATAAAATAGTTTCCGTGAAACCGCTTACAATGGGCTATTTCGAATAGTTGCGTTTGATTAAACGTTTCTGAAAATCATTTTCTGGCATAGGATTATCATACAAAAATCCCTGTACATAATGACATCCAACACTCTTCAAAAGATCTACCTGTTCCTGTCTCTCTACTCCCTCAGTGAGAACTTTTACTCCAAGATCTTCAGCCATATGAATGATATTTCTGAGAACGATTTCATCATTCTCACTCACATTCTCATTATTTATGAATGACCTGTCTATCTTGATCATGTTAACTGGAAAGTCTCTAAGGTTAGACAATGAAGAGTAACCGGTTCCAAAATCATCGATAGCAGTATCAATTCCTTTTTCCTTGAGGTTCTTGAGGAAGTTAGTCATTAGTACGCGTTCATCCTCATTTGCCGTTTCTGTGACCTCTATCTGGATAAGATTTCTCTTTATACCAAAGCCATCTATTATTTCAACAACTTCTTTTGCCAAATGCTTATAATTGAGATCTCTTCTGGAAAAGTTAACTGATACAGGAACAGGCTCTATTCCAGCCTTTTCCCATCTAACTATAAACTCACAGGTTTTCTTAAGTACGTAGAGATCAAGGGTAGCAACCATTCCCTCCTGTTCCAGAATCGGAACAAATTCTGTAGGGTATAGTACAACACCATTGCAGAACCATCTGGCAAGTGACTCTGCACCAATAATCTCGCCTGTAAAAATATCCACCTTAGGCTGCAGATAAATTCTGAATTCGTCGTTTGCAAGAGCTTCTTCGTATCTGTCCTCTATCTGCTTCTGCCTGTATATTCTGGTACTCATTGCCTTATTAACAAATACATAAGGCTTATTAGCAACATTTTTAGCATAGTTTAGAGCCATTGCAGCTCTGGAAATAAGCTGTCCAGGTTCCTTTAGTGATTCATCCACAGAATAAACGCCTGTAACTGCAGACACTTTTACTTCTTCCTGTTTGCCATTTTTCATTCCATATACCGGAATAGAAGCTATATAATCAAGAAACTTCTGAGTTCTCTCCTTTTTGATTAGAGCCGTATAATTGTCTCCTCCGAAATGAGCGACCATCTCATCCTGCCCGCAGAACTCACGGAGCTTTTGTGAGTATCGTTTCATAATCTCATCACCCTCAGCAAGACCGTAGCGTCTGCTGATAAGGCCATAGCTCTTTAGGTTAAAGAAGAAGGAATCATACTTCATTATTTCCTTGCTCTCACAAAGCTTTGTAGCATATGCGATGAAACCGCCTGAATTAGGAAGACCAGTGAGATATTGGGTAAGTGCGCTGTCCTTAACAACCTTGCCCAAAAGAAATCTCTCTGTATGCATAGTAAGAATATCCACGATAATAGCAAAGCCCTGATACTCTTCTTCGTTCCAGGTCCTGTTATCGTGAGTATAGATATGCAAAGTGACAGTCTTACGACCAGCCAGAGTATGCTTAAATAAATATGACGGTGCCTCATTCTCAGGAACTGGGCCAAACAAAGGCACAATGACATCCGGCTCACTTGCCTGGTCAGATTCTTTTAAGCTCGAAATTATCGCCACAATGGAGCGCAGTGCGTACTCCTTGGAAACATCCGCAAGCGCACTGGGAGCTATTTCGGGTGTAATCTCTTCTTCAGACAATATCTGAACAAAGTTCATGAAGCTTCTTTCAAATGTCATGAGGCATCCTCGCTGGAATAAAAAGTTGTCATCAGTGTCATATATTATTATTGTACGAAAATATCCGCCATATTTCAACGATATCGGAAATATTATACACAATATAATCTTATTATTTTGAACATGAAAAAAGCTGCGTCATATGACGCAGCTCTCTCATTATCATTAGTAAAATAAATTATTTCTTGTTTACAAGATCCTTAAGAGCCTTACCAGCCTTGAACTTAGGTGCTACAGATGCAGGAATCTTGATAGCAGCGCCAGTCTGAGGATTCTTACCTGTTCTAGCAGCTCTCTTTGTT
>JAEEGF010200347.1_pt1 | contig 17893 bp, 13 predicted proteins | sample 9134171 | NCBI WGS metagenome assembly JAEEGF01 (sample SAMN16246542, study PRJNA631951) | gut metagenome | biome: gut microbiome; feature: rumen; material: AP-attached | host: Bos | place: Iran: Karaj | collected 2018-10 | reverse complement strand
GGATCTCGTCAATCTCCACGGTCTTGGCAAGGATGTTATAGTACTCTTCCGGAGTGAACACGGTGGCCGATCCCTTCTGATCCCAGACTTCTACGGAGTAGAAATGCACGGAGAGGCCGTCCATCTGGCGCCTGGCGTTCTTCATCATGGTGCGGGTCCAGTCATAGTCCCCGCCGGAAGCGCCGCAGGCCACCTTGAATATCTGGTTGCCGCCATAGTTCCTGGCATAGAGGGCGTACCTCTTATAGACATCGGAATAATACTGTGCGGTCATGTCTCCGCCGCAGCCCCAGGTCTCGTTGCCGACGCCAAGGTACTTCACCTTCCACGGCTCCTTACGGCCGTTTTTGGCACGGAGTTCCGCCATTGAGCCGTTGGGGGCGGTCATATATTCCACCCATTTTGCCATTTCCTCAACCGTGCCGGAGCCCACATTGGCGCTGATATAGGGCTCTATGCCAAGCATTTCACACAGGTTCAGGAACTCGTGCGTACCGAAGGAATTGTCTTCCACGGTCCAGCCCCAGTTGTTGTTCACCAGCTTGGGACGATTCTCTTTAGGGCCGATTCCGTCCATCCAGTGGTACTCATCGGCAAAGCAGCCGCCGGGCCAGCGGAGCACGGGAACCTTCAGGGCCTTGAATGCCTCCAGCACGTCTGTCCTGTAGCCATTTACGTTGGGAATACTGGAATCCGGGCCAACCCAGATACCCTCATAAATGCACCGGCCAAGATGCTCTGAGAACTGGCCGAAAATCTCTGCCGGAATCTCCGGCTCTCCAGTTGCTCTCTCATGCACGGAAAGCTTGATCTGCGCAGTGCCTGCCACACACGCTCCAAGCAAAGCAATGATGGTCAATAGTTTCTTCATGGGGTAAATATACAAAAAAACGCCCAATCCGTAAGGACCAGGCGTTTAAAATGTGAATCGACGGATGGTTAGTCGGCGAGGGAGAAGCGCTTGAAGGCAACAACCTTGGCCTCCGGATCAACTGCCTTGAGGGCGGCTGCCACGGTGGCCTTGTCGTCGGACAGCTGGTATTCCTGCTCCATGAGGGTGTTCTCCTTCAGGAACTTCTGGATACGGCCGTTCACGATACCGTTGATCATCTGCTCCTTCTGGGCCAGGGAAGCGAGAGTCTCCTCTCCAACCTTGGCGATGATCTCGCGTGCCTGCTGAGCCTGCTCCGGAGTAATCCAGCCCTTGGCGGTGTTGGACTCGATGTGGTCCTCGCTGTCAACGTGGGCGGGGTTGATGCCAACCTTCTTGAGGGCGTTGTCAACTGCCTTCTGAACCTGCTCGTCCTTGGTCTTCTGGATAGCCACGGTCTTTTCAGACTCGATGACCTCTGCGGGGACGGAAGCGGGATCAACTGCAACGGGGTTCATGGAAGCAACCTGCATGGCGATGCCGCGGGCGATCTCTGAAGGAACCTCCTTGCTGAAGGCGACGATTGCGCCAAGCTTGCCGTTGAAATGAACGTACTCGCTCACGAACGGGGCCTCGAGGGCGCCGTAGTATGCAAGGACGTGCTTCTCACCGGTCTTGCCGGCCTGGTTGGTGATGTCCTCGTCCAGAGTATAACCGTCTGCACCCTTTACGGCCTTGAGGGCCTCCAGGTCTGCGGGGAACTGGGCGATGGCGGCGTCTGCGATGGAACCTGCGAGCTTCTTGAAGTCCGGGGTGGCAGCTACGAAGTCGGTTTCGCAGCCAAGGCATACGAGGATGGCCTTACCGCCGCCTATGCGGCTGAGGACGGCACCCTGGGTGGTCTCGTTGTCACCGCGCTTTGCAAGGGTGGATTTACCCTTCTCGCGGAGGATTTCGACGGCACGCTTGAAATCGCCTTCAGCCTCTTCGAGGGCCTTCTTGCAATCCATCATACCGGCGCTGGTCATGTCACGCAGCTTTTTGATATCTGCCAATGCGATAGCCATAGTTCTCTTTTGTTTTTAAACGGTTAATTACTCTTCTGTCTTTTCTGCGGGAGCCTCTGCGGGGGCTTCCTCTACAGCGACGGGCTCTGCCTCAACCTTTGCGGCGCGGCGGGGACGGAGTTTCTTTGCAGGAGCGGCGGCCTCTGCGGTCTCCTCTTCAGGAGCGGCCTCTGCTTCCTTCTCCTTCTCCAGCTTGCGCTCTTCAAGGCCTTCGTTGATGGCCTTGCACATCACATCCATGATGAGTTCGATGGACTTTGTTGCATCGTCGTTTGCCGGGATCACATAATCAATAGGGGTGGGATCGCAGCAAGTGTCAACCATTGCGATAACCGGGATGTTCAGACGGACTGCTTCCTTCACGGCGTTAGCCTCTTTCTGGACATCGACGACGAAAAGTGCGCTGGGAAGACGGGACATGTCGCGGATGGAACCAAGGTTCTTCTCCAGCTTTGCCCTCTGGCGCTCCACCTGGAGGCGCTCACGCTTTGCGAGCTTCTCGAAGGTGCCATCTTCCTTCATCTTGTCGATGGTATTCATTTTCTTGACGGCCTTGCGGATGGTGGGGAAGTTTGTGAGCATTCCACCGGGCCAGCGCTCGGTCACGGAAGGCATGTTGACCTCGGCGGCCTTGGCGGCGACGACGTCCTTTGCCTGTTTTTTGGTGGCAACGAAGAGGACCTTGCGACCGCTGCGGGCCATATCCTTGAGGACCTCTGCTGCCTCGTCGATCTTAACGACGGTCTTGTGCAGGTCGATGATGTGGATTCCGTTCCTCTCGATGAAGATATACGGAGCCATCTTGGGGTTCCACTTGCGGGCGAGGTGTCCGAAGTGAGTACCTGCATCAAGCAGCTGTTCAAAATTTGTTCTAGACATGGGTTTGTTAATTGTCTGTTTAATAACTCTTTCATCAATCCGAAGTAGCGGACCTTGTCCGGTCTCCGGGATTTTTTCGCGGCTGGGCAATCCTTTTTAAATAATAGGTAAGGATTTACTCTGGACCCAAGCCGTGCAACGTAAATCCGGCAGAAGCGATTAACGCTTGCTGAACTGGAAGCGACGACGTGCGCCAGGCTGACCGGGTTTCTTACGCTCGACTTCGCGGGCGTCGCGGGTGAGGAAGCCGGCGGCCTTGAGGGCGGGGCGGTAAGCCTCTGCATCTACCTCGCAAAGTGCGCGGGCGATTCCGAGACGAAGGGCCTCTGCCTGACCTTTGGTACCTCCACCAACGAGGGTAACCTTTACGTCAAACTGACCTGTTGTGCCGGTGACCTCGAAAGGCTGGTTTACGATGTACTGGAGGGTTCCCTCCTTGAAGTACTCTTCCATCGGACGATCGTTTACGACGATCTTGCCCGTGCCGGCTGCAACATAAACACGAGCGACAGCTGATTTACGTCTTCCAAGGGCGTGTTTCTGTTCCATGTGCTCTGTTTAAATTTCGTTAAAGTTAATGGGTTTGGGGTTCTGTGCCTGCTGCTTGTGCTCTGGACCTGCGTAAATATACAGGTTGTTGATGAGCTTGTCTCCGAGACGGTTTTTCGGAAGCATGCCGCGCACAGACTTGCGGATGAGTTCCTCGGGCCTTGAAGCAAGGATCTCCTTGGGAGTGGTGAAGCGCTGTCCGCCCGGATATCCGGTGTAGCGGGTGTAAACGCGGTCGGTCATCTTCTTGCCGGTGAGACGGATCTTTTCGGCGTTGACGATGATGACGTTGTCACCACAGTCCACATGCGGGGTGAAGCCGGGCTTGTTCTTGCCGCGGAGCACGAGTGCAACGCGGGAAGCCAGCCTACCAAGCACGAGGTCGGTTGCATCAATGACGAGCCACTCCTTGTTCACAGTTGCTGCGTTGAGCGAGACTGTTTTGTAGCTAAGTGTGTCCACTGTCTTGATTATTAATGGTTTAACATAAAAATTGCGATCCCCCTATAATCAGAGGGACCGCAAAGGTAAGAATTATTCGGGAAATATGCAAATTACTGCCGTAAACCCTATGCAGTAACAAGCGCAGAGATTCCCCACATGATGGCGAAAATGCCGATGGAGGCGAGGAACATTTTCAAAACACCCATGCCCACATCATGGCCGTCGGCACGGACAAGGGATTTGAAATTGGATATGACCTCCGGCTTTTCCGGCTTTGTGAGGAAGGTGGCCGCAAGCCAAGCAACCGTGGTCACTGCTATAGTCCAAAGCAGTTTCTCCCAGAAAAGCAGTTCCACAGAGGAAATCTGGGGCCAGATAATCTGGAAAAACACTGCGGCAAGGAAAGATACGCCCATTGCCACAATCTCAGTCCAGGCGTTTATGCGCATCCAGAACCACCGCAGAAGGAAAATAATTCCCGTACCCGCTCCGATCTGCACCATAAGGTCGAAACCGGCTTTTGCGCTGTTGATAAACGGCACCATCACGCAGCCCAGGACAATCAGCAGAAGGGAAGCCCCGCGGGCAACCCAGATGAGCTCGCGGTCATCGGCATCCTTGTGGATAAAACGCTTCCAGACGTCGTTGGACACATAATTGGCGCCCATGGAAAGCTGGGCGGCGATGGTAGAGAACAGCGCCCCCATCAGTGACGCGGCCACAAGACCCACCCATCCGTTCGGGATGATGGTGATAAGGGCCGGATAGGCCATGTCGTCACCCACCAGCGCCGGATCTACATTGGGAAAGGCGCTTCGTATTGAAGCCAGGTCAGGGAAAATGAGAATTGATGCAAATGCTGCGATATACCAGGGCCACGGGCGGAGTGCATAGTTAAGAACATTGAAGAAAAGAGTGCCGCCAACTGCATGGGACGGACTCTTTGCAGTGAGCATACGCTGTACGATATATCCACCTCCGCCCGGTTCAGAACCGGAATACCACACGTTCCACCACTGCACTGCCACCGGAATTATGAAAACTGCAATGAGTGCATCCCTGTTGGAAATGCTGGGGAAGAACGACATGCGGGACGTCACCTCCGGATTGCCCATAAGGGCCGACCAGCCTCCCACCACGGGATGCTTCACGCTGAAATACATCACCGCACAGGCGCCTATCATGACCACCGCAAAGAGGAAAAAGTCTGTATATATGGTTCCCCTTATTCCGGAGAGGCAGGAGTATATCAACGATACCACCCCGGTGACAATAAGTATCGTGGACGCAGGAACCCCGAACAGGACGACGCCGATTTTCACAGCGCCGAGGAGCACCGTGGCCATGACAACCAGATTGTAGATTACACCAAGGTATATGGCCCTGAATCCGCGCAGGAAAGCCGCAGGCTTGCCGGAATACCGGATTTCGTAGAAGGAGATATCAGTGGTTGCACCGGAACGAACCCAAAGCTTGGAATAGACAAAAACGGTGAGCATACCGGTAAGCAGGAACGCCCACCACACCCAGTTTCCGCTGAGACCGTCCTTTCTGATAATCTCCGTGAAAAGGTTCGCGCTGTTGGTGCTTGTGGTGGCCGCAACCATGGAAATGCCTATCAGCCACCATGGCATGGAGCCTGCCGATTTGAAATACTCGTTTGCACCCTTCCCACGTGAGCGCAGTGCCGACACTGCCGGTATAATGAGAAGGATTGCGAAAAAAACGGCGATTACTATGAAATCCAGGCTGTTGAACATATTTGCTTAATGATTCTTGAGATGTTCGGAAACGGTGTGTAAAGCAAGGAAAAGCGCATCGGGCATTCCACAACCCACTTCCCCGATAAGTTTAAGAGCAAGCGAGACAGGCTCTTCCTCCACCGGGACGCCCGCCGCAACATACTCCTTCAGTTTGCGGTCATAAAGTTCCACACATTCAGCGCTGTAACGTATCGCCCGGGACACATTCTCCGCACCTTTGATAACGCAGCCTATGCCATCGTACTCATGGGCGCATACGATACTCTGAAGACCCGCCACTGAGAGTTTGTCCAGCGTATTGCGGTAGGCTGCAAGGTCACGGTAGAAGCCGATACCCTGGGTGGGAGTGCCGTTTGCCTGCAGGGAGTCCCCGGTAAATGCCGTTCCCGTCCTGCTGTCAACCCAGGTAAGGCAGTCATCATCATGCCCCGGAGTATATAAAGCATAGAAGCGGCCCTCAAGCAATTCTCCCTCGTCAAGGAGCCTGTCCGGTTCCACTCCTTTCAGATATGACTGGGGCGGTGGAGAATTCTTTGGAAAGCGGGTACGTACACGTATGGCCACTTTAACCGGGTCACGAAGGGCATCGGCCGAATTCCTGAGGGTGGCTGTCCTTAGTCCGTATCTGCTCACAAGCGAATAATGCCCGCCGATATGGTCCCCATGAACATGCGTATTAAGGAGCCAGTCTATGCCGGAAAGGCTCAAACCCAGGTTTTCAAGGGCCGGGATGAGATACTTCTCCGGCTCCAGATGTGAAGAATCTATCAGAATGTTCTTCTCCCCTTTAACCAGGATGATACCGGTCCACACGGGGCCGAATGGCACCTTCAGGAGGAAAGTGCCGGGCAGGACCTCCTCAAACTGAGGAAGCTTCCTGAAAACCTTTCCCGTAGAAAGGGAAAGATACTCCGTATTGTCCTTGGAGGTGTTGGAACTCTCGGCAATAAGGACACGCGCGTCTTTTGAGACAACGATATTGTGCCAGATTCCTGCACGCACATTGTAATACTTCAGGGGTTCCATCTCAACGCGCTCACAATTCTCCCCTATCAGCAGCGCCGCCTTCCCCTGGACAAGGATGAAAACCTCGTCCGTAAGGTTATGGCGCTCAAGGTCCGCCAGGTTGTTTTCGTCAAAACGCGGCGCCCAGTTCAGGCCCGCAAACGTCCACTTGCCGTTGTTGACAAGGCGTTTGTAGCCGGAGCCTTCATATTCCAGAATATCCAGTCCTTTCATGCGAAATCACTTATTGACAAGGGCATGCGCGTGGAACCGGTACCCATCCAGCCGCCTTCCACATCCATCATGCCACCGTTTATTACAAGTCCTTTCCCAACCACTCCAAAGTCGGGATTAACAGGGCGGATTGTCCCTCCCCAGCCACGGCATTCCACAACGGAGCTGTCTCCAAGCCATGGCAACTGGTTCTCTTTCCTGGCGCCCGGAGTTATGTACGGGCCCACTATCATTGGCGAGGGAGCCACTTTCCATACGCCGTCAACTTTTATCCCGTACTCTACGCCGTTCCCGCCGGCAGCCGTCATAAGGTTCTTCACCCCCTGCTTTTCCAGCCCCAGAAGAAGGGCGCGGCTGGCAGCCTGGCCGAAATTATGCGTGAAACGGTTGGTGGTGGCGAAATACTCCAGAAGATCTTCCTTATTCGGGCACTTGAGCACATAAGGTATAATTGCACGGGTAAACAGCGGGTCCATTGCCCTTTGGGAGGAATGAAGCTCGTCTCCCATACGAAGCGCCTCATGGAAAAGCTCCTTCATGGGAAATCCGCCAGCGTCTTTCAATACTTTTATCAGAGGAGGGAAGAGCACGTCTCCAAGCCATCTCAAGTTTGATGCAATCTCCCTGGAATAGATACCCCAGCCACAGAATCCGCCCCCGAATTTTCCTTCTGCCGGGAAGAGCCCGGCAACGCCGCCTGTCTCCCTGTCTTCAACTATCAGAAGGGGCACTGAGGGGGTGATTATTCCGTAACCGGAGCCGTTGGTGGCATAATCGAATGCCGCCTCCAGTTTTACTTCGCCGGATTCAAGCATCCTCACGGCTTCGTCCTCCGTGGAGGCCCATCCCTCAAAAAGGCAGGCTCCAACCATGCTGCGCCTGTGCCCAAGGCACATCCGCGCGTATTCTATGGGCGGTCCTGCATGGAGGATGGTTCTATCGGCAAGCCCAAGAAAAGGGCCGGCCTTCTGCATGTCAATCCAATAAGGATCGCCTTTCCATCTTAACTGTTCCGGTTTCATAGCTTGTTCCTTAATTCCAAAGCCGCTTCACGACCGGCAATTGTGCCGAACACCATAGCCGCTGTTCCCCCGTTGCCGCCTAGACGGTTGAGCCCGTGGACTCCAGCGGTTACTTCCCCGCAAGCAAACACTCCGGGGACAGGTTTCCCGTCCCTGTCAAGCGCATGACATTTTGTATCAATCACAATTCCGCCCAGGGAAGAATGCGGGGCGGGAGACACCTTGATGAGGCGTTCAGAGAGGTCCATCCTGCACTCCAGGATCTTTTCATCCGGAACGGCTGTCAAATCGAAAACAGCAACGCCCCCTTCACGGAAGATGGCCCTTGACAACTCATCCTTGTTGATGCGTGCATCCGGGAGGAATTCTTCGCCTTTCGCGTTAAGAAGTTTTGCTCCCTCATACAGAAGCGTGGTTATTACCGGGATTCCGCGCCTGGGGCCTTCTATACGCACGGTAGGCTCATACTGGACATGGGCCTCGTCCACATCCTTGATGGCCGCTCCAAGGAGTTCTGCCATCCTCAGGCCGTCGCCTTTCAGGTATTTGGGGTTGTCCGTAAAATCATACTTTCCGCACCATCCGCCAGTGGCGATGATGATTTTACCGCCGGGTCTTGACTCCCGGATAGAAAGCACTTCCTCCGGGGCAACCGTTCGGTTTTCAACTGCAACCTTACCGGCAAGCCGCTTTTTGATATCGGCAACAGCGATTGCGCCGATTGCATGGCGTATCGACACTGCGCGGGGCACGCTGCAGCCAAGGGGGCGGATAACGGTGCCGTCGAATTCGAACTGCTCACAGAGTTTCACCGACTCCCGGCACATTGTCTCCACAAGAGCGCGGTCGTTGTCGTATTTACCTCCGGCGAGGGTGTCTTCAATGAACAGTTCCGGAGAATCTTCTGGCAAAACGGGACAGTTCAGGGCATGGATATCAGGGGTGTTTCCAGGCCCGTTGGCGACCAAGGTGACGGACGCACCTCCCTCCACCGCCGCTTCTGCAGCCCTCCACCCGGCAAGACCGCCGCCGATTATGAAAACGTCACTGCCCATACCTACCTCTGAACCCTCCCGGTACCATTCCCTGCCGCAAGAGCCTCCACTTCCTGTACCGTCACCAGATTGAAGTCATGCTCGATGGAGTGTTTGAGGCAACTTGCCGCAACGGCGAAATCGATGGCCGCCTGTGTGTCCTTGCCGGAGAGCAGGGCATAGATTAGCCCGCCTCCAAAACTGTCTCCTCCGCCCACGCGGTCCACGATATGTACCTTGTACTCAGTAGAAAAACACGCCTGCCCCGACGCTGCGTCATAGAGCATTCCGGCCCACAGGTTATCGGAAGCGGAAAGCGATGTGCGTAGCGTCACCGCTACTTTCTTCACGCCGAAGCGCTCCACAAGCTGCTGTGCAACAGAAACATACCCTTCCTTATTGAGCTTGCCGGACTCCACATCGCAGCCCTTGCCCACTATACCGAACACATCGGCGGCATCAGCCTCGTTGGCGATGAGAACGTCCACATAGGGAACGAGTTCAGACATAACCTCGCCCGCTTTCTGTTTTGTCCATAGCTTGCCACGGTAATTGAGGTCGCACGACACGGTGATTCCATTAGCGTGACAGAACTTCAGCGCATCAAGGCATATCTGGGGATTTTCACCGCCCAGGGCGGGAGTGATTCCGGTGAAATGGAACCAGTCTGCGTTCTCAAAGATTTTTTCCCAATCGAAGTCGCCGCGGGCGGCCTTCGCTATGGCAGAGCCGGCCCGGTCATAGACCACTTTCGACGCACGCTGAGATGCACCTTTTTCCACAAAATAGAGCCCCAGGCGGTCGCCTCCCCATACGATATCCTTCGTGTCCACGCCATAGTGCCTGACCGCGTTACGGGCAGCCTCCCCAAGCGGATTGGCAGGAAGTTTGGTAACGAACGACGCGTCCATACCGTAATTGGCAAGGGATACGGCCACATTGGCCTCTCCGCCGGCATAAGACGCTTCAAACTTTTCTGCCTGCAGGATGCGCTGATAGCCTTCCGGATTAAGGCGCATCATTATTTCTCCAAATGTTACTATCCTCATAATCAAATCTTTGAGTTCTCTACAAGAGCTCTTGCAACGGCTGTTATCTTATCCCACTCCCCTGCCTTTATCCATTCCTTGTTGGTAAGGTTGCCGCCCACTCCGGCGCCCACGCAGCCGGCTTTCATGAAATCGGCAATATTGTCCGGGCCGATACCGCCCACGGCGAGCAGCGGAATATGTGACAAGGGCGCCTTGATGGCCTTGATATATCCCGGGCCAAGGGCTCCGGCCGGGAAAATCTTCACAACGGAAGCCCCGGCATTGAAGGCCTCAACAGCTTCGGAAGGGGTCAACGCCCCAGGCGTGGCCTCAAGCCCGTCGGCAACGCACTTCCGGATGAGTTCCGCATTCACGTTGGGGGTGACCATGAATTCTCCTCCGGCGTCTTCACAAATCCGCAGTTGTTCTTCGGTAAGGACGGTACCGGCACCGACCTTCAATTCATTGCCAAAGCCGGACTTAATTGACCTTATGGCCGCTGCAGTATCCTTCCAGCTGCCGGGGTCCTTCTGGTTGAAGGTAACCTCAACGTGGCCGATTCCGCCCTTCATGTAGGCTTCGGCGAGCCGGAGGCAAACCTCCGGCCCGAAGCCACGTATTATTGCTACTATCATGGCGACTATTCCCAAATACCGCCGTGGGCCATTGAGCCCACATTCTTTGCAAACAGATTCAGGTAACGCGGATACTTGGAAGTGTCAAACTTCCAGTTGAAATCCTTCTTGCGGGATTCAAGATCGGCGTCAACGCTGATAGTCCTGTTGGGGATGTCGATGGTGATGATGTCTCCGTCCTTGACAAGGCCAAGGGGCCCCATAAGCGCCGCTTCCGGAGATACATAGCCTATTGAAAGGCCGGATGTGCCGCCGGAGAAGCGTCCGTCGGAGATTATGGCGCAGGAGTCAAATAGTTCCTTGCGGCCTTTCAGGTTCTCCTGGAAGGTAAAGGCCGTGGTTCCAAAGCGGCCCTTTAGGCCAAGGAAACGGAGCACGCAGGCGTCTCCGGGCTTTATCTGGCCGGTCTTGAGCGCTTCAAGGGCGTCGTCCAGCTCGTCAAAGACACGGGCGGGGCCCTTGTAAGTCATAAGATGCTCGGGAACAGCAGCAATCTTGACGATAGAGCCTTCCGGCGCAAGGTTTCCGTAAAGTACGCCTATTCCCGGCTCGCTCATGACAGGATTGTCCAGCGAGTGAATCACGTCGTGGTTATAGACAACGGCATTTTTCACGTTCTCCGCCACGGTTTTTCCGGTTACGGTCATGCAGTCTCCGTCCAGTTTTGGCAGGAGCTCCTTCAGGAGGGCGGGCATGCCGCCGGCCAGGCAGAAGTCATGGACGGAATACTTGGGACCGCTTGGCGCGATGTGCGCAAGGAGCGGAATATTGTTGGAAGCCTCGTCAAAGTACTTCCACCAGGGCTCGTCATAACCTGCCTCATTGGCAATGGCCGGAATGTGGAGAAGGAGGTTGGATGATGCTGCTATAGCCATATCCATCTTGATGGCATTGCGAACCGACTCGGGGGTGATGATTTTCCTTGCGGTAAGGCCTTCCCCGACCATCTCAACCACGCGCTTTCCCGCCTTGTAAGCAATCAGGTAGAGCTCGCTTGATGTAGCAGCCACGGAAGAGTTGCCAGGGAGCGACATGCCAAGGGCCTCGGCCACCATACACATGGAGTTGGCCGTTGTCATTGAAGTGCAGCCTCCGCAGGTTCCCCAGGAGTGCTCTACAAGGTCGTTATAAAGGTCCGGATCTATGCGGCCGGCCTCCATTGCGCCCACTTTGTCCTGGGCATGGATATGGAGAACTTCTTTTCCGCGGCATACGCCAAGCGGCATGTATCCGCCGGTAACCATTATAGCGGGGATATCAAGGCGTGCGCAGGCCATCAGGTGACCAGGGACGATGGAATCACAGGTGGAAAGAAGCACCATTCCGTCGAAGAAATTTCCTTCCACGGTGATTTCCACCTGGTCGGCGATAGAGTTACGGCTTGGAACTTCGATATACTTGGGATCCTCCAGGACCATACCATCGCAGATACCGGTGGTCATTACCTCCATGGGGAGGCCGCCGGCGTCACGGATACCGGCTTTTACGCGCTCCGCCAACTGTTTCAGGTGGACATGACCGGGGTTATACTCATTCCAGGAATTGACAACCGCAATGCGCGGCCTGTTCTGTTCCTCTGCGGAATAACCCATTCCGCACATCAGCCCACGGCGGCATTCGCTCGCCTGGCTGAAACTCCATTGACTCTTGAGTTTCATATTAAAGTATTATTCTTGGTTTATCGGATAATTCATGGACTCGATTGTGCCGTCGCAGGACTGGCCGCCATCCACGCATATAACCTGCCCTACGATGAAGCGTGCCTTCTCAATGTCGGCAAGGAACTGGATCATGGGAACTACCTCGTCAACGGTTCCGCCTCGGCCTACCGGAATCTTGTGGTTGAATGATACAAGGTCCGCCTCCGAATAGCGTTCGATGGCCTTGGTGAAAATGAGCCCGGGAGCAACGCAGTTTACCCTGATACCATATTTTGCAACCTCCACGCCCAGTGCCCTGGTGAACATGTTAAGTCCACCCTTACCGGCACTGTATGGGAGCATACGGCGATGTACCCACGTAACCTGTCCGTGGATGGAGGAAATATTGACTATCCTTCCTTCCGTTTTCTTCTCTATCATGTCAGGGATGGCATAGCGGGAAAGGTATGCAGCCGCATTCAGGTTAAGGGCTATCTGGCTGTCCCAGTAGTCCATTGGCATATCCTTGAATTCACCCTTGGGGCCTCCGGGAATCTTCAGGGCTCCGCCGGCATTGTTGATGAGGACATCTATCTTTCCGAATGTCCTGATGAAGTCTTCCATCGTCTCCTTGCACCAGTCGTGGCTGCCCACATCGCCCATGTAAATCTTGGTCTTGACTCCATAAGCCTCGCACTGCTTTGCAACCTCAATTGCCCCCTCCGGACTCTTGTTGCCGCAAATACCGATGTTGGCGCCCTCGTCCCTCGCGAACGCAATCGCGGTGCCGGCACCTATGCCGTGAGATGAACCGGTAATAAGAATGTTTCTTGCCATATTGTTATTTGTTTAGGTTATTCAACAGAAAGAGTAACGGAGACGGTGTGGGTTTCCCCGGGCAGGAGGGTATAGGATCGGTCCCGGTATATGGTTCCGGTTTCCATGGCCACGGCCCCTTCGGGAGCCACATAGGCCACAAACTTTATCCCGCCCTTGAAATCTGCGGTTACTCGGCGCTTGCCGTCCACAAGTGTATATGAACCGTCCCCGGTTTCGAAGACAATACCAGGCTTCCCGCCGGAAATGCTCTTCACGGGGAAAGAGCCTTTCCAAATGCGGTCAGCGCCCTTGTCGGCCTCATATTTCCAGAAGTATTTGCTGCCGGAAAGGCCTTCTATGGTGCAATTCGACGGATGGGACACGCGGAAGAAGGGATGCAGGAGCTCGGTACAGGAATAAGCGTCGTCGTCCGTGTTGGTTACCCGGAATTCTGCCGATAGTTTGTCACCAAGCCGATACTCCATTTCCGCATGGAACTTGTGGGGCCATACCCTGCGGCTGGACTCGCTGTCATCCAGCGCAAGCACAACGCTGTCTTCCGACTGCGATACAACAGTCCAGTCAAAGTAAGGGGTGAGTCCATGGATGTTGCATCCCGGACGGCCTTCATAGATAGCCCATGGCCAGTAAACGGGGATGCCCAGATTGCCAAGGACCTCCGTCTTTCCTGCCGGCTTCCAGCTGCGCATATTGGCGCCGCGAAGGTCCACGCGGGCGCTTCCCGCCGCATTTGACAACACCACCTGCGTCTGAGGCTGCGAGACGCTCTCAAGCCAGGCCAGGTCTTCCGCAGAAAGCTGCCGGAGAGATGCCAGCCGGTAGGTTCCGCCCCAGGCCATCAGGTGGTCGTTAAGGCTGCCACGCTTGTTCTCGCCGGTGCGGTACTTGCTCCAGCGGGTCTGGAACCAGGCTTCGTTTTTGGAACCCACAGGACGCTCAAGTGAGTGCCAGAGTTCCCTGTTCTCGTCGGCAAAACCCTGCGTGCCGTTGCGCCACATGAGAGCGGCGACTTCTTTCCACATGGGATCCTTATCGGCTCTGGACAAGGCAAAGAGTTCAGAAATGAGCAGATTGCCATAATCGTCAAGCGCGGAGTGCTCCGTTCCCACGATGGTTGCCCCGGCCGGACGCCAGTTGTAGATGGAAAGGTCCAGGTCAGGGCCATAAGTTGGATTCTGGAGATAAACCCATGACAGGAAATACCACCCTGCTTTGCGGGCATAGTTGAGGTATCTGCGCTTCCCGGTCATCTTCCACATCTCCACTGCCGCAGAGAAGAAAGGCTGGATACCTTCACGGTCAACGCTGGAACAGTCCATGGCGCCACCGTTGCATTCATAGCGGTCTATATCTCGGCCGTAATAATACTTGAAACCGGCGTCTATGGCATTTTTCACCGCCACATCGTGCGTAAGGGCCCAGTAACGCACCAGTCCCATCAGGACAAAGCCGCCGCAGTCTCCAGCCGCATTGACCAGCTCACCTGTGGAGAAGTCCCACTGTGAGCCCAGGCCACCGTCTCCGGGAAGGGAAGCCAGAAGCGCCTTCACCACTCTGGCGGCCGACTGCTCAAATTCATCGGCATAATCGTCCGCGTCAATTCCAAGCGCACTTATCTCCTCCCCGTGTGACCGGAGGAACTGCACCGTACGGGCGAGTTCGCCTATGGACCATCCCACTTCAGAAGCATCCGTGAAGGTCTTTCCGGGAACGGGCTTGGAACCACGGCGGAAAAAGCCGCTCTCCTGCTGGCGGACACGAATCCAGCTGCGGATGACCTCGCACCCGAAATGAACCCCCTCCCTGTCTCCTTCTTCCAGAGAATACTCCATGGTAAGGCGAGCTTTCTGGAAGCTCTGGGAGGCAAAACCGATATTGATGGTGCCGCCGCTGACGATGTACTCGCCCGGAGCCAGCAGTTTGGACTTTTCAACATCGTCGTTTTTCCAACAGTTCAGCGTCAAGTCCTTTTCATAATCGGCCAGCGTGTAACCTTCCTTGGAACGGGCGATATTCATGTAACCCATGGTGAACATCTTGTCATCATGTCCCGTGGAGAACCAGGAGCCCTCCTCGTCACGCCGGCGGTTCCAGTCCAGGAAAGTGCGGTCAAGGCGGGCTGTCTCTTGCACTGTGTGCTGGGACTTCGTTTCATGGCTCAGGTGTTTCCATGCCACCGGGAACACTACTGAATAACCGTAGTTCTTCCACTTTGGGCGCCCCTTGCAGGCGTATGCGTCCACAGTGTAACTCTCACCAGGTGCCAAGGTAATGAACTGGTCATACCGTTCCGTAAACTTGCGCTTGTCCGTATAGGAAACAGGAGCCTCTGTCATGGGCCAGTATATCAGGTGACGGAAAGACCCGTCTGGGAGCTTCTCCAGCGAGGCCGATCCCGTTATGGAGTTGAGGTCCGCGTCGGAAGCGAACAGGCCGAAAGCCCTGCGTCTGCCCTCGCTTATGGAACAGCCGGGAATACTGCTTCTGTCACCGGCAAAAACCCAAGGTTCCCCGTCCTTTTCCCAGCCGTTGGGCATCACAGTTGCAAAAGCGCGGCCGTCGCTGAGGATGAAGTCCCCGACAAACTCGTTTCCGTTGTAAAGCACACCTGGAATCAAGTACCTTGTAGCCTTAATTCCGGGCTCTGCCGACAGTACCAGCTTGAAAGTCTGGGGCGAATCCGTGTTGTTTGTAGCGGTAAGAGAAAGGCTCCAAACCGTTGTTCCGTTTTCCCTGCCCTTATTTACGTCCAGCGTAGTGACAAGTCCGTCAACGGCCGGCTGGGTAAAGGCCGAGAATCTGGGCGACACTGCACCCAGCAGGCAGAATAAAAGAATCAGTTTCATAAATTAAGGGTTTTGCCTTGTAACTGGGAACTCGGTTATACGCAGCGTCGTGCAGCCATAGGGGATGAGAACTATCTCCTCTTCGGGCCCAAGCCTGGCCTGGTACTGATTGCTGAAAGGCATGGGGCCGGCGCTGCCGTTATACATGCCCCAACTCTGTATCTGACGCGCCCTGGCGTGAATCTCAAGGGGTGCGTTCTCAACGTTCCAGGGGTATCCGGACACATCCCTGCGGACAAAGGTATAAGACTCGCCGGGGTCTCCTTTCTCAATATCGCGGGTAAGGAGGCACCAGTTCCACGGCGTAGGTGAATGCACTTCCCAGTACCATTCGCCATACTTGGAACCAGCCTCCAAAGGCTTCTTCTCCCACTTCTCTTCCATCCTGAGCGCATACACAAGCGGTCCGCGTTCCACTGCGGCCGATTTCTCATACCATCGGCCCACTTTAATCTTTGCCGGGGCGGAGAGCAACAGCACATCGCCGTTTCTCCACTCCCGGCTTATTACGGCTATTCCGCCCGCTGGCGTGGGGACATCCACCTTCTCCCCGTTGACAGTAACCGTGGCGCCTTCACTCCACCCCGGAATACGCAGATGGAGGGGGAAAACAAGGCCTTTTTTGTTTTTCTTTTTCTGGCCGATTTGCTCCACCGTGATGCGCACCTCGTCGGCAAAGGGATAGCCGCCGTCTTCCCTGAGACGGACCTGTGTGCCACCAGCCACCTTTGCCGTTACCAAGGAAGGACCATAATAAAGTGCGGCAAGGCCGCCGTCATCGGTGGCGAACCACATATTTCGGACGAACTTAGGCCAGCCCTGATGCAGATTGGCAGTGCAGCAAGGATATCCTGTCAGGAGGCCGAACGTCCCTTCAGTGCCATAATAGCATGTCTGGAAATTGCGGGCGCGGCGCGACACCTCAACCTGATTGAGCTGCTGGTAGTACTGGCGGCCGTCGTAATTGTCCGTGATATGCGTGGGAAGGGCATTGTAGGCCACTTTCTCAAGCCAGTCTGCCCAGTCTGTACGGCCGGTAATCTCTATCATCTTCTCCAGGGAGAACATAAGCTCCACAACCGAGCAGCATTCCGTACCCTGGGTAGGATTGGCACCGTGAAGATACTCATCGCCGCCATACATGCCCGTGGGCCAGCCTATGTACCTCATCAGGTCCTTATAGCCGGTAACAACCGCCTCTATGTCAGACTGGTTGTGAGTGGCTTGATACTCAATGACAGGAGCCTTGAAACCCTGGGCCAGATTCACACAGTGAAGGGAGAACATGGTGTCCAGCGTATTTCCGCCGCCAAGTCGTTCCTTCCATGGGACTGTCTGCTCCATGATGATTTTCCCAAGATCCAGGAGGAACTCATCTCCTGTGATGTTATACAGCCAATAGACTATATAGAGGTTGTCCGCCCCGCGCTCAGCCGCCCAAAAACTCCAGTTTCCAAGCGGTGTCTCTCTCAGGTGTTCCAACTGGTAGCGGAAGTACTTTGTCATGAAGCCAGGGATGCGGGGGTCCTGGGTGGCGTCATAATACTGTTTCAGGAATTTAAGCACCACCATGCGGGGCCACCAGTCATGGGTCCTGTCACGCTGTAGGCCGTCTTCGTTCGGAAGGTCCTCTGACGGGCCGAAGAAACCGTTTTCCTGCTGGCTTGCAAGCGCCCATTCAACCCAGGGGCGGGCCTTGGCCTTGAGGGCCTCATCGTCAAGGATGTAGGCAAGTGGAATGAGGCCGTCTATCCAGTATGGACCGCGCTCCCATTTGTCGCCGTCACCGCCCAGCCAGCCGTTGCGCTCCCCGAATATCTTGGGGACAAGCTGGTCCAGGTGACCGGTCATGCCGGCAGCCATTATGTCCAGCTGGTCTTTTAGCCAGCCATCAGGCTTCACCGCCCCCAGGGGCAGCTCCATGTACTGCTTGTGCACCAGTGGCGCACGGTTGTTAGTGTAAAGGTCCTGCGCCTCAGCGGCAGGACCAATCACTAAAAACGCTAAAAGAGTGAGAAGGATGGCTGATTTCT
>JAEEGF011137636.1_pt1 | contig 17894 bp, 16 predicted proteins | sample 9134171 | NCBI WGS metagenome assembly JAEEGF01 (sample SAMN16246542, study PRJNA631951) | gut metagenome | biome: gut microbiome; feature: rumen; material: AP-attached | host: Bos | place: Iran: Karaj | collected 2018-10 | reverse complement strand
TGACACGCAGCTTAGCAAGTCCCAGATATATGATTTTATCCTGGAAAAAGAATACACCAACTACATTACACTGCAGGAAGCCTTCAGTGAGATGGCATCTTCCGGCCTCATCAGTGAAAAGACCATGGGCAACAGGACTTACCTCGAAATCACAAAAGAGGGAATTCAGACTCTCGAGTTTTTCGGCAACAGGATAAATCCCACCATAAAGGAAGACATAGACAAGTACCTCAAAGAAAACAGCATGAAGCTTCGGAATGAATCGGCAATCCTCGGTGATTATACCAAGACCGGGGAGAACGAGTACGAGGTTAAGCTGATAGCCAAGGAGGGCAGCCAGGAGCTCTTTTGCCTGAAACTGAATGTCCCCACGGAGGAGATGTGCCAGGCGATGCTGAACAACTGGCAGAGAGAGAACCAGAATATTTACAGTTTTCTGATGGAGAAGCTTCTTGCGGACGGAAGATGTGAAGACCAATGATTTCGCAGATTTGACATATTATTACGGCTAATGTAAAATTTTTGACTATGAGACGTGAACGTATTAATGTAAACAGTTTAATCATTTTATCCGCGTTTGCTTTGGCGTTTCTGATCGTTGCCATTATGGCGATAAATGCAGAAAGGGAGAGCGAGCAGGTCGTCTCCTTAAATGTTCCGGAAGAGTCCGTAGAGGATCTGGATGCGGGTATCGGGAACTCAGCTGAGGAGGATGAAGATGACGACTACGCAGCAGACGATTACTTCGTAAGGTCAGGGCAGAAAGAGACGTCGGAGACCGTGACAGTGTCATCAGAGGAGACAACTGCGGTTCTGGAAAAGACCTTTTTCACAGTCACCAAGTACGAGACACCCGTAACCATGTATACCAGCGATACGGTAAATGTAAGGAGCGGCGCCGGAATTGATTACGACAAGGTCGGCAAGCTCAAATGGGGCAGCAACGTGTCCGTGACAGGTGAGACAGACAACGGCTGGTACGAGGTGCTGTACAAGGATATGACAGCATTCGTTATAGGTGATTATGTTGTCCCGGATCTTCCCGGAGGTCCTTATATATTCGTCGGTGATTCAAGAACCGTACAGATGAAGTCGGCAGTAGGTTCATCTGATAAGATCTATATCGCGAAGATCGGAGAAGGCTACAACTATTTCAAGAATACAGCGCTTTCACAGATATATGCCAATGCCGGAAACGGAACTAAGCTGATCATCAACTTCGGAGTTAATGATCTGGCCAATGCAAGCAAGTACATCAAGCTGGTAAATGACAATGTTGATGCATGGACCAACGCGGGTATGACAGTATATTATGCGGCAGTAACACCTGTTGGAAACATCCAGAATGTATCCAATGCGCAGATAGAAACTTTCAACGCCAAGCTTCAGGAAGGGCTCGATCCCAGAGTCAACTGGATCGACGGATACAGCTATCTGCAGCAGACAGGCTTTGGCAGCGGAGACGGACTCCACTACACAGCAGATACATACAGGAGCTTGTATTCCTACTACATGTCTGTGATAAATCAGTGATACCTTTATATTGACTTTTTGTTCAATATAGCTACAATTAAATGTAGCGTATATATTGTGGGTAATGGCAATTAAGAAGGGAGGAACGATTATGAAACCATTCACTTTTCCTAAAATCGAAATCCTTGAACTGAAAATGGATGATGTCGTTTTCATGTCATATTGTGACTGTCAGTGGTAATACAATATAGGATACTTATTTGAAGCAGTGGCATGCATGCCACTGCTTTTTTCTGATAATAGGGTTTGGTATGACTATGACTACATTCAAGATCCGTATAGACGACATAATAATTTCTGTCTCTTCTGTTCATCCGGATATACAGACGTTTTGCGAATCATATCTGTCTGACGGAGAACCCTCCGTCATGATAAGTTCTTCATCGGAGGATATTCAGCTCGAGAGGCAATTATACCTGGCAGAGCATAAGACTGACGAATGTCCGTATTCCGATGTGATGCTGGAGTTTATGTCACTCCACCGAAAGCTCGCCCGTGAACTGCTGTCTTATAAGGTGTTATTGATCCACGGATCTGCCATATCTGTTGATGGAAACGGATACATGTTCGTGTCAGACAGCGGAGTGGGAAAGAGTACTCATGTGCTGAAATGGAAGCAGTTCCTGGGGGATCGCGCGATCATGATCAACGATGATAAGCCCTTCATCCGCATTACCCCAAATGGACCGATGATATGCGGATCACCGTGGAATGGAAAAGAAAACAGAGGGAATAACATTTCAATCCCTTTCAGGAAATGTGTTTTTTTGAATAGAGGAACAGACAATAATGCCTGGCGGATTTCTCAATGGGAAGCATATGCGGGACTGTTGCCCCATATCTTCTTTCCGAAAGACAAAGACGAGGCGAAGACGGTCCTGTCACTGGTGGATGAATTGCTCAAAGACATTGAGTTTTTCAGGCTGTCCTGCAATCTGTCGAATGATGCCGGAATGATCACATTTAATAAAATCCAAGAGGAAGGAAGTGATAAGTAGTGTTTTACAGATTAAACGATGGTTTTTCACTCCATAGTGTGGGAGATTCTGTGGTGCTGGTTTCGATCAAGCAGGAAAAAGATGGCTTTAACGGCGTGATCAAACTGAATGAAACAGCGGCATTCGTTGCTGAATTATTGAAGCAAAAATGCAGCTATTCTGATCTGCAGGATGCACTTCTTCAAAACTACTCGGTGAGCTCTGAAGAAGCTGGACAGGCCTTAGATTACATAATAAGTCAGTTTGAAAGTGTTGGCGCTATAGACCGCATTGAAGAGTAGTTGCCTGTTCATGGGAGAATGCAGCATATGACAGTACTACATAGAGGATCACCGGCATTAAACCGGATACTGGGCGAACAGACCATTGATCCAAACGCCTGCTACAAAAGAACAGAATATTTCATTGAAGCACAGGACGAAGATGGCAGCCATTACCTGTATAATACGATGACAGGGGCACTATTATTCCTGACTCCGGACGAATACTCATTTTGGAATAACCTGACCAACGATTGCATTATGGGAAACTCTCCCCTGTTGAGCAATAACGAACAATTCGTTTCATTGTGGTTTGTTGTCGACAAGGATCGGGACGAACGCTCTCAGGTTATACAATTGAGAGATATGTTCAGCACTTTTTTATCCGGTCGCACCATCAAGACCTACACGATACTTACAACGACATTTTGTAATGCCAGGTGCTTCTACTGTTTCGAGTCAGATTATGCCCGCAAGCATATGGACCGGGAAACCGCGGATGATGTTATTGAGTATATTTGCGGCAACTATAAGGGCGAACCGATTCTGATAAGATGGTTTGGAGGAGAACCTCTGGTGAATACCAGGGTGATCGACTATATCAGTGATGCGTTAAAGTCCCGGGATGTTAAGTTCACATCACGAATCGTAAGTAATGGATCACTGTTTTCAGATCAGGTCATTGAGCAGTCTAAAAAGTGGAATCTTACACAGGCCATGATAACAATTGACGGCTTATACGATGACTATAACCGGATAAAGCAGTACGTTGACCCGAACGGTGATCCGTTTAAAACCGTTACGGATAATATTGAAGCACTTCTGAAGAATGGTATTTTCGTTGAGATCAGACTGAACATTGACATGCACAATCTAAAAGACATCCCGGAAATACTTGCTTTTATCGCGGATCGCTACAAACGGTATTCAAATTTCCACGTGATCACTCAGTTGTTACATGAAAATGGCAAGAAAGCATCTTCGGGTTCACTTGATGACAGAAAACGCTTATATCGAGGTTATACTGACATACTGAAAGAAATTGACAGACTGGGAATCGGAAATAAGGACTTTAATCTTCAATGTTTTAAAGCTCATGCCTGCATGGCTGATGCCTGGGATAATGTTGTTATCAACCCGAACGGTGAAATATCAAAATGCGATGCATGTGCTTTTGAGGGAGTAGTCGGAACGCTAAAAAGCGGAATAGTTGATACAAAGACGTGGACTAAAAGCAGACCTGAAATAAGCATTTGCGAGAAATGCGCGCTGTATCCGACGTGCTACACTTTAGAGAGATGTGAAGCTTATTTACCGTGCGATGAAACAGAACAGCAATTTAAGATGGATGTACTGGAACAACAGGTAATTCAAAAGGCAAGACTTGAAAGAATGTAACTGACATTGTGTGTTTGTGTGTCAGATGTCCAGAACAATTGTGACAGGTCCGTCATTTATGGACTCGACTTTCATGTCAGCTCCGAATTCACCGGTCTGAACATTAAATCCTCGATCCCTGCATTCCTTAACCACCAGCTCGTAGAGAGGCTGTGAAATTTCAGGTCTTGCGGCCTCGGTAAAGCCTGGTCTTCTGGAGCTGCAGTCGGCGAAAAGAGTAAACTGGCTTACTATAAGAAGTTCTGCTCCGGCGTCCTTCGGAGATATGTTCATCTTGTCGTTTTCATCTTTAAAGATCCTGAGACCACAGATCTTGTCAGCGGTCTTCTTTGCTTTCTCCTCGGTATCATCCTTGTGGACACCAAGGAGTACGAGGAAGCCTTTACCTATTCTCGATACTTCTTTTCCGTCTATGGTAACTGAAGCGGAGTTTACACGCATTACAACTGATCTCATTTGGGATTCTCCTTAAATATCGATTGTTATTCAAAAAGAGGAGTGGAAAAATAGCGCTCGGCGGTATCCGGCAGAACTGTCACAACTGTCTTTCCGGGACCCAGTTCTCGGGCAAGGTGGATTGCCGCAGCGACATTCGTGCCACTTGAGATTCCGCACATAAGGCCCTCTTCCCTGGCCAGTCTCTTGGCTGTCTCCAGCGCCTCTTCATCACTGACTACATAGATCTTTTCAAATATCTTCTGATTAAGTATAGAAGGAATAATGCCGTCGCCGATTCCCATCTGCAGGTGGGTTCCGACTGTACCGCCTGCCAGAAGCGCGGCGTTTTCTGGTTCGACAGCCCATATGGTTATGTCAGGGTACTGGGCCTTCAAAACTTCTCCTATGCCTGTTATGGTACCGCCTGTGCCGATGCCGGAGCAGAAGCCGTGGATGGGCTTTGCTGCCTGCTGCATTATTTCCATGGCTGTGTAGCACTTCTGGGCCTGGGTGTTGTCCTCGTTCTCAAACTGCTGGGGGACGAATACATTCGGATCCTCCTGCTGCATTCTTTTTGCGGTTGCAAGGCACTCCTCGATGCAGGCGCCGATATCGCCGTCGTCGTGGATGAGAACGACTTCTGCTCCATAGTGCTTAACCAGTTTGGAGCGCTCCTCACTGACTGAGTCGGGCATGATGATGACCGTCTTATAGCCTTTGACTGCACCTACCAGAGCAAGACCGATTCCCTGATTGCCGCTTGTGGGCTCAACTATTATGCTGCCGGGCTTAAGCCTTCCGCTTTTCTCGGCCTGCTCTATCATGTTCAGCGCGGTTCTGGTCTTGATGGACCCGCCTACATTAAGTGCTTCGAATTTTACAAGTATCTCTGCGCTGCCCGGTTCTGACAGACGGTTCAGTCTTATCAGCGGTGTTCCGCCTACAGCTTCGAGTACATTATTATATATCATGAACTGTTACCTCCAAGTGCCTCAGTGGCATTCCCTTCTAATCACAATATCTAGATTATAGCAGAAGAATGCGGGATTTCAAACGGAGATTAATTTATGTTTGACAAAGGAAGGGACAATTGATAGAATAATCTTTGCGGTTGCCACTTTGGTAACACAAGCTGTTGTAGCACAGTCGGTAGTGCGTCGCATTGGTAGTGCGGAGGTCACGAGTTCGATTCTCGTCAGCAGCTCGGTTGAGAAAGCCCTCAATGCTAGTGAATTTCTAGTCTTGAGGGTTTTTGCTTTTCTGGGGTTTTTGCGCTTCGTCAATTGACTATGCAGTGACAAAACAATATAATTATTTCAGCGTGCAAAGCGCTATAAACCTAGAAAACAGAAAGCGAGAATACCGTATGAGAGTAGTTATTCAGGACAACTATGACAAGATGTGCAAGTGGGCTGCAAATTATATCAAGACCCGCATCAAAGAGCACAACGAAGGTGCAGAAAAGGATCGTCCTTTCGTTTTAGGCCTCCCCACAGGATCCAGCCCTATCGGCGTATACAAGGAGCTTGTGAGAATGAACAAGGAAGGTGAGATTTCTTTTGCCAACGTTGTTACCTTCAATATGGATGAGTACCTGGGGCTTCCAAGAGAACATGACCAGTCCTACTGGTACTTCATGCACGATAATTTCTTTGATCACCTGGTTGATATGAAACCTGAGAATATCAACATCTTAAACGGCATGACTGATGATCCGGTAAAAGAGTGCGCTGAATACGAGAAGAAGATCGCAAGCTACGGCGGCATCGACCTCTTCATGGGCGGCATCGGAGTCGACGGTCACATCGCCTTCAATGAACCATACACAAGTCTCACATCCCGCACGGGAGTGAGAGATCTCACATCAGATACCCGCATTGTAAATTCAAGATTCTTTGGAAACGACCCTGAGAAGGTTCCTGCGCAGGCTCTTTCTGTAGGCGTTGGAACTGTTACTGACTCCAAGGAAGTTCTCATCCTTATAAACGGACACAACAAGGCAAGAGCCCTGGCTGCAACCGTTGAGGGAGCAGTAAGTTCAAAGTGGACCTGTAGCGCGCTCCAGATGCACAACGGCGCAATCATCGCCTGCGACGAGCCTGCCTGCGGTGAGCTGACAGTTGATACCTACAAGTATTTCCTCGACATTGAAAAGAAAGAGAGGCTTTAATCTATGTATAAGATCGCTGACCTTTATGACCTTGACCACACTCTGGCAGCTGACTACCTGAAGGGCTTTACCTATCCCTGGGAAGCTCTTAAGGGCATCAAGGAGATGATCCTTGAGCTTGGTCCCAAGCTGGGAGAGGGCTACAAAGAGGTAAAAGAAAACGTCTGGGTACACGAGACTGCAACCGTATTTGAGAGTGCATATCTCGGAGCACCCTGCATCATCGGACCTAATACAGAGGTTCGCCACGGAGCATTTATCAGAGGTTCAGCTCTTGTAGGCGCTGACTGCGTTGTTGGTAACAGCGTAGAGCTCAAGAATGTAATTCTTTTTGACCATGTGCAGACTCCTCATTACAACTATGTTGGAGACAGCATCCTTGGATATTACTCCCACATGGGAGCAGGCTCCATCACTTCTAATGTAAAGAGTGACAAGAAGCTGGTGGTAGTGCACGATGGAACAGAGAGCATGGAGACAGGCATCAAGAAGTTCGGCGCTATGCTGGGCGACTATGTTGAGGTTGGCTGCAATGCAGTATGCAATCCCGGAACCGTGATCGGAAGACACTCAAACGTATATCCCACATCCTGCGTAAGAGGAGTGGTTCCCGAGAACTCCATCTATAAAAACAGCGGTGAGATAGTTCACAAGGAGGAACGCTAATATGGGAAAATATTTCGGAACCGACGGCTTCAGGGGTGAAGCTAATAAGAACCTTACTTTCGAGCACGCAGTTCAGATCGGAAGATATCTTGGATGGTACTATGGCGCCAACCACGGCAAAAAAGCCAAGGTTGTGATCGGTAAGGACACAAGAAGAAGCAGCTACATGTTTGAGTACGCACTCTGCACGGGTCTTATGGCCAGCGGAGCAGATGCCTACATCATGCACGTTACAACAACACCTTCTGTTGCATATATCACAAGAGTTGATGATTTTGACTGCGGTATCATGATCTCCGCTTCACACAATCCTTACTATGACAACGGAATCAAGCTCTTTAACGGCAACGGCGAGAAGATGGACGAGGAGACGATCCTCAGGGTTGAAGATTATATCGACGGCAAGATTGAAATCCCTGTTGCAGAGAGAGACGAGATTGGAAGAACTGTAGACTACGTGGCAGGAAGAAACCGCTACGTTGGTTATCTCATTTCCAATTCCAAGTACAGCTTCAAGGATAAGAAGGTTGGCCTTGACTGCGCTAACGGCGCTTCATGGCAGGTTGCAAAGGCAGTGTTTGACGCCCTTGGTGCAAAGACCTTTGTTATGAATGATTCACCTGACGGCTTCAACATCAACACGGACTGCGGATCAACCCATATCGAGCATCTTCAGAAGTTTGTTGTTGAGAAGGGCCTTGATGTCGGCTTTGCTTTTGACGGCGACGCTGACAGATGCCTTGCAGTAGACGAGAAGGGTAATGTTGTAACCGGCGATCACATCATCTACATCTATGGTCTCTATCTCAAGGAGAGAGGCGCTCTGGCTAACAACAAGGTTGTTACCACAGTTATGAGTAACTTTGGGCTTTACAAGGCTCTTGATAAAGTTGGTATCGAGTACGAGAAGACCAAGGTTGGTGACAAGTACGTATATGAGAACATGGTGACCTACGGACACCGCGTCGGCGGCGAGCAGTCAGGCCACATCATCTTCACCAAGTATGCAACCACAGGCGACGGTATTCTTACAAGCCTTAAGCTTATGGAAGTAATGCTTGCAAAAGAAAAGCCTATGAGCGAGCTGGCAGCTCCCGTAGTATTCTATCCTCAGGTTCTCAAGAACGTAAGGGTAAAGAGTAAGCCCGACGCACAGAACGATCCTGATGTGCAGAAGGCAGTTCAGGAAGTTGCAGATGCCCTCGGCGATACCGGAAGAATCCTCGTAAGAGAGTCCGGTACTGAGCCTGTTATCAGGGTTATGGTAGAAGCAGAGAGCGACGAGATCTGCGAGAAGTATGTAGACAGCGTAATCGAAGTCATCAAGAACAAAGGACATTTGGAGTAAAAAATATGTGCGGAATAGTAGGATATATTGGACATCAGCAGGCAGCACCGATTCTGCTGGACGGACTTTCAAAACTTGAATACAGAGGATATGATTCAGCAGGTATTGCTGTAAGGGACGGCGACGGGGAGTCTGTTGTCGTAAAGACAGTAGGAAAACTTGCTAACTTATCCAACAAGACCAATGGCGGAAGTGCCATAGCAGGCTGCTGTGGTATCGGTCACACAAGATGGGCGACCCACGGTGCACCCAGTGTCACCAACGCTCATCCCCATGTCAGCGGAAGCTTTGAACACACCGGCTCCGGCAGGGACGATTCCGATGTCATCGGTGTTCACAACGGTATCATTGAGAACTATCAGGAACTCAAGGCAAAGCTTATCAGACACAACTACGAGTTCTACTCTGACACTGATACAGAGGTTCTCATCAAGCTGGTGGATTACTACTACAAGAAATATAAGGTAGGCCCCATCGATGCTATCGCCAAGACTCTGGTGAGAGTACGTGGTTCCTACGCCCTTGAGGTTATGTTCAAGGATTATCCGGGCGAGATTTATGTTGCAAGGCAGCAGTCACCCATGATCATCGGTGTAAAGGACGACGAGGCTTATATCGCTTCCGACGTTCCCGCAATCCTTAAGTACACAAGGGAAGTTTACTACATCGATAACCTTGAGATGGCAAGGATCAGAGCCGGCGAAGTTACTTTCTTTAACCTGGACGGCGATGAGGTGGAGAAAGAGGCGCAGACCGTAACCTTCTCTGCTGAAGCAGCTGAAAAGGGCGGCTTTGAGCACTTCATGATGAAAGAGATCCATGAGCAGCCCAAGGTTGTTGAAGACACAATAGCAAAGTATGTAAAAGACGATAAGATAGACCTCTCAGAGGTTGGGATCACCGCTGAGGATATCAAGGATGTCAATGAGGTTTACATCGTGGCCTGCGGATCAGCATGGCACGTTGGAATGGAGATCCAGTACATCGTTGAGGACCTCACTGATATTACTGTAAGGTGCGAGCTGGCATCTGAGTTCAGATACAGGAAGATGCATCTCAATCCCAATGCACTGGTGGTTGTCATCTCCCAGTCGGGAGAGACCGCAGACTCACTTGCAGCCCTCAGAATGGCTAAGGAGAACGGACTTAAGACACTTGCCATTGTAAACGTTGTTGGCTCATCCATCGCAAGAGATGCTGACCACGTAATGTACACTCTGGCAGGCCCCGAAATTTCAGTTGCCACGACCAAGGCTTACAGCTGTCAGCTTATCTGCGGATACCTGCTGTCACTTAAGCTTGCTGAGGCAAAGGGAACACTTACAGATCCTGAGCGCATCAAGTACTACATCGATGAGATCAAGAGCATTCCCGCCAAGATAGAGAAGATCCTTGAGGAAAAAGAGAGGATCCAGTGGTTTGCAGCTAAGTTCTCAAATGCGCAGGATATCTTCTTTATAGGAAGAGGACTGGACTACGCGATCTGTCTTGAGGGAAGTCTCAAGATGAAGGAGATAAGCTACATCCATTCAGAGGCATACGCTGCAGGAGAACTCAAGCACGGAACAATCTCTCTCATTGAGAAAGGAACTCTTGTCATCGGAGCGCTCACACAGCCTGCTCTCTACGAGAAGACCATCTCCAACATGCAGGAGTGCAAGAGCCGCGGCGCATACCTCATGGGACTTACTTCCTATGGCAAATATGAGGTCGAGGACCAGTGCGACTTCACGGTATATGTACCCAAGGTTGACGAGCATTTCGCAGGAAGCCTGGCTATTATCCCGCTTCAGCTTCTTGGCTACTACACCTCTGTGGCCAAGGGACTTGACGTTGATAAGCCAAGGAACCTGGCTAAGAGCGTGACGGTAGAATAATTATGAAAATAAAGAGTGCAGGTGCCTTAATCCGGCAGCTGCACTTTTTTATTTTCTGTTCATAATGACACACTTATATGGTAACATGTTTATGTTACTGTATTTTTATACATAATATAAATTTCTTTTCAGGAGGTATTTATGGGAATGAACAAAGTAGTTGTAGCAGGCGGCGGAGTATTGGGGACGCAGATCGGTCTTATGTGTGCATATACCGGTCACGACGTTACTTTCTGGCTCAGGAGCGAGTCTTCGATCGGAAGGACAACTCCGAAGATCGAGCTCTACAAAAAGGCTATGCTTGATGACCTTGCTGCAGCAAAGAATCTTATAGGCAATCCGCTGGGCAAGCTCCTTTATCCCAAGGGACTGATCACAAACTGGGACGGTATCACAGCAGAGGCTATCGACGAGCTTATCGCCAAAGGCGATAAGAATATGACAGACAACATACATATCGAACTTGATATGGCTAAGGCTGTATCAGGTGCAGATATTGTCATCGAATCCATGGCAGAGGATCCCGATGCCAAGATAGATGTATACGAGCAGATGAAGAATCTTCTTGATCCGGAGACAATCCTTGTTACCAATTCATCAACTCTCCTTCCCAGCATGTTTGCAGAGTACACAGGAAGACCTGAGAAGTATCTCTCACTCCACTTTGCAAATACTATCTGGAAGAACAACACTGCAGAGATAATGGGACATCCCGGAACAGATCCTGAGATCTACAAGAAGGTTGTTGAGTTTGCCGGTGAGATCAACATGATCTCTCTTGAGCTTCGCAAGGAGCAGCCCGGCTACATCCTCAACTCCATGCTGGTTCCTTTCCTCTCCGCAGCTCAGGCACTCTGGGCAAAAGAGGTGGCAGATCCCGAGACCATCGATCTTACCTGGCGTCTTGCAACCGGCGCTCCCAAGGGACCTTTTGAGATCCTTGATATCGTAGGTCTTGAGACAGCTTACAACATCAACCAGATGAAGCCCGAGGCACAGGATCCTGATTCAACGATCCATAAGATCGGCCTCCTCCTCAAAGAGAAGATCGACAAGGGCGAAACCGGAATCAATGCCGGAAAAGGTTTCTACGAGTACAAAAAATAATATTTAAAATAAGCGCACTGTCCCTGACATCAGATGCAAATAAAAATCCGGTGTCAGGTGACAGTGCGCTTAGTTTTGTTAACGGCCTGTTGTCCTGTTTTATCTGAGGATTACAAAACTCTGGGGATCCATCCTGAGGGAGGCCTCATTGATGGTGGTGTTTCCAATCTCGAAGACCTTCTCGTGTTTCTTTGAAAGACTCGCGGAGGCCTTTTTGTCAGAAGGATTGATCGCAACATAGAGACTGCCGCGCTTAAACACAAAGGGGAATTCCTCGGCTTCTGCGTAGACAACTTCGAAGGGGCTGCCTGCTCGGAAGTCCTCATACTCATGGCGGATTGCCGTGAGTTTTTTTATTGTGTTTAAAAGTGAATCAGGATCTTTCTCCTGGGCTGCTACCGTGGGAGCGTCCTCAGAGGTATCGGTAGGAAGATAGAGCCTGTCTGCCGGAGCATTTGAGAATCCGTGGTTTGCACTGTCGTCCCACTGCATGGGGGTTCGGGTTCCGGTGCGGGTGTAGCCGCCTTCCTTGGTCTTTACGTCGAGATATCTCATGCCAATCTCGTCGCCGTAGTAGATGAAAGGTACGCCGGGAAGGGTGAGGAAAAGGGCGGTAGCCAGTTTGAGCTCATCGTAGTCAAGAGTCCTTCTGGGGCGGGGAGTATCATGGTTGCAGGTGATGAAGCTAATGAAGCCGTCCTGCTTGGTGTTGTCGTACTTGGGCAGAAAGTCGCTCAGGAACCTCATGATGTCACCGTTTCCGTCTTTCTTGAGAAAGCTCCTGTCGCCGCCTGCTGTCTCGTAGTCCCGAAGCAGCGTGTTGTAGCCGTTGCCCTGGTGATCAAGGTAAAAGTCGGCGTGGAAACCGTATTTAAGGGCCTGCCTGGGGTTGCTCCACTCGGAGATGATGGCGGCTTCCGGATAGTCTGTATCCAGCATCTGCCGGATATCCTTCCATATGGCACCTGTGCCGGATTTGTTCTCATCATCGTTCTTTACAAGTGAGTCCGCCATGTCAACCCTGAAGCCGTCGCATCCGTGATCAAGCCAGAAACGCATGACGTCTTTCATGGCCTCTCTTGTGGCTATACATGCGGGATCATCGACTGCCTTCTGCCAGTCTTCAGTTCTTTTCAAAAAGCCGTAGTTGAGGGCGGGCTGGCACTTGAAGAAGTTCAGCATGTAGCAGCCGTTTCTCTCGGCCTCGCCTCCGATGTAGGGGCGCCCCTCAATTCCCTGGATCCAGTGATTGGTCCATATATATCTGTCGGAGAACTCATTGCGTTCTTCTTTTTTACTTTCAGTAAACCATTCGTGCTCTTCTGAAGTGTGACCGGGTACCAGATCCAAAAGGACGTGGATATCTCTTTTGTGCGCCTCATCGAAAAGTCTGTAGAGGTCCTCGTTGGTTCCGTATCTGGGAGCAACTTTCTTGTAGTCCCTTACGTCGTATCCTGCATCCTTAAAAGGCGAATCATAGCAGGGGTTGATCCAGAGTGCATTGCACCCAAGGTCTTTTACATAGTCGAGTTTTTCGATGATACCGTTAAAATCTCCGATACCGTCCCCGTTGGAGTCTTTAAAGGACTGGGGGTAGATCTCATAGAATACTGCATCCTGTAACCAAGCCGGCATAGCGCACCTCCGATTTATCAATTTTTCGTATACCTGAACAGTAGCACATATGACAACAACATTCCACAGGCTTTTTTATTATTTGGAAAATATTTTTACATATTCTTTTATGCTCAAAAGTTTATATATATAATAACAGAAGGGAGGCAATAATAATGAAAAAGAATGACCTCACTACATTTGAGTATGTTGCAGGGATAATGATCTGGGGCTTTGTTACGCTGGTATGGTATGAGAGACTTGTCTTTTCTGCTATTCCGGGTGTGTCCAATGGAGATTCATACAGGATATATCTGATGCTCACTGCAGGGCTATTGGTCATTAACATGGTCATCACAATGAACTGGTACAGGAATGTTCTATCTGCTGTGGCAGCGGTCCTTATCCCGTTTGGAGTATACACTTGTCTTTCGTATATGACTGTCATGCCTGTGCTGTTTAAGACTATACTGATCATAGTTGGAATCCTGAGTGTGGCTTATCTGGTCTATGCGGCGCTGGCTCCGACAATGTGCATTAATCCAAAGCGGGCGATGGAAATCAGGATTAAAAAGAGCTTTGTGGTTGTCAGGGGAGTGATCACATTAGCCAGTGCGATCCTTATCTTATGTACTGTTATTAAGGTCAATATCCCTAAGGACTTCTTAAAGAGAAGCAATGAGCCGCAGTTTACGTACAGCGATGAGTACAAGATGGCCAACAACATGGATACAGTAAAACTGCTGCAGGATGAAGAGTGGAAAAAACTCTCAATACCTGAAAGAGTGGAGGTTCTTCAGTGCATCAGCCACATTGAGGGGAGGTATCTGGGTCTTACCAGAGAGGTTGTGGTACAGGTAAGAGAGTTGGAGAAGAATGTCGCAGGTAGCTACAATAATGTTATGTCAATGCTTTACATATCTCCGGATATCATAGGCAAGAACAGTTCATACGACGCGTTGGAGTGTGTGTGCCACGAGATGTTTCATGCGGCGCAGCACAGATATGTGGAGATTTATGAAAGTCTTGATGAAGAAGCGAAGAAGTCTTTCTTTCTCTACGACGCTTCGGTATATGAGGAGGAGTTCAAGAACTATAACGACGGGGACAGCGTCACGGGCTATGATGAATATTTCAGCCAACAGTGTGAGGAAGATGCCAGGAAGTACTCACGGACGTCAGTGATGGATTATTACAGCAGTATAGAAGAAGCTTTGGCACAGGAATCCGCTGTGGGGGAGTGAGAAACCGCAAAACTAACGTTTTAAGAATATTTCGGGAATTATTGTCAAGAATGCTACTTGAAACGCAGTGTTTTATGCGGCTTGTGGGAATGAGGATAGAAATATGAAGTTGCCCGGCAGGGCAATATTAGAAAGGAAATATAACATGCAAAACAAATTACCAAAAAGAGAAGAAGTATCAACCGAGCTTACATGGCGTCTTGAGGACATCTATGATGACGAGGCAAAGTGGGAAGCCGAGCTTAACAAAGCAAATGAAGTTGCGGATAAAATGGCAACATTTGCCGGAAAACTTTCGGAAGGCGCAGAGAAGCTTTATGAGCTGTGCAAGCTTAGTGAGGAGCTGGATCTGCTCCTTGACCGAGTATATGGTTATGCTCATATGAGAGAAGATCAGGATACTGCCAACTCAAAGTATCAGGCCTTCCAGCAGCGCGCCATGTCTGTATATGCAGGCACATCCGAAAAGACTGCGTTTATGAGTCCTGAGATTCTTTCGCTTTCCGAAGAGAAGCTGAATGAGTATTATGCGGCAGTTCCCGGTCTTGAGCGCTACAAAAGGATGATCGGGGAAATCAGAAGGTTAAAGGATCACATGCTTGACAGTGAGAAGGAACAGCTTCTTGCAAGCGCACAGGAGCTTCAGGGTGCATCACAGAAATCCTTCGGAATGCTGGCAAATGCAGATCTGAAATTCCCGTCTGTCAAGGACTCCAAGGGCGAAGAAGTACAGCTTTCAAACGGAAGGTTTGTTCCCACGCAGATGTCAAAGGACAGAGAACTCAGAAAGGCCAGCTTTGAGGCTTTCTATGGCAAATATGAGGAGTTTAAGAATACATGGGCTTCCATGTATGATGGAGAGGTGAAGGGACGTATCTTCGAGGCGAAGGCAAGGAAGTATGGTTCGGCGTTTGAGGCTGCGGTTGATCACAATAATGTTTCACCTTCAGTATGCGACAATCTCTTTGCTTCTATTCATGACAACATGGATAAGATGCACAGATATGTTTCGCTCCGCAAGAAGCTCCTTGGAGTTGATGAGCTTCACATGTACGATGTCTACGTTGCCATGATCCCTGAGTTTGATATGAAAGTGACTTATGATGAGGCAAAAGAGCTGTCTCTTAAGGCACTTGCACCACTGGGCGAGGATTATCTGGCAGTGGTAAAAGAGGCTTATGAGAATAGATGGATCGATGTTGTTGAGAACGAAGGGAAGCGCGGCGGAGCGTACTCAAGCGGAGTTTACGGAGTACATCCTTACATGCTCCTAAACTACAATGATACTCTGGATAATGCTTATACACTTGTTCATGAGATGGGGCATTCAATGCACACCTGGTATTCAAACAAGGCACAGACGATTGTTGACGCAGGCTATAAGATATTCGTTGCTGAGGTTGCTTCCACGACGAATGAAGTTCTTTTGTATCACTATATGAAAGACCATGCCGAGACTAAAGAAGAGAAGGCATATATCATCAATCACTTCCTGGAGAGCTTCAAGAGCACGATGTTCAGGCAGACGATGTTTGAGGAATTCGAGAGGAAGACCTGCGAGATGGCTGAAGCAGGAACTCCGCTGACTGCAGAGACGCTGTATGACGTGTACATCGGTCTTAACAAAGAGTACTTTGGAAAAGATATGATATCGGATCCTCTGATTGGATGGGAGTGGTGCAGGATTCCGCACTTCTATTACAACTTCTATGTTTATCAGTATGCTACCAGCTTCGCAGCTGCAGTTGCGATTGCAGACAAGATCCTCAAGGAAGGTGATAGTGCTGTTGCTAAGTACAAGGAGTTCCTTTCTGGCGGATGCACGCAGGATCCTGTTAGTCTACTTAAGATTGCAGGTGTTGATCTTACTACAAGGGAGCCTATTGATGCGGCACTGGCTGTGTTTGAAGAGGCTATAAACGAGATGGAAGAGGTGTCGAATTGATGACCATGGCTAAAGAAAGTCATGAGGTAAACATGCATCACAGTTTTCTGTTTGATCTGGATCAGACCTTACTTGATTTCCATGCTTCAGAAAGAATTGGGCTGGAGAAAGCTCTTTTGGAGAGAGGTTTGTCGTATTCAGAGGACATCTATAAAGCCTTCAAGGCCTACAATAAGTCTCTCTGGCTGGAGCTGGAAAAGGAGAATATCACCCGCCAACAGCTCTTTTCCATGAGGTTTAATTATGTCTTCGGCTTGTGTGAAGGCGATTCGACAGGCATCGATCCGCTGGAAGTCAACAGCAGATTCATTAAAACAATGTCTGAAAATGGCGTGTTGATGGATGGTGCGCTGGAGCTTGTTGAGAAGATTAAGCGGGAGATTCCGAATTCGAGAATATATATCGTAACCAACGGAGTTACGATAAACGCAATGGGAAGGATAGTATCCACCGGCCTCGACAAGTTTATTGACGAAGTGTTTGTCAGTGAGGACATGGGCGTGACAAAGCCTTCCAGGGAATACTTCGATATGGTTCTTGATAAGACCGGTGAGCCACGGGAGAGCTGTATTGTCATCGGTGACTCGCTGACATCTGATATGCTTGGTGCCAAGAACGCAGGTATGAGTTCGGTTTGGTTCATGCCTGATGGCGATGTTGAAAGTGCGGTGAAGGGTTACGAGATAGACTATGTTGCGTCGTCGTTTGATGAGTTGTATCATGTGTTGGAACAGTGGGCGACACGAGATTAGGACATTTGAATATAGTGTGAAGAATAACTGCTTACAGGTTGCAAAGCCTGCTTGCAGTTATTTTTGCGTCTATGAATCACGCTGGAGAACATGAGATGTTCTGTCCCTGCGTAAACTCTTTACGTCAGGATATCAGAGAATCCAGATTTTTGTTAAATACCTGGGAAAAGGCTTTTAACTCAATATCCGTAACAAATCTTTTTCCGCATTCAATTCTTTGAATGGCATTTTTGTCAATGTCTAATCCTACAATCTGTAGGCGGTCAGCTAATTCACGCTGTGAAATCTTTAGTTCTTTTCGCAGAACGGCTATGTTTTTTCCACAAAGATTATTTAGTCCCTGAGCTGTCTTGTTTATAAACATTTAATATGGTCTCCTGACATTCACTAATTGTCACTTGAACATATTTTGTGCTATGATTTACTAAATAATGACATTTAGTGAATGTCAAAATGTGTATTTAAGGAGGTTTTTTATGAAGTGTTTCTATCATGAAGATCGTGATGCCGTTGGAACATGTCAGTCTTGCGGGAAGTCTCTTTG
>JAEEGF011227573.1_pt1 | contig 17899 bp, 11 predicted proteins | sample 9134171 | NCBI WGS metagenome assembly JAEEGF01 (sample SAMN16246542, study PRJNA631951) | gut metagenome | biome: gut microbiome; feature: rumen; material: AP-attached | host: Bos | place: Iran: Karaj | collected 2018-10 | reverse complement strand
ATCCAGGCATTGTTTGATAATTAATTGATAATAAATAACTTAGTCCCGCCGCATATTTTGGCGGGCTGCAAATATACGACTTATTTTTTGATTTTCAACAACTTAATGCGAATTTTTGTTGATAACTTTTCGGAAACGAATAACTATATTTGTAAGCTAAACCATGGATACGATGCCACTCGCCATATTGGATTTTCTGCACATCACCCTGACGGACGTCCTGGACATCCTGATGGTGGCCGCCATCATCTTCCTGCTCTTCCGCTGGCTGCGGGGATCCTCCGCGATGAACGTCTTCGTCGCGGTCATCCTCCTGTACCTCATCAAGGTGATCGTCTCCGCCCTCAACATGACCCTGATGTCGGGCATCATGAGCACGGTGCTGGACGTGGGCGTCATCGCCCTGATCATCATTTTCCAGCCTGAGATCCGCTATTTCCTGATCAAACTGGGGTCCCGTTACGGACTCGGCGGCAGCGGGTGGAAGATCTTCGACCGGCTCTTCGGGCGCAAGGGAGACCGGCTCGGCAGCGAATCCCTGGACCAGATCCTCGACGCCGTCAAGGACATGTCGGAACAGAAGACGGGCGCCCTGATCGTCATCGCGCGACAGGACCCCCTCCAGCACATCATCGAGACCGGCGACACCATCGACGCACGCATCAGCAAGCGCCTGCTGATGAACCTGTTCTTCAAGAATTCCCCCCTGCATGACGGCGCCGTCGTCCTCCACGACAACCGCATCGTGGCCGCCCGCTGCACCCTTCCCCTGTCCGGCAAGCCCGACATCCCCGCCAGTTACGGGATGAGGCACAAGGCCGCCCTCGGCATCAGTGAAGCGAATGACGCGCACGTCATCGTCGTCTCGGAAGAGACCGGTCAGGTCTCCTTCGTCTCCGACGGGCAGATCTGTACGGTCCGGGATATGGAGCAGCTGCGGAGCCTGCTGTCCGACGATACGAAAAAGGAGGAGGACACGAAGTGACGAAAGGGATTGACACCCGGCTGGAGGCAAAACTGGGCTTTGACCGGATCCGGTCGCTCATCGCCGACCGCTGCTCGACCGACTATGCGTCGCAGCGGGTGGCCGTGGAGCAGTTCATCACCGACCCGGCCGCCATCCGCCGCCGGCTCCTGCTGACCGACGAGATGCGTCTGGTCGTGATGTTTGAAGAGAATTTCCCGACCAACGGCTACATCGACTGCCTCCCCTTCCTGACCCCGCTCCTGAAAGACGGCTCAAGCATCGACCTGCTGTCCCTGGGCAAGTTGCGTACGATGCTGGAGACCATCCGCAAGATCACCGTCTTCTTCCGCGGCATCAAGGACGGCATCTATCCCAACCTGAAACGGATGGCCGCCCCGATCGCGGCTTTCCCGGATATCCTCAAGCGCATCGACGGCATCCTGGACCGCTACGGCGAGGTCAGGGACAACGCTTCCCCCGAGCTTGCCACCCTCCGCAAGTCCCTCAAGGAGAAAGAGTCCGCCATCTCCAAACGGGCGGCTGTCATCCTGAGGCAGGCACAGAGCGAAGGCCTCGTGGATGCCGATGCAGGCATCTCCATCCGGGATGGGAAATACCTGATTCCTGTCCCGACCGGCAGCAAACGCAAGCTTCCCGGCTTTATCTATGACGAATCCGCGTCCGGCAAGACAGTCTTCATCGAGCCTGCCGAAATCGTCTCCCTCGAGAACGACATCAGCGAACTGCGTTTCGCCGAAGCCCGTGAGATCGCCCATATCCTGCGCGAGTTCAGTGAAGAGATACGTCCCCACGTCCCCGACCTCCTGGACGGGGCCATCTTCGTCGGAGAGCTCGATTTCCTGATGGCCAAGGCTCAGACCGCCCTCGATTTCATCGCCGGCATGCCGGTCATTTCCGAAGAGGGTGAAATGAACCTGCGCAAGGCGCGCCATCCCTTGCTGGAGAAAGCCCTTAAGAAAGAAGGCAAGGCGATCGTCCCCCTGAGTGTCAGCCTCACCCCCCGGGGCAGGATCCTGCTGATCTCCGGCCCGAACGCCGGCGGCAAGTCGGTCTGCCTCAAGACTGTCGGCCTTCTCCAGTATATGTTCCAATGGGGCATGCTGATCCCGACTTCCGAGACCTCCGAGATGCCGGTTTTCGACCGCATCATGCTCAGCATCGGCGACGACCAGTCCATCGACAACGACCTCAGCACCTATAGTTCTTTTTTGCGCGACATGCGCGATACCCTTTCCGTCTCGGACGCCAAAACCCTCGTCCTGATCGACGAGTTCGGTTCCGGTACGGAGCCGGCGGCCGGCGGAGCCATCGCGGAGGCGATCCTGGGAGAGCTGGACCGGCGCGGGGTGTATGGCGTGATCACCACCCATTACACCAACCTCAAACTCTATGCGGCCCGGGGCGAGACCGGTGTCGTCAACGGCGCGATGGCCTTCGACACGCAGCAGATCGCTCCCCTCTTCAAACTGGAGATGGGCCTCCCCGGCAATTCCTTCGCTTTCGAACTGGCGCGCAAGATGGGCCTGCCCGAAGCCATCGTCAAGGACGCCGAGGAAAAGGCCGGCGAAGAATATGTCGGCATCGAGCGCAACCTCCGCAAGATCGCCCGCAACCGCAAGGCGCTGGACGAAAAACTCCAGAAGATCAAGCACACGGACAAGGCACTCGAGAGCATCACGGACCAATACGAGAAAGAGCTCCGAGACATCAAGCAGAAGAAACAGGATATCCTGGACGAAGCGAAACGCGAGGCGGAGAGCATCGTAAAGGGCGCGAACAAGCAGGTCGAAAACACCATCCGCGCCATCAAGGAAGCCCAGGCCGGGAAAGAGGAGACCAAGGAAGCGCGCAAGGAACTGCAAGGATTTGTCAGCGCCCTCCAGGCACGGAAATCCAAAGAGCAGAAAAACCGGGACGAGTACATCGACCGCAAACTCGGCCAGTTGGAGCGGCGGCAGGAGAAAGAGCGGGAAAAAAGGGCCCGGCGTGAAGGACGCAAGGGCGAAGCCGCAACCGAGGCGGACACCCAGCCCGCCACCTTCCGTTCCGGCGCCTTCAAGGTCGGCGAGAAAGTGCGTATCAAGGATAACGGGATGGTCGGGGAAGTATCCAAGGTCTCCGGCAAGACCGTGACCCTGATCATCGGCAATATCAGCAGCACGATTCCCACGGACCGGATCGAACGCATTTCGTCCAACGAATTCAAAGCCGCCGCCAAAGCTTCGCCCACGGTCAGTTATCCGGTTGAAGATCCCGCCATCCGGGAGCGGAAACTCAATTTCCGGATGGAACTGGACGTACGGGGCGAGCGGCTCTCCGACGCGCTGGACATCGTCACCCACTATGTGGACGACGCCCTGATGCTGAGCGTACCTTCCGTGCGCATCATCCACGGCAAAGGCACCGGCGTGCTGCGGGAAGAGATACAGAAATACCTGAGGACGATCCCCGGGATCGCTTCCGTAAAGGACGAGCAGATCCAGTTCGGAGGCACCGGCGTGACGATCGTCACCTTTGACTGAAAACTATGGAAACGGCAAGAAGAAGGCTGGGGGACCTGGGTGAAGACCAGGCCTGCCGGTACTTGGAACGGCTGGGGCACGCGGTCCTGGAAAGGAACTGGCGGAAGTCCCACCTGGAGATTGACATCATCACGAGGGATCCGGAAGGCCTGCACTTCGTGGAAGTGAAGAGCCGGACGGCCCCGGTAAGCGCGGCTCCGGAAGAGAACGTGACGCCCCTGAAACAGCGCCGGCTCGTCTCCGCGGCCCATGCCTACCTCGACGAAAAGCACCCCGGTGACCTGGATGTCTATTTCGACATCGTCACCGTGGTCTTCGACGGAGAACGGACGGACATACAGTATTACAAGCAGGCTTTTATACCGATATACACTTGATTTCGAGATGAATTCACATAATTACGGCATCATCATGGCAGGCGGCGGGGGCACGATGTTCTGGCCCCTCTGCCGCAAGGACAGCCCGCAGCAGTTCCTCGCCATCGAAGGGCTCGGCAAGTCCTTCCTCCGCCACACTTACGAGCGCATGCTGGGCATCGTCCCGCCGGAAAACATCCTGGTCGTGACCCTGGCCCGTTACAAGGACGCCGTCCTGCGCAACATCCCGGAGCTCCGGCCGGAAAACCTCCTCCTCGAGCCTTACGGACGCAACACGGCCCCCTGCATCGCCTATGCGGCCTACTCGCTGCTGAAGCGCGATCCCCAGGCCGTGATGGCGGTCACTCCGGCCGACAACCTGATCGACGGAGAACAAGCCTACCGCGAAACCCTCCGCGAGGCGCTGGACTATGCCGCCGCCCATGACTCCCTCATCACCCTGGGCATCGTCCCGGACAAACCGGACACCAACTTCGGCTACATCCAGGTCGTAGGAGGGGAAAAGGCCTGGGAGCAGACCCGGCCCGTCAAAGTCAAGACCTTCACCGAAAAACCCGACGAAGCCCTGGCGGAAGTCTTCCTTCAGAGCGGAGAATTCCTTTGGAACTCGGGTATTTTCGTCTGGAAGGCCGAGACCATCCGCCGGGAACTGGAGCGTTTCGTCCCCTCTGTCACCAATCTGTTCGAGGGTTGGGAAGAGGCCCTGGGCGGACCGGACGAACAGCGTTTCCTGGAAAAGGCTTACATGAACATGGAGCGGATCTCCATCGACTATGCCGTCATGGAGAACACGGAGATCGACCGGGTCTTCCCGGCTGCCTTCCGCTGGGCCGACATCAGCAACTGGGACGCCGTCTACAAGCATCTGGCACAGCCAGACGGGAACGGAAACGCCGTCTTTGCCCGACACTCTCTGGTGCTCGACAGCCGGGATTGCATCCTGACCACGGACAATCCGGACAAACTGCTGGCGGTCAGCGGACTGGAAGACTACATCGTCGTGGACACGGAGGATGTGCTGATGATCTGCCCGCGGGACGAGCACAAGGTCAAGGACATCACGACCCATATCGGACTGCCCGATTACGAAGATTACAGATAAAACGAACGGCAACATAAGATGAAAGTACTGAAATTCGGCGGAACCTCGGTGGCCTCGGCCCCCATCATCCGGAAAGTCGTCCAGATCGTGACGGCGGCCGCCCGGCAAGAGAAGGTCATCCTGGTCACATCCGCCATCAGCAAATGCACCGACACCCTGATCAAGATCGGCGCCGAGGCGGCGGAAGGCAATTCTTCCTGCAAGGCGCAGGTCTATTCGCTGCGCTGCATCCACCACCGCATCATCGAGGACCTGCTCGAAGGTTCCGCTTGCGCGGAAGCGCTCAAGGAATGTGACGAGACCTTCGACGAACTGGACCGTTTCGCGGACGGGATCTTCGCCGCCCGCGCGATCACGCCCGAGCAGGCCGAGGCCATCCAGACCTTCGGGGAGCTCTTCTCCACCCGCATCATCGCCCGCAAGCTGGCAGCTGAAGGTTATAAGGTCCTGTGGATCGACTCCCGGGAGATCATCCGCACGGAGAACGGCCGCGTCCATTTCGAGCTCACGGATGCCAACATACGCGCCACGCTGGACGCCCACCCGGAAGTGGACATCTTCGTTGCGCCGGGTTTCATCGCCACCGATCTGCTCGGCCGGCGGGTCAACCTGGGACGCGGCGGCTCCGACTATTCCGCGGCCATCTATGCCGCGGGAGCGCACGCCCGCATCGTGGAGATCTGGACCGATGTGCCCGGTATCATGACGACCGACCCGAAGATCGCGCCCGCAGCCGTGACCATCCCCTACCTGTCCTATCGCGCAGCCCGGGACATGGCCGAATTCGGCGCCAAGGTGCTCTATCCGCCGACCGTGGCTCCCGCCCAGAAGGCTGGGATCCCGATCTGCATCCTCAACACCTATGACCCCGAAGCGCAAGGCTCTTTCATCCTGGACAACCCGCCTCACCGGTCCTCGGGTCTGCTGGGCCTGACCGCCCTCAAGGGAGAGGCGCTCGCCGGCGTGGCAGAGAATGTAGAGAAGCCGGCCCTGGAAGCCGGAGAGGGAGAAGTGATCCTCGGGTTGATCGGGACGGGTGAGGAAGACGGCGCCGCCGTCGAAGAGCGCATGATCCGCGCCTTGTCCCGGGCCGGCATCAAAGCCCGGAGCACGGCCCGCACACGCTGCAACGTCTTTGCCGTAGTGCCCGCCGAAGACAAGCGCGACGCGATGCTCGCCATCCACCGCCGCTTCTTCGAGTCCAAGCCCGTCAAGGTCATCAATGCCTTCCTTGTCGGCTATGGTGCAGTCAGCCAGGCTTTTATTGAGATTCTCAAAGTCAACGGGGACACCATCGCCGAACGGACCGGCAAGCGCATCCGCATCGTAGGCGTCTCCAGCAGCAAGAAATACATCCTCAACGCCGAGGGCATCAAGCCGGAAGACATCGCCACCGTCCTCCCCTATGGCCACCCCGCAGAGGGGGGCGCGTTCTTCGACGCCATCGGCACGCTGTCCCTCAAGAACGCCGTCCTGCTCGACTGCACCAACAGTGAGAGCATCGGCTTGCGTTATGAAGAGTTTTTCCGCCGAGGCCTGCACGTCGTGTCCTGCAACCGGCGCGCCTTTGCCGTGCCCTATGCCCGCTATGCGGCCATGAAGGCGACCGCCCATGACTACGGCCTGGCGTTGAAATACGATACGACCGTCGGCACCTCCCTGCCTGTCCTGGAGTCTATCTCCGGCAGCGCCTACAGCGGAGATGAAATCACGGCGATTGAAGCCGTCGTCTCCTGCACCCTCAACAACATCATCACCTCCTATGACGGGGCCAACACCGAGCCCCTGGGCACCCTGCTCAAGCAGGCCCAGGACATCGGCCTGACGGAGAAAGATCCCCGCGCCGACCTGGGCGGACGGGATGCGCTGCGCAAGCTGCTCATCCTCGCGCGCGAAGCGGGCGTCCCGCTGGAGGAGAGCGATGTGGAAATCACGCCTATGCTCGGGCCGGAGTTCTTCAACTGCTCCATCGAGAAGTTCTACGAACTGCTGGCGGCCTACGAGCCCAAGTTCATCGCCCGGGAGGCGGAGTTGGACGATCTCGGCATGCGGCAGCGTTTCGTCGCTTCGATCCGGAAAGACCCTTCCGCGCGTCTGGGATTCAAGGCGGAGATCAAGATGCAACTGGTCGGGATGGACAGCCCCTTCTTCTGGATCAGCGGCACGGAAAACGTCGTCGTCATCCACAACGCCCTTTCGGCGCCCCTGGTTATCCGCGGCGCCGGTGAAGGTGCCCGCATGGCCGCCTCCGGCGTCCTCAACAACATCTTAACCCTCTAAGGATCATGAAAGTAGTCATCAGCGGATACGGCCGGATGGGCCATATGGTGGAAGCTGCCCTGCAGCGCCGCGGGATCGAACTCGCCTGTGCATCGGAAGATGTCTGCAATGTCCCGGAAGAAGTGGCGCGGGAGAGCGTCGTCATCGATTTCACCACCCCGGAAGCCTTCCGGGCCAACTACCCCACGATCGCCCGCAAGTTCAAGGCTGCGGTCATCGGCACCACAGGCTGGTACGACATCAAGGAGGAGGTGTTCGCCGCTTTCGAGGCGGCGGGGACCCCGATGGTCTGGGCTTCCAATTTCTCCATCGGCGTCAACGCCTTCTTCGCCGCCGTGGAGCGGGCCTGCGAGATCCTGAAGGGCCAAGGCTACACTCCGCGCGTCGATGAAATCCACCACATCCACAAACTGGATGCCCCTTCCGGCACGGCCAAGAGCATCGGCAAGATCATCGCCGACACCCTTGGCGTGACACCCGAGATCGGCGCCCAGCGCATCGGTGAGGTCCCCGGCACCCACACCGCGACTTTCCTCTCCGGCGTGGACAAGCTGACCTTCACCCATGAGGCCTTCTCCCGCGAAGGTTTCGCCGAAGGAGCCGTCGCCGCCGCCTGCCTCGCCGACGGGCTGACTTCCGGCGTTTACGAATTCAAGGAACTGATCCTGTAGTTTTTTCCTATCTTTGTCAACGGTAATTGTTCGGAATATGGCCAAGGATGTACTGCTTCACGGTTGCGGCACTGCGCTGGTGACGCCCTTTCTCAAAAACGGAGAAGTTGATTATGACGCCTTTGCGGCGCTGGTGGACCGCCAGGTCGCGGGCGGCGTGGATTTCCTGGTGCCGCTGGGCACCACGGGCGAGACCCCTGCACTGACCGACAAGGAAAAGGTCGAGCTGCTCCGGATCACGAAGGAGCACGCCGGAGGCCTTCCGGTCATGCCGGGCATCGGCAGCAACAGCCTTGAGGGAACGCTGCGCAACCTGCGCCTGCTCGCTCCGCTCAAGCCGGACGCCCTGCTCGTCGTCGTGCCGTTCTACAACAAGCCGACGCAGGAGGGGATGTTCCGCTATTTCCAGGCCGTGGCCGCCGAGACGACGATCCCCGTCATCATCTACAACGTCCCCGGACGCACGGGCGCCAACATGCTGCCGGACACGGTCATCCGCCTGGCGACCGAAGTCCCGGGCATCGCGGGCATCAAGGAAGCCTCCGGCAACTACGCCCAGGCCAGCGAGATCATCCGCCGGGCACCGGAAGGATTCGCCGTGCTGAGCGGCGACGACGAACTGACGCTGGCCCTGATGGCGACGGGCGCGCATGGCGTGATTTCCGTGGCCTCCAACGTCGTCCCCGGCGCCGTGGCCGCACTCTGCGAAGCCGTCGCGCAGGGAGACCTGGCCGCAGCGCGCTCGCTGCACCACTACCTCTCGCCCCTCTACAAGGCCTGTTTTGTGGAAAGCAACCCGATCCCGGTCAAGGCCGCGCTATCCATCCTCGAACTCTGCGAGGACACCGTGCGCCTGCCCCTGGCCCCGGCCACCATCGGCACCCGGCTCCTTCTCAACGATGTCTTGAAGGAGCTGGATCAATAGTTTATTTACCGATAGTCCTATTTAGGAATAAACAGGATGCCGTCTGCGTGAAGGTCCGGGGTATCGGACTGGATCCGGATGGAGCCGCCGCTGTTACGGGGAATCCGATAGCTGCCCAGGTGAACCCATTCGCCGCGGGTCTGGCCTTCAACAAGAAGGCTGTTCCGGTCGAATTCGACCGTCCGGGTCTCGGAACCGAGGGCGACCTCAAAGCGGGTAAGCGGACTGCCGTCACGCTGTTGGAAGGCATAAATGTCATATTCACCGTCCAGGGTTTCCGGGAACAGATACTGAAGATGATTGTCTTCGGGCGCGCCGGTGTATTTCCGGAAGGTGAAACCATAGCTTCCACGACCCTTGACGACCTCCCAGTTGTCAGCGCCCTGGATATACTCTGAATCCTCGTCGATCAGGATGTCCGGCCCCTTTCCGTCCAGGTAAGGATCCTCTTCAAAGACCTTCTGGACCCGTTTGACATCGAGTTTCTGGACGGCGCCCTTGCCGGCCATGGCGGCAGCCAGTCCGGCGGCCTGTCCCATACCCAGGAACACCGGCTCCATACGGATGGAACCGTATGCGATATGGGAAGCGGAAAGGCAGACGGGGACCAGCAGGTTGGTGCATTCCTCCCGCTTGGGTGTCAGGCTCCGGTAGGAAATCGGATAAGGAAGGCCACCGCCGATCTCGACATCTCCTTCATTCTTGACCATCTTCTTGCCGTCCTTCTCGATGACGACACGCTCACAGTTGTGCGAGTCCATCTGGTAGGCGGCGAAGCCGATGCCGTCCGTGACGGTCGCCTTTCCCTCGCAGTCTGCCTGCGTGGCGATGTATTCGCCGACCAGGCGACGGGCCTCCCGGACATAGATCTGGTGGGTCCAATGATCCGTGCGGACATATTCATCCTTCGGCAGGCCCCAGCGCCGCACTTCATTCTGCAGGACTGCGGGGACCCGGGGATCCGTCAAATAGAAATACAACAAGGCGAAGGTGTAGTCTTTATGGGCCTTGAGGATCTGCTCACGATCTTCCCAGGACGCTTCGGGATAATTGTGGTTCATGCCGATCATGTCCGTCGAGAAGGGACCGCGGTTGTTGATGTCCGTCTTGTGGTTCGGCATCCGGCTCCAGATGAAATAGTTGCCCAGGATCGGATTCGGATCCGCCTCGAAGACGCGGACGAGCAGCTCGAACTTCGTGGAATCGTAGTTCTCGGGGCGCGTGATCGGAATCTGGTTTTCAGGGACATCCGTCAGGCAGATACGGTAGTTGTAAGCCTGGACATAATCATCCCCGGCACCTTCTTCTTTCATGGTCCAGTCCGAAATGCCCCATAGCAGGCCGCTGGAGGGGTCCCCGGGAACGACATAAGGATCGATGCCATCCACAAACTGATGATGGATGCTCAGATGGGAGCCGTTGTGGTTTTCGCCATACTCCTCGGCGCTTTCCCGGCCGACCCGGTAACTGACGCCCGCCTGGGCCATCAGGTCGCCTTCATAAGTGGCGTCGATGAACTGGTCCGCTTTCACCGTCAGACTCTCCCCCGCCTTGTTGCGGCAGGTGATCGAGATGATCCGGGTTCCTTTCTTTTCGACAGATTCCAGATAATAACCTTGCTTGAGCGTGATGAGCGGGTTATCCAAATATTCCATCAGGATTTCCTCCGCCACGTGAGGTTCAAACAACCATTGCTCAAGTTTTCCATAGTGCGTTCCCAGCTTTCTGTAGAACTGTTTGGCCAGGCCGATGACAGCCTGCTTGTTACCGATATCGGTCTGTCCGAGACCACCGGTGGTCATGCCGCCGATGGTCACGTCCGGACAAACGATGATGACCTGGCTACCCTCGTGGGCCGCAGAATAAGCGGCCGTGACGCTGGCAGAGGTACCGCCATAGATGCAGACGGTGTTGTGCTTGCAGCCGCTCAGGAACAGAGCGGCCGCAAACACGAGTATGAAAGTGAATCTTTTCATAGACTAATATCCAGGATTTTGTCCGAGACCCGGATTGACAAGGATGTCATCCGCCGGAATCGGCCACAGGTAGTTCCGATTGGGATCGAAGAAACGCTCCTTGAACACGGCAATATACCCGGCTTTCTCCTGAGCGCTCAGGTCGGGCAGGCCGTTTTCGTCGATCGGCGGGATTCCGCCGAAAGGATACTCACCCTTATCCCAATTGTCCAGGAGTTTCAGGAAGTCGGCGGAAAGCTCACAGTTGGACTCGGCACCGCGCTTTCCGTTCCAGCTGGCGCTGCCGGACCATACGCGAGGCAGATAGTAGGACGGTGTATTGAAGACCTTTTCCGCGATCTTCCAGCGGAGCATGTCGCGGTAGCGGGTGTTCTCGAAAGCGAATTCCATCCGACGTTCCATCCGGATGATCTTGCGGAGTTCGGACTGGGAGGCGACGGTTACTTTGGGATAGCTCAGGCCGGTGCCGTTGTAAGCGCGTTCACGGACCTTGTTGATCGTCTTGTCGAGATCGTCCTGCGTCACGGTGCCCAACTCATTCTTGGCCTCGATATAGTTCATCAAGACCTCAGCATAGCGAAGGTACGGATAAACATTATCCGACCGTAAGCTGTAACTGGCAAAATCCGCCCATTCCGGCTTAGAGTATTTCCGCAGGGGAAGACCGGTATAGACCGAGTGGAGCTGGGTCGCCTTGGTGTCGGACGTCGTGATCATCTTTTTGGTCCTGGCATCATAGATCTTGGTCACATACGGGTTGGGGGTGAACTCGATCATGCCGATGAACAGGTAATCCGGGTACTTCTCAGCGAAGGTACCGTCTTCCTTGGCCTTCTGGTATGCCTCATAATCAGGGGAATAAGGCGTTTTGAAAGGCTGGATGGTATACGCCATGCGCGGGTCGCGGTTGCGGAAAGGATCCTTCGGCTCATACAGGGGCGACTTGTCGATCGGCAGGCCGTCCGTGCAGAGATAAGAGCAATACAGCTGGTAGGACGGTCCCGTGTTGGTATGGGCGCCCAGCGTACGGAGCGTGAAGTTACGGACATTGGAGAACGGACCCACGCCATAGGGGACGCTCAGATCACCCTGGAGATAGAACATCAGCTCTTTGGATGATGTGCTGGTGAAGAGGTTCTTATAGTTGTCATGCAGGCTGTAGACACCGAGAGCCATGCACTTCTGGCAGGCTTCGACCGCGACGGCCCAGTCGCCGACCTGCAAGGCGAAACGGCTCAGGAAACCGAGCGCGGCGCCCTTGGTCAGGCGCTTCTGGCCGGAATAAGACTCGGGCAGAAGGCCGGCAGCCTTGTTCAGGCATTCGTAGGCATAAGCCATCACTTCCGCCCTGGGAGAACGCTTCGCTTCATAGGATTCGTCCAGCGTCATCGCGCTTTTGGCCAATACGCAGTCACCGAAATAGGTGGCAAGCTGGCCGTAGCTGAATCCGATCATACACCAGGCTTCACCCAGGTACTGGTCATATTTGGCTTGCGGAAGGTTGGCGGCACCGCTTTCGACTCCCTTGATGACACCGAAAGCGCGGCTGATCGCCTTGTAGCAAGAAGACCAGCGGGTCGCGACGAAACCGGTCTGGGAGTTGATGGTACCCAGGGTGATTTCGTTCTCACGGTCACGGAACAGGCAGTCGTCGCTCCAATAGAATTCATCGATCTGGAAGAAATCCGGACGATACCAGTCGTCGATACTCATCTTGATTTCGGTCTCGGTCGTGTACCAGTTACCGGAAGCAAGCTCGGACAGAGGGACGATGTCCAGATCTGCGCAAGATGCCAGCAGGGCCAGCGAAGCGCCGAAGAGAATCTGTTTGAATATGGTTTTCATAATCCCTTTCATTTAAAAGTTGATGTTGACACCGAACAGGAAGGAAGTCAGCAGCAGGTCACCGCTGCGGTTCCATTCCGGATCATATCCCTTCGGATATTTCGAGAAGGCGGGCAGATCGTCCGCCGAAACATAGAACCTGAGGGAGTTGACTTTGAACTTGCGCGTGAACGTAGCCGGGATGGTATATCCCAGGGTGATGTCCTTGATACGCAGATATCCTCCGTTGAAGAGATAGAAATCACTGGCCGCGTAGATGTTGGTCGTATTGGTCGACAGCATGGGATACTTGGCCTTGGCGTTCTGCTCATCTGAATTGAACGGGCTCCAGTGGCTGTCCATGACATTCTTCGGACAAGCATAAGCCTGCAGGTTGAAGGGCGTGACCGGCCAGCTCCAATAGGAGCGCTGGCGGCCGATACCCTGGAGGGACAGGTTGAAGTCGAAACCCTTCCAGTTGGCCCAGAACTGAGCTCCGTACTGAAGTTCAGGCAGGGAGTTGCCGCACTTGACACGGTCTCCGGAAGCGCTGATGATGTTGTCTTCATCCGGATTCTGGTTGACGAACTGCAGGCAGCCGGGCTTGTCGCTGGCCGTGAGGACAGCGATTTTCTGCCCGTTCTCGTCGGTCATGGCCGCTTCATTGAGGATGATACCCGTGCACTGATAGAGATACCACTCTTGGTAGTAGGAACCCTCTTCCGTCAGCTTGTTGCCGGAAATGGACTGTTTGTCAGCCATATAGCCCATTCTCGAACGATAGTCGGACAGGTTGAACGTAGCGCCGTAAGCAAAGTCGCCGATCTGGTCGTTCCAGGAAATGTCGAACTCCCATCCGCGGGTATTCATGTCCGCCGCATTGGCCTGCGGAGAATTGAAGCCGAAATAGGACGGGAAGCCGATGGAAATCAACATGCCGGTGGTCTTCTTATAGAAGAGGTCGCCGGTGAAGTGGAGCCGGTTCTTGAACATGGCCATGTCGACACCGACGCCGTAGGTTGTCGTGGTCTCCCAAGTGATGTCTTCGAAAGCATAGTCCGTCTGCTTGACATTCTGCACCATATCCACTCCGGTGCCGTTGGGAATGTAACTCGTACCGACATCCAGGATCGCCATGTACGGGAAATCACTGCCGATCTGCTCGTTGCCGAGCTGACCGTAAGAAGCGCGGAACTTCAGGAAATTGATAGCCTTGGACTGGAACCACGGTTCCTCGGAGATAACCCAACCCGCACTGACGGACGGGAAAGTACCCCAACGGTAGCCATTGGCGAAACGGGAAGATCCGTCGCTACGGACATTGGCCTGCAGCAGGTAGCGGTCCGCGAACGAATACATGATACGTCCGAACACGGAATTGTATGCGTTGTGGCTGGCGGAACCGTTGTTGTACTGATAATCTTCCGGTCCCATGTCGAGGTACGGATAATTGTCCAGCACATAATTCGTCCGCTTGGCGGTAAGGTTTTCCCATTGGAAAGAATAGCCCTCATAACCGGCCATGGCCGTCAGGTTGTGCTTACCGAAGTTGACCTTGTAGTTGGCATAGAGCTGGGTGGTCATCGCCCGGCTGTTGTTGCGGGTCTCGTTGACGGAAGTCGAACTGAACTGGGACGCATACTTGTACACACCGCCGTCGTTGAGCTGGAAGGCTTTGGTGTGGTTCTTCGCGTAATAGAAATAGAGCGTCGGAGCCGCAACCGCCGTCAGCGTGAAGCCCTTGAAAGGCTTGATGTCCAACTGGAGTTTGCCGGCGACCTTGTAGAATTCGCCCAGCGTCTTTCCACCCAGATCCATGGCGGCAATCGAGTTGTCACCGCTCTTGCCGTACGCATATTCACCGTCGGAATACCAGATGGGATAGATCGGAGCGCGATACATCAGGGATTGGAGCACGGTGCCCTCCTGCCAGTGGGCGGCATCGCTCCGGGCATGGGCGAGATTGATGTCGGCCGATGCATGGATCCATTCATTGATGTAATAGTCATTGTTGGAACGGACGTTGAATTTTTTGAAATTCTTTTTCATGCTCAGTCCGTTGGCATCGTAGTAGCTCAAAGAGGTGCTGGAGCGGATCTTGTCCGTACCGCCGGTCAGGAACAGGGAATGACGGTGATGAGTCGTGGTCTTCTTCAAGCCTTCGCCCATCCAGTCGGTGTCGGGATAGGTGTCGGGATCCTTCTCGTGATACGAGGCATAGTTGTCGATCAGTTCCTGGGAATACATGGTCGTTCCGGCATCGTTGTAGGAAACTTCGTTCATGCCGGACATCCACAGCGCAGCTCTCGCAAACTCCGGGACAGCCGTCGGCTTGTCAACGCCGAATTCACCGTTGTACGTGATCTTGAAGTCGTCCGTCTTGGCGCGGTTGGTCGTTACCAGGATGACGCCCGCTGCCGCACGGGATCCATAGATGGAAGCCGATGCAGCATCTTTCAGGACCTGGATATCCTTGACGTTCTCCGGTGCCACGTCGCCCAGACTTCCCGGCACGCCATCGATGATGACCAGCGGGTCATTGGTCGAAGTCGTCGTGATACCGCGGACGCGGATCGTAGCTTCGGCGCTGGGATCTCCCGTACCACGGGTGACTTGGACACCGGACATGGTTCCCTGCAACTGCTGGGAAAGCTGGGGAGCATTCTTGGCGGACAGCCGTTTGCCGTCGACCGAAGATGTCGCACCGGTCAAGTCAGCCTTGCGGGCGGTACCGTAACCGATGACGATGACATCATCCAGCACGTCCATGTCCTCCTCGAGGGTTACATTGACCGCTGCGGAGGACGTGACGGCAACCTCCTTGGTGAGATAACCGATAGAAGAGAATCGCAGCGTCTGTCCGATCGTGACGGGAATGGAGTAGTTTCCATTCAGGTCCGTGACAGCACCGGATGTCGGATTTTCGACCACCACGACGCCCGCACCCACGAGCGCCTGTCCGGCAGCGTCAGACACTTTGCCGGTGATGGTCACTTTCCGGTCATTTTGGTCGTTTTGTCCACCCGAAGCATAGGCCGGGGCGAACAGCATAAGAAGAAGACAGGAGTACAGTCCCCTTCTCAGCCATTGGTGAATCCTTGATGACATAATGGTTTGATAATAAGTGTTAATGGGTAAATGTCAATATCAGTTGCCGGACTCGGTGGCCCGGGAGAGCGCCTCCTTCTGGAGGGCGATGAAATCCTCGTCGGCAGGAGAATGCCCGCCCATATAGACGAGTGTCGCCCCCTGCTTCAGCAGCTCATCCTGCAGCTTAGGGACGGAAACCCGCTGGACGGAGGTCCCGTCCTGGATAGCAAGGGATGCCGCCGTACCGGCCGCTTGTCCCAGTGCCATCCAGCAGGGCTCCATCCGCAAAGTGGAGAATCCGATATGCGAACCGGAAACAGGCACCGGCAGCAAGAGGTTGTCCACATCCCTGGGTACGATGACGCCGTAGGGAACATTATATACGCGGGTCGGATAAGACAGGAATCCGTCCAGATGGATCCGCCCAGCCTCCCGTTTGTGGTGGGCATGGGAATCGAGCGCATAATGGCTGGACGTGACGGCGTCTCGATGGACCGGTCCCCGGTCGGTCGGCGCCTCTGCATCATTGGCCGTGAAGAAATACATTCCCTCGAAACGACGGCCTTCCCGGACATAGACCTGTCTGGGGAAGTGGTCGTTGTCCGGATACTCGTCGGCTGCGAAACCCCACTCCTGCACAGCCTGGCGGAACTGCTCCGGGAGCTGCTCATCGTGGGCGGCGAACCAGAAAAGACCCTCCGTGTATTCCCGCAGGCGCTGGGCGAACTGGTCCCGCCATTCCCAGGATGCGGTCGGCCAGGGCTGGTTCTCTTCCGGCAGGTCTGTCGAAATGAAGGCCATGTGCTGGTTGTTGGCATCGGTTTTCCCGTTCGGGAGACGGACCATGTTGGTGATCTTGGCGATGCCCCAGCGGTCGTCCGGGATCTGCGTGCGTCCGCCGGCGAGGATCGTGTCCTTGTTGGCCTCCCTCTGCTCCTGAGTCACGGCCATCGACTTGACACCCGTGTGATAGCCGTACAGGATATCATCGATCAGGGAAACGTACTCGTTACGGTCGTAATGGGCCGGTTTCCGGAACGGCACCTGGTTGGACTTGTCCTGCGTCAGGCACAGCCGGTAATTATAGGCCTGGATCGTGCCGTCCGCTTCGTAAGTGGTTCCGGGGCCGACAGGGCCTCCCCAATACTTGTAGACCTTGCCGGCAATCGGCTCGTGGAACTCATCCATCCCTTCCCTTCCGATGCGGAAGGGGACACCGGCGGCCGCGCCGAGGTCACCCTCGTAGGTGGCGTCGACAAAAACCTTTCCTTTGTATTTTTCGAGACGGCCGGATTTCCGGTTCAGGATGACAATCTCATCGATGCGCCCGTCCGTCATCACTATCCGGGACGCATCACAGTCGAACTGGCGCATCGTCCGGACCTTGACGCCGGGGCATTCCGCCAGCATCTCGTTAAAGATTTTCGATGCGACGCTGGGTTCGAAATGATAACCGGAAGAGCAATCTTTCACTTGCTGGGAGTCGGGCCCGTAAGTACTGACATAATATGCCTGGATCCGGTTGACAAACTCGAGGAACAGGCCTGTCGTCGCGCCCCGGGTCGCGATGTCGGTCGCCCCGAGACCGTTGGCCGGCAAGCCGCCGATGTTGTCCGTCCGTTCCAAAAGGAGTACCGACTGTCCCATGCGGGCGGCGGAAACTGCCGCCATAATGCCTCCTGGCGTGCCTCCGACGACGACGACGTCATAAGAGCGTACACAGGACGTGGCAAGGATCAGAATGACCCAAAAAAGCCTTTTAAATATCATGAGGTATATGGTTATTGGTGCTGTTCCGGGATTCGCACAGTAGCCATTTCTACAACCCCCCCCCCCTTGGCTATTCCAAAAATAGCCAAATATTTTGTTCAAACAAACTATTTGAGCAAAAACTAGTAATAAACCCCCTGCGACGGGTCGTGGACGATGTGGCGGGTGCCGAGGTCAAAGGTGACGGACTGGTCGGCTCCGACGGAGACGAGGCCATATCCGCCGGTCACGTTGTTGGGGAGCGATGTCGGCTCAATGATGGGCGTGACATCATAGCCATAGGTCTCCATATTATTCAGCGCGCGCAGGTAGTTGTAGAAATCACGGCTGATGGTCCTCAGATAAAGAGTAAAGCTTGAATGCAGGTCTCCCTC
>JAEEGF010372302.1_pt1 | contig 17901 bp, 12 predicted proteins | sample 9134171 | NCBI WGS metagenome assembly JAEEGF01 (sample SAMN16246542, study PRJNA631951) | gut metagenome | biome: gut microbiome; feature: rumen; material: AP-attached | host: Bos | place: Iran: Karaj | collected 2018-10 | reverse complement strand
CGATAAGATCAGCGAGAGGGTGATTACATGAAAGGAGCCATCTTCTGAATGTGATTCCGTTAGTCTTATTGTTGAACTTCTCAGGATAAAGCTTGTAGAAGTCCTTAAGCTCTGTATTCTTAAGAATGTCTGTATGGATAGCAGCAACACCATTTACTGAGAAACCGTAATGAATGTCGATGAAAGCCATGTGAACTTTCTTTTCCTTATCAATGATCTGAACCTTGCTGTTCTTAACCTTAGCTCTGATTCTCTTATCAAGCTCCTTGATGTAAGGAACAAGCTGAGGAACAACCTTCTCAAGATAAGAAAGTGGCCATGTCTCAAGAGCTTCTGCAAGAATTGTGTGGTTAGTATATGCACATGTCTTGGATACTACATCAATAGCATCATCCATAGAGAATGCCTTCTCTTCTACAAGGATTCTGATAAGCTCAGGGATGATCATTGTAGGATGTGTATCGTTGATCTGGATAACAGCATGATCATAAAGCTTATGAAGATCATACTGACGCTCCTTCATCTCATGAAGAATGAGCTGAGCTGCGTTACTTACAAGGAAATATTCCTGGTAAATTCTAAGAAGGTTACCAGCTTCATCTGAATCATCAGGATACAGGAAAAGCGTAAGGTTCTTCTCAATCTTGGTCTTATCAAAATTGATACCTTTCTTAACAAGCTTCTCATCAACTGTCTCGATATCGAACAGACGAAGCTTGTTGATACCTGAATCATAGCCAGTTACATAGAGATTATAAAGTCTTGATACAACCTTCTTGTCACCAAAGTTAACATCAAAAGTTGTGTCTGTCTTCTCAAGCCATGACTTATTCTCCTGCCAAGCGTCCTTCTCAGCATTCTGAAGATTCTTATCAAATACCTGTTTGAAAAGACCATAGTGATAGTTAAGACCGATACCTTCACCAGGAAGCTTAAGTGTAGCTATAGAATCAAGGAAGCATGCAGCAAGACGACCAAGTCCGCCGTTACCAAGTGATGGTTCTGGTTCATACTCTTCTATATCTGCAAGTTTCTTGCCATTCTTACGAAGGATCTGATTAACCTTGTCATAAACGCGAAGGTTGATAAGGTTATTAGAAAGAAGCTTACCAATAAGGAACTCCATAGAGATGTAGTAAATCTTCTTCTCACCTACTATAGGCTCAGCTACGCGCATAAGCTCATTAGTAACATCTAAAAGCACGTAGTATGCCTCTTTGTCTGTACAGTCTGCAAATGTCTTATCAAACTGTCTTTCTGCACTTCTCTCCATCTGCTCTTCAAGATTGAGAACAAGAATATCACGCTGCATGTTTGTTGACATAAATAACTCCTTTCCCATATAGGAACTTAAATCACCGGCAACAGCCGACATAATAGTTTTCATATAAAGAGAAAACGTTTTCTGTTTTCACGATATTACCTTAGCACAAGAAAACGTTTTCCGCAAGTCATTTTTATCTTATTTATTTTTCTTTGTTATCAGTTCATATACTTCCTGCGGTCTATGTCCGAAAACTCAAGTACTTATCATTGATCTAACTAACTGATCAACTTTTTATCATCTGATAATTTCTTCATATTTAAGCCTTACCAGTTCATGAGGCATCGTAACTCTTATACCTTCTTCTCCATCAAGGAGCTTTTGCATTTCTTCTACCGCCCTTGAAGATATTGCTGCAAAGTTCTGTCTAACTGTATTCATCTGTTTTCCGACATATCCCATAAGCACAATACCGTCAAAGCCGCATACTGGTCTGAAAATATCCATATCTATTAGAGCTTTCATAGCTCCTATTGCCATAAGATCTGACGCGCAGACAACGCAGTCTTTATTTTTACCATATTTAAGTGTAATATTTCTTGCCTGGAGTTCTGAGAAATTACCGTTCCTTATAAGTACCTGAAGTCCCAGCTCTTCCTTAAGCTGCCTGATGCCTTCAAGACGGGCATCTGTTACATAGCCGTCTCTTGTACCTGCAATATATAAAACTTTCCTGCAATTATTTTCCTTAATGGTCTTCTTGGCTACATCATACTGGGCTTTGGCCTGGTTGACACTGACACAGGAAGTCGTTGTACTAATATAAGGTACGTCTATTACTACAGTTTTAAATGTGTCATTTTCGATAAGCTGTCTTAATACCTTATCTTCTTTGGACATTCCGTAGATTATTATGCCTTTGATGCTTTGAGACACAAAATATCTGGTCATCTCATCCAGGGTCATATTTTCAACCATGCTAAAGAAAATGGTGATGACATCAAGCTGAAGTTCTCTGGCTTTACTTATCGCTCCTGATATGTACTGCATATCGATCTCATCGATAGCCTGGGTTTCTACATTAAGCTTAATAAGAAGAGCAACTCTTCCGGAATTTTTAGACGATAATGTAGCAGCAACAGTATTAGGAACAAAGCCAAGCCTCTTTACTACTTCCATGACTCTTAGCTTGGTGTCTTCACTGACATTAGGATAATTATTCAGTACCTTTGATACTGTAGATATGGCAACGCCTGCCTCTTTGGCAACATCTTTTATGGATACCACTTTCGCACCTTCCTGTAAAAAACGTTTTCTTTTAGTCTCATTATAGTTTACCACACATCTATAAGTTATCAAAACTTGCCTTTTTTAACATAACCCTGTCATATAACAGATAATTTCCTCACTATATTTTACGTATTTATTACATAAAAATTTTCGTAAACGCCGTTTTAAGAACCAGTTTCTTTCTCTCAGCATAAGCAAAGTAAGCGTTTTCAATAAATTTTCGAAGTATACTTATTGTATATTTTTATTACAAGATAGCAACATTTAGCTTGCCTAATTATTACAGATATGTTAATCTTTGATTGCTCGAGTGAAATAATTTCGAAATTATTTACAACATCAAATTACTTTAGAGGGGAAAATTATAATGAAAAGAAGAGCAGCAATATTAAGCATTATGCTGGCTGCAGGAGTTTGTGCAACGCCAGCATATACTGCAAACGCAGCACCACATATACATCCGTATAACGGAGTAGAAGCTGAAACAAATTTTGGCTCCAGCGGAGTTGAGGTAATTACCGAAGCTGACGGAAGAAAAGTTGTTTCAAGCATTGAAAAAGACGATTATTTCACAGTTAAGACCTGTGACTTCTCATCAGGTCTTGCTTCTATTACTATCACAGCAAAATGTGATGGTATGGGTGTAATCGATGTTAGAAAGGGTGATTCAACTGGTGAATCACTTGGTAATATCAAATTAAAGAATACAAATGGAGAATATCAGACATTCACAGCAACTTTAAAAGATCTTGTTGGTGATAACGAGACAATAACATTCGTTGGTGCTGTAGGAAATGTTTCTATCGATAGCTGGATTGCAACACCTTCAATAACAGATCCAGGTCAGCCTGACCAGCCAGATCCAGGCCAGCCCGATCAGCCGGATCCAGGTCAGCCTGACCAGCCTACTACTCCTGTAGATATCTATGCAGGTGTTGAAGCTGAAAATGTTGAAGCAAATAGTGCTACTGTTAATACAGCAGACGGCATTACATATCAGACAATCAATGCCGGTGGCTATGTTGTAGTTAAGGGCGTTGACTTTACAAACGGTATCAGCGGAGTATTTGCAAATGCTCAGGCTTCCAAGCCTAAGACTTCAATCGCTGTATACATTGACAGCCTTGATAGTGCTCCTATCGCAACTATCACTGTAACTAGCAGATCTTTCAAGGATGTAGCTGCTAAGATCAGCAGTGATCTCTCAGGTACACATGACATCTACCTTGTAGCTGTTGGTAACCCTGTTGACCTTAATTCCTTCAAGGTAATGGCTAATCCTAACCACACACCTGATCAGCCAGATCCAGGACAGCCTGACCAGCCAGATCCAGGCCAGCCCGATCAGCCAGATCCAGGTCAGCCCGATCAGCCGGATCCAGGTCAGCCTGACCAGCCAATAGTAGAAGGTAAGGATGTAACCTATACAATCAACAACTGGGGAACAGGCTACCTTGTAAACTTCAAGGTAACAAACAACACTGGCGCTGCAGTAAGTGGCTGGACAGTAAAAGTAAGAAAAGATCAGGTTAATATCGATTCCAGCTGGTGTGTAAACATCAAAGAAGAAGGTGACTACTATGTGATCACTCCTCTTGAATGGAATACAAATCTTGCACCTGGACAGTCAGTTGAATTCGGTATCATCGGTACAGGCAGCATCGGTACTTCAATCGAAGTGACTGTACAGTAAAATGCACATAGAAATGCATCCCTGCATTTCTAAACATGTGCTGGATACATCCTGTATCTGTACATAGAAATGCATCCATGCATTTCTGAACATGTGCTAGATACATCCTGTATAAAATCACGCAATACGTACATACGTCCCTCAAAAAAGGAGGCTGAAGAATATTTCTTCAGTCTCCTTTATATTTACTACTTAATCTTCGTTCTCATCAAACTACCATCTTAGAGAACTATTATCTTTTGAAGTATTATTTCGTTTTAGAAACGCTTTTGATCGCAAGAAGTACAAATACCATAGCTGCTATGCTAACAGGAAGTGTGATAAGCCAGTTACGTACGAATCCGGCAAGGATATAGCAAAATACTGATACCGCCGCAACTGTTATAGCATAAGGAAGCTGAGTTGATACATGCTTGATATGCTCACACTGTCCGCCTGCAGATGCCATGATTGTTGTATCAGATATCGGAGAACAATGGTCACCGCAAACAGCTCCTGCCATACATGCTGAAATAGAAATGATCATGAGCTCATTATTGATATCACTGTGGAATGCACTTACAACTATAGGGATCAGCATACCAAATGTTCCCCATGAAGTTCCTGTAGCAAACGCAAGGAAAGCTCCTATTACGAAAACAAATGCAGGTAATACTCCCATTACCATTCCATTCTCAGCAACCTGTTCAACAAGACCACCAACATATTCAGCTGCACCAAGTGAATCTGTCATAGCCTTAAGAGTCCATGCAAGAGTAAGGATAAGGATAGCAGGTACCATACTCTTAAAGCCTTCAGGAATTGCATTCATACATTCATTAAAATCAAGAACTCTGGTCGCAAGATAGAAAACAATAGTAATAAAAAGAGCAACCATAGATCCAAAAACAAGTCCTGTAGAAGCATCAGAATTTGAAAATGCTGTTACAAATCCTTCTCCGTCAAAAAAGCCGCCTGTATAGATCATTCCAACGATGCAGCAGATAATAAGTGCAAATATCGGAAGAACAAGGTGGATAACTCTACCCTTTTGTGAAACAGGAGGATTAGGCTGATCCTCGGCACCTGTAAGACTTGAATGTTTACGGCTTCCGTCAGGATGATCGCTTATACCGCACTGAATCTCTGCCTGAGCCATTTTTCCATAGTCAAAATTGCCTACGGAGATAGTGATCATCATTACAAAAGTAAGGAATGCATAAAAGTTATATGGAATCGCACGAATAAAAAGTTCAAGGCCATTAGCGCCTTCTACGAATCCTGTTACAGCTGCTGCCCATGAGGATATAGGAGCAATGATACAGATAGGAGCTGCTGTTGCATCAATAAGATAAGCAAGTTTTTCTCTTGATACCTTGTGCTTATCCGTTACAGGACGCATTACAGAACCAACTGTAAGGCAGTTAAAATAGTCATCGATAAAAATAAGTGTTCCAAGTGCTATTGTCGCAAGCTGAGCACCAAGTCTTGTTTTTACATGAGTACTTGCCCATCTTCCAAAGGCAGCTGAACCGCCGGCCCTGTTCATTAACATGACAATGCTTCCAAGTACCACAAGGAAAATAAGAATACCAACATTCCAGGGATCAGAAAGCTGTTTTATCATGCCATCTACAAAAATATGATTCATGGCACCTACAGGATTAAAACCGGCGAATAAAAGTCCTCCTGTAATGATTCCTATCATAAGTGATGAATAAACTTCTTTGGTGATAAGAGCAAGTAAGATAGCAATTATCGGTGGAAGTAGCGCCCATAGTGAATTAGTAAAGTCAATCATTTTGGTCCTCCCCTGATTTTTTATAAAATTATTATTTATAATTATTCACGTCGATTAAGTATAACACAAAACCTCCCAAGCAGAATAAAGATTTTTTCTTATCTACTTAGGAGGTTTTTTTCATAAGATGGCTACTTTTTTAATACATATAATAGAATTACCTATATCAGGAATCTGTAAGCCCTGATACATACTTATGCATCCTACCTTTTATCAGCCTGCGCCGCCGTCTTCATAATATATGACCATGTCGAAGTGTTCATCAAGGAACTCTCTTTCTTCATCGCCAAATTCGCAGTCTGTGAAGGTAATATAATCAGGTTCTGCATAAAGGCTGAACAGATCGCCTTCATTACCTTCAAATTTACAATTGGTAAAATAGATATATCCGATATTATAACCGTTTTCAATAAGAGTATATTCTCTGTTATCTATAAAATCACAGTCGTAGAAGCATATATCTGATGAATCATCAAACAGTTCTACTATTCCGTAAGTACAATCATGTATGCAGGAATCATAAAGATATACACCATTGCTGGCCGTACACATCAGTCCATATGCTCCGCATCCATACAGATCAAGATTGTTACCTGTTATTCCGTTTGAATTCATTACAGCAAGAACATTCGCCGAGCAATCACCTTTCTTGGCATCATGTCCAATGATAAGGTTATTAAGCGTTATATTACTGCACTGATCAAGTACAAATACATCATAGTATGCGCTCTTAATAACTATCTCAGGTCTGTCATCAGGATCTTCGCCCTCGATGGTCATATTGTAAACATTACATACTCCATACTCGCCCCACCATGATGTATATCCCCAATACTCGTTATCTACATCAGGATTATACTCAAGTACGTAATCAGAGATATCATATTTGCCACTTTCAAGAATGATATGAGTGTTAGGAGCAATAGCATTTACAAGTTCTTCAGGTGTAGATACATGGATCTCTTCCTGCTCTTCATTTTCAGGTGTTCCATCCTCATATATATACAGCTTACCTTCATAGGTATCATCTATAACTTCTGTATATTCAACCTTGTCCTCTACATTACCTGTTGTATCTTCAATATAATCCGGATTCAGATAGTCCTTAAGATCATCAACAGGAATAGTTATATCATAGAAATTATCATTATCCATAATGGAATAGGATCCAAAATGGATTACTAACTCATCTCCAACTATACAGCATGGAAGATAGTCATAATCGACCATGGAAGTTATATAGTCAAGAGCGATCGGGATGCCCTCTTCGTTAGTATCATTTACAAGATCCTTTTCTCTTGGATATGTAGCTACAACCGTATCATACAGTACCTGAGCCAGTCCTTCTTTTTCGGCAAAAAAGGCATCAGACCAGATTCTCTTACCTGTGTTTATATCATAATTAACATAATAATAGTATGGATCATAATCTTCTGTATAAGACCAGTCATAATCTTCTTCAAACTTGGCTGTAAAAACCTTGTCATCAAGTCTTAAAACCTCAGCTTCGATATCATAATGATAAGAAGCTTCATCTTCTCCGGGCGCTCCATATCCAAAGGTCTTAATATCCTCAACAGCAGATTCTCCAATGCTATCACTAAAAGTAGTCATAGCAGCCCAAAACTTTGGATAATCCATCATGAAATCTTCATTTACTATGATCTCGGGGTAAGATCCTGTCGATGTAAGATTTTCATTATCCTCAAATTCTGCAGTTACCTTATGGCTGGCAATTGTAACCGCCTTCTGTGTGCCTTTACCTGATCCTGTGGGAGTTTGATCATCTTCCAGGTCAGTGCCTTCTGTAGCTGCGTTATTTTCTTTTTCATCTTCATCATCGTCTTCATCTTCATCTTCGTCTTCAATATCATCATCATCATCCAAAGAACTATTGAAAGACCCACATGCAGAAAGCGCAAGCGTCAGACTCATAAGAACAGGCATAAAAAATCTTCTTCTCATAATACCTCCTACTATTATTAAAGATGATAAAGCCAGTATCCTGTCTAAATGACATTGAACGTCTAAATGACATTTCCATGTCTAATGACATTTTCATGTCTAATGACATTTTCATGTCTAATGACATTTAAAAAATCATCTAGGCAGAACACTGGATGATTATCCTACAATATATATAATACAATAGATATAATAAAATGTGTTCAAAATTCCGATAATTAATGTTGTTTACACCATTATATTTAAATCAGTTTCCACTTTTTTGATGATCTGTATATAAGGAGGTCTTATGACTTTACTTGCTATGATCATAACCATCGTAAGTATAGGACTAATTGCAGCAGGCCTTATTCTTAACGAATGGACATCCGGTAACAAGACTTTACTTGCCAGAAAAAGCGCAAGACGTCATCAAAGATGGCGCATTATCCTCAAAAAATATGAAAATAGTGATGGAGCTGTTCCTTCCGGACTTCTTCGCCTTTTTCTAAATCCTGAAAGCCTTGCTGCTTTTGCAGATGTATCCTTTGAATCTGTGGAGTATCTTTCTTCTGCTTTCTGTATCTTATACAAAAACGAACGTGCTTTATGTTCACTATTTGGCGGTGCATCAGACGATCTCAAGAGCTTTTTTGCCTACACTTTATCAACCTTCCAGATAACAGACAAGGAGCATAACTCTTACTTTGCAAAAACAATGCTCACCTATCTTAGCAAAGATTCAGTATATCTGCGCCAGAATGCCCTTCTGGCAATTTACAGCTTTGGTAACGAATCGCTTGTGATCGATGCTTTTCATATGATCAAAAAGAACAGCTTCTATCACAACGAAAGATTACTTGCTGACGGACTTCTGACATTTACAGGCGACAAAGTTCTGCTTGCAAGATGCCTTATGAATGTTTTTGATAGTTTTGATAAACATGTAAAGATCGCAATCATCAATTTCATGAGGTATGAAGGAATTCATGATCATGATGAAAAATTTATGGCTATTGCCTCAGATACTGAAGAAGATATCGATCTTAGATGTGCTTCAATCAGACTCTTTGCAAAGAAAACAGGAGCCAAGACTACAAGAAAACTTATCAGCATAGTTGAAGATTCTTTTGATTCCGATGTCTGGGAGCCTGCTTCTGTAGCTGCTTCTGCTATCGGAGATTATGATGATCATGATGACAACAAGGAAGCCATAGAGTGCCTTTTGAAAGCAATACATTCAAAGTGGTGGTATGTGCGTATCAACAGTTCCAAGTCACTTTCAAAACTCAGGATTAGTCAGGGCCAGTTAAAGATACTAAAAGAAACCGGCGATGCATATGCAATGGAAGAACTAAGCTACGCCATGGATGAACTTCAGGCTGCACTTGATAATATCTAAAAGACTTTTGGAACATAATGACAGATATCAAGACTTTAGGAACGAAGCGACAAACTATCGAAAGAAGGGATAAAGACTATGCAAATAGCAATGCTCATTGTGTCAGTAATAGTACTTATCTTTGCAATTTCATTTTTCAGAACGTCTCTAAAAAGCTATCTTCCCATACGCTTAGAGCGCCAAAAACAACTACTGCATAAAAGACTTGATCATGATTTCTTTTTCCCAATCACTGTAATAGTTGATTCGGATGATTATCCATTTTCTTATATAAACAATGTTCTGACTCAGGACTACAAACTCTTTGAAGTCATCATGACTGATTCTTCAGGCGATAAGGATAAACTCGCTCGCCTGATCAAGCACTATGCCTTAAAAGAAGATAACAACAGACCTGTCAGATATTATAAAGATTGTATTCACCCTGACAAGATATATAAGGGCCGCGAAGGAAATATTCCGCTTACCCTTTTAGTTTTGAACCCTGAAAATATCACTGATACCGAATCTTCCAATCCGCTTCTTGCAGCTGGAATAGCAGCTTCAAGAATGCCTTATATTTCTTTTTCCAAAAATGGGTCAAAAAAAATCATCCCCGGAACCTGCCTTAGAAATATGGCAAGATGCGTACTCGAGGATGATAATATTTCAGAAGTAAGCCTCTATGGTATGGTTTTATATAATAAGGCAAAATACATAGAAGGCATTGATTCTAACGCGGTTAACGAGACATAAGCTCATATTCATCTACAAGATCCGAATGATCAGTCCAGCCAATATAATAAGCATCAAGCTCAGATATCTCATTCGTTATCGCGCTATAAACCGGAATCCATGTTATGGCTTCATATGTAGTGTACATTATATCGTTGGGATAATCCGACTCCAGTTTCTCTATCTCTTCTTCTGAAAGACCGATTTTCTCATCTTCCAGATAAAGATCTATTGCACTGAACTGGTGCATCATTTCGTGTGCAAACGCTGCAGGAGTCTCTTCTTCTTCATTGCTGTGCATGAACATATATGAAAATTCATATACGCTGTCAAGAGCATAGCCTGCATAGAAGCAAGTGGTACAGGATACCTCTTTTATCGACTTGTCAGTATTGATATATACAGTGATAGCTACACTGTCAGCATTATATCTTTCCTGCAACGCACCAACATCAATGTTATTCTCAATAAAATACCAGATCTCACAGTTAGCATTGTAATAATCTTTTACAGAATCCGACTCTATAGAAAAAAAATACCCAAGATCTTCATCTTCATAAAAATCATAAATAAGATTAAGCTCCTGCCCCCACTTGGAAGCTTCGTCCATAAGGAACCTGCAAGCTATATCAAGATACCTGACAGTATGAGCAAAAGTCCTGCTATCTTCCTGACTGTCAGTCCATGAATAATTAGCATCATCAACATAAAGAGAAATTACCGGAATGTTCCCTGTCAGAGTATTACCGCTTCCGTTATCCCCTGTAAATACTCCAGTTCCGCCAGTTGACTCATAAGCTTCATGGCATTCCTCATCATCACTATCCGAATCCTCTTCATCGGCTAAATCGCCATCTTCTATCTCTTCTGCATACTCATCTTCATCGTAATAATCATCTTCATCCCAGACATTGAACTCATCATCATCCCAGTTTTCCCAGCTCTCCCATTTCTCAAGCCATGAATCCCTGTCTTCATCCGTACGAGCCGAGTAATATACCTCATCCTCTGAATTATCCGAATCATCAACATCTTCTTCATAAATATATTCAGCATCATCTCGCATATCAATAAGATATCCACATCCCTGCAAGGACATGGCAAGACTTATCGAAAGCATCAAAGCTGCTGCCCTATGAAATGACCCGAATAATCTACGCCTCATGAATAGTTAATCCCTTCACCAACCTGCAAATGTTTATTGCTTTCCGAACTCAGACTACCCAGTTACTTTGAAAAGTTAGTATCACTGTCATTATAAAATGCCTAGTAAAAAAGGTCAAAAAACATGTTCAGCATCCTTATTTCGAACAAAATCCATATTATAGTTTAATACATTATTCACGTTTTAAGAACTAGAGCGGTGCCATATGACACCTCTCTAAGTATACATTATCAATAGTTTTCATAATCTTCTCTATTAGGGCAATTTTCAAAATCTTCTATCAGTTCGTATAATAAGTCTTCATCCAATATAGTCAGTCCCTTCCTTGAATACTTTTCTATATTGTCATCCTGAAAATTACACAAATAGATAAAGTACCTACCCGTTAAAGAACTTCCTCCATATGAAAACCATCTTATATATTTGGCTATATTCTCAGGCGGATTTAGTACATATGGTTCACCATTGTCATCATATTCAGAAGAAAGGTACTCTTTTACATCCTCAACGGATATATCCACTTCATTTTTAAAATGCTTGTATGAAGCAAGGTTTATTATTAATGAATTCACATCAACATAACTATAATCCTTGTAGCAATCACTTCTATCCATTGCAAATGCTCGTGTTTCATTCTGATATGCCCATTTTAGTTTGGTATTATACTGTTCTTCTATTTTTTGCCATTCTTTATATCCTATAAATACAGCAAAAATTGCAATCACTAATAGGCTCGCCATAATAGCACAAAACTTTTTAGTTTTCCTCTTCTGGTTCATCATTATACGCCCCGTCCATCCATTTGCTTATTGCAGCAAGGTTATTCTCTGTCACAGTATCATCTCCCAATTCTTCAAGAGCTTCTTCTACAAAGCCAATAGCCTCCTCTACCTGTTCTACTGATGCTGAATCTAAAGTTTTTACATTCAAAAACTTATCAAGTGCTTTTTTAACAGCATCAGTATAATAATCAGCATTTTTCTTACCAATCTCACCACCATACCAAGCATTATAATCTCTAAATTCATCACCATTAGCATTATAAGAATCAATAAGTTTTTGTAAGGTTAAATCAGTCTTTCCTTCTGAACTAATGTATGAAGCAAATCGTATTGCTAACTTTTTCTCATCAATGGTCAAGTTTTCAATTACTGCCCCTTCGCCAGAGGTATATATGACCGTCCCTGAAATAGCCATGCTTTCACAAACACTACCAAGTTTTAACGCATCTATTGCACCTTGTGCTGCTTTCGTATCTTCATAATCCTTAGCCACACTTTCAGCAAATGTAAATGCATCAAAACCTAAACCGTACTTATCAATCTTTTCCGCTTTTTTTCCATATATTTTTCCAATTACATATTCTGCTATCTTGTATCCAAAATCAAGTATATCTTCACTGTTATATTCACCTACAAATATTGAACAAGTAAATGTATCTAAAACCTTCTGCGACTCGTCTTTTAAATAATTATCTAATGTAGACTCACTTCCCCTTGGATATACAACAAAAGTTTTTTCTTAGCCTATCGCAGACGCTAGATCTTCGATTGCTTTGAATTCATCATCGCCGACATATCCAGTACTGTTTTGAGGAAATGCAGTCATTTTTACAGTATATATCTTATTATTACCATCTTCGCTAGTAGTTGTCGAAAAATCAAAAGACATACAATAGCCATTTGAATACTCCATTTGCTTTACAGCATAAGCAAACGCCATAGTTCTTGTTTCTTGATCTATTAATTCAATCCGCTCTTCATCACTAAGTTCCTTGTTCATAAGATTCGCTTTAATAAATAAGCTATAGCTATCTGCTACAAGAGGAAGTACTTCACTTCTTTTATACGTATCAGGTCTCCCAAAACCTATAGTTACATTTTGTCCCAAATATAAGATTTTTTCTAAATCTTCATCCGTCATAGACATCATTTCTTCAGCAAATACTGTGTATTCAATTGATTTTTCATCTATTGGTTCTTGTTTTAGCCACTCTGAAATATTATCCCAATTAAGTTCCCCTCCTTCATAAAAATAATTATGTGCAGTTTCTTCTGTAGCTGCATATGCTACTCTTTGGTTCGAAATATCATATCCTCCCCAAACATCATTATCAACATTAAGATTTAACTGATATCCTGCACCAAGTTGTGATATTTCCAATGAATAATATATATTACTAGTCGTACCATCATTTACTATTGAAATAGTTCCATTTTCTCCAAAATTTTCACAATTATAGAAATCATCTAACAGGTCGTATAGAAGGCTACCTTCTCCTGCCTTTTCTTTACAATAAGCCAAATAATCAGTATTATACATCAAATAGAGTTCGTCATCTTTCTCTTCATAATAATAATAGAAACCTTTATTTAAATATTCATCTATCGTTTTCATCGCTTCTTCATCATTTGATGGATCGTCATCACATAATGCATTAGCAGCTTCAACAAGTTCTGTTGCATATTCATCAAAGTCTTGAGGCATCATTTGAGGATATGCACATGATGGAGAATCACACTCTACAACTCCACTACTACTCTGTGCTGAGGGGGTTGGTGCTTTTTCTTTTGATCCACCTGTCTTGTCTTTTGGTTTACCAAAATTATTATACTGTGGCATTTTGCTATCCATTTTTCTTATCTTATCCATAGAAGTAGATCTATAAAGCCCATCAATAAATGTTTTCTTAGAATCTTTTGATGCCAGAATTGAATCAATCTGTGTTTTTGATAATCCCAATCCAAGAAGAACTTTTCTTTGATCCGCTTCTGATAATTTCAAGAATGCTATCTCAAAGTCTTCTTCTGAGAGCTTTGAGATATCTATATTCTTCTTTCCAAAGAGTTTTTCCAGAATAGACTCAATCTTGGACACTTCGAAAATATCGGATATATCTACGCTGTCATGCTCCTCAAGAAAATTTACGATATCTCCATCTCCCATATGGACTAACTCTCCAAGATCGATACTTGCAGGATCAAAAGGCTCTGGAACAAATGCCGGAGTAGCATTCAAAAGCTCATTTTCAAGAGTTCTGTCTAAATCATCAACTTTCTGCATGTATCTACTTAATGCGACATTAAAGGTCCTGGTGCGATCCACTACATCCTGTGCCTGTTTCTTGATAGGTTCAGTATAAGAAGCATAGTCAAATTTAGCTTCATCTGTTTCAAGTGATGCAAGAATACTTTCAACTATTTCCGTCTTACTTTTTACATTTGCCGCGTTTTGACTTGCTGCCTCCATGCTTGACATAAGCTGCTCGCAGCTTCCTTCATCGCACATTAATTCTCCACCACATGGAGCCGTATTTGTATCTGAAGGCATGGAGCCAGCTTTGAATATCTGTGGGAAACCATTGCAGAAATTCTTAGCTTCGTAAGCCTGTTTCTGAGCTTTCTGTATAGACTCATTGCATGTTTCCAGCTGTTTATAGGTATCAGGCATATTTTTATATACAAGCTTATCATATAGCTCTCTTGCCATATCACTGTCTTCGCCTTCCCAGACCTCTTTGGTCATGGAAGCAAGATCTGCACGCCCTTTATTAATAACATCTTCTGTTGACTCCATGAATTCATCATGCTGTTTCTTAACTTCCTCAAGTTTATCAAGGTTCCACTTAACTCTACTCATTTTCATCCCCATTAATAATATCTTTTATATAATTCTATTTACAATCGATAGACGCTCTATCGTTACTATCTAAGATAAGTTTTGTGTTTTATAAATATTCAGCCGTATCAATGTCTAAATCATCCGGAAATGATAATTGCTCAATTACTTCTTCATTTAATTCATCAGATGTCACATCATCTATCACTTCTTCAATGTTTTCTGACACCTCTGCCGCTCCAGCCATTAATGTTTCAGCCAGTGTAAGATCAGAATTTCCTGCCACGTCTATTCTCCCGGTTTTTACTAATCCAAGTTCATCTCCTTGTGCAGCTTCTGCACCTTCTTCATCTATAAGAAGTCTGTTCTCTCCTGTGAATTTGTACACTTTTTCAAAGCCCAACATTCTTCCGGTATTATCTTTAGATTCAAGATTTATATGTCTTGATGCTGTCTCAAAACCGTGTTTTGCTCTGCCCTCCATTTCACCAACTAATTCCTTCATTGCGTTGTTATACTTATCAAGCTTTTCAGTCTGAATCTCGCTATAGTCTCCCAGCTTATCTGCCAACTCACGCACCTGCGGTACATCCATGAATATTCTATTGCTCATACTTTTCTCCCGAAGCCCAAAAAATTTGGCATTATTTTATAACTTTTTTCATTTTTGCATCAACATAATCCGACGAAACGACATAATCTCAGGATGAATGGTATATATTTACGTATATTTGTTGTTATATTTGTATACTAATTGTAAACATCCACACTTCACACTCAACCACAGGTATCCTAACAATCTCTAACGCTTTCCCGGCTCCTCGCAAGGACTCCCCGCTATCATGCCTTGGAGGCCGGGCGCTGTTCATAAAAGGTTTTAGAATCTTACAATTGGTCGGCAATATTCAAGAGACTTTTGAAAAAGGCCAAAGAATTCTGCTCACGGCTCAGCATGTTTGAGGGGGCAGAGCCCCCGAGTTTCTGAGCCGTAGAATTCTTTGACCTTTTTTGAAAGTCCTTGAATATCCGACCTATTGTGATTCTAAAACCTTTTATGAACAGCGCCCGGCCTCCAAGGCATGATAGCGGGCCACTTTGCGACAGCCCTTATTCAAGTTCCAGGCTTCCGGATGCGATGCACTTTCCGGATTTTCTGTCGAAGAGAAGGATTCCGTCGCCGGATACAGTGATATTGTGCTTTGCTCCTATCTGAAACAGCTTAGATCCAAATACCACACCTGTAAGAAGGAAATTTCCAACAGCAATCTTGATCGTAGACTCCATACCTGTCGGCATGACGCCATAAAGCTCTCCTTCTATACCACCTTCACCCTCATCAAGTTCGATAAATTCAGGCCTTATACCGATAACAAAGTCTTCATTGGTGATAACAGGCTCTTCGTCAAGAGAATCATCTCTTTCTTCAACAAGACTTATGTGATAACGGAAGCTCTCATCTTTATTGTTCTTTTCTACATACTTCTTGTCTTTTTTCTTAAGTTCAAGCTCTGCATCAGCCTTTGCCTTAGCAGCATCCCTGTCTTCAAACCACTTACCTAGATCAAGTGATTCAGATGGCTTAAATACTGCCTTATGATTTCCAAGAACGTTTAATGAAAGCTCACCACCAGCTTCCTGAACGCCCTTTGCTTCTACAAAGTTCATGGACGGATTACCAACAAAGTCTGCTACAAATAAGTTTTCAGGTCTGTTATATACAGAAAGTGGTGCTGCATACTGCTGAAGAACGCCGTTATTGATAAGGCATATCCTGGTGGCAAGTGTCATAGCTTCCATCTGATCATGTGTTACGTATACGAATGTACTTCCAGTTTCAAGGTGGAGACGCTGAAGTTCATATCTCATCTCAAGACGTAGCTTAGCATCAAGGTTAGATAATGGCTCATCCATAAAAAGAACCTGAGGCTCCGGAGCAAGTGTTCTTGCGATAGCAACTCTTTGCTGCTGACCACCTGAAAGTTCAGCAGGGTATCTGTTCATGAACATTCCGATCTTAACGATCCTTGAAACCCTTCTTACAGCAAGATCGATTTCCTCTTTTGTAAGAGATCTTACATTTTCAACTGCCTGACCGCCCTTTAATATCTCGCACTTATCAGAAAGTGTTTCGCCTTTAGCTTCATGAGCTTTTACGATGTCTTCAAGCTCTTTTTCAAGTACGGCGCGCTTATCGTCTGCGGCAGACTTAGTGTCTACTGTCTCCATGACGCCAAGTGAGTAAAACTCCTTAGCGCTATACATAGACATTGAATAGGTATCGATAAGTTTAAGGTATACCTTTTCTATATCCACCTTACCGTCCTTGTTGCGGCTTTCTTCATAGATATCTTTAAGTTCCTTAGGGTGCTTTAAAGCTTCTATCTTGGTCTTTAATTTAAGAGCCTTAATATCTACAAGAGGCATCTTTTCTTTAATATTGGTAAGACCAAAGGATATGTTCTGGTATACTGTCATGTTGGGCCACAGAGCATAGTTCTGAAATAGGAATCCGACTTTACGCTTATTGGGTGGTACATTTATTCCCTTTTCACTGTCGAATACTACTCTGTCGCCTATTTTGATCTGTCCTGATGTAGGTGTTTCAAGTCCTGCGATCATACGAAGGGTTGTTGTCTTACCACATCCGGATGGACCAAGAAGTGTTATAAAGGCATTATCTTCTATATCAAGATTCAGATTATCTACTGCGTAGAAATTTCCGTATCTTTTGGTTATATTTGTAAGTTTTATTTCAGGCATATTCTATCTCCTCCTAATCTCATGCCATATATGGAATATGCAGCTAGCTTTTTGGCAGGATCATTACCATTCGCATATACTTTTTTACTTTCAACCTAAGATAATGATCAACCAGGTCGAACTTAGCCGCCGATACCGGAATCAAGGCTTGCTCCGGTGAGCTTATTGACAACTGTGTTGAAGACAAGGATAAGTACTATAAGTATCAGGTTGATAGCACTTGAGAATGCGTATAGTCCCATCTCGTCAAAGTAATCCAGAGTTGTCGACA
>JAEEGF010260745.1_pt1 | contig 17901 bp, 11 predicted proteins | sample 9134171 | NCBI WGS metagenome assembly JAEEGF01 (sample SAMN16246542, study PRJNA631951) | gut metagenome | biome: gut microbiome; feature: rumen; material: AP-attached | host: Bos | place: Iran: Karaj | collected 2018-10 | reverse complement strand
AAATAAAATAATTGAAATCACGAAAAAAAACCTAAAAAAAAGCACTTTTTTTACTCTTTTTTATGTATGTGTGACTATTTTTGTGTATCTTCGCGGCATGTTTCGACACTTTTTGACAAAAAAACGTTCAAAATTAGCGCCACTTGCCGTCCTGTCGTTTGCAGGACTTTTGGGGTGTGCCAGTATCGGTTCGCCAGGTGGAGGGCTCTACGACGAGACACCTCCCGTGCTTGTGCGCAGCGAGCCAGCCGAAGCAGCGACGAGCGTCAATAGGCAGAAGATCACAATGCGCTTCAACGAGAACATCAAGCTCGACAATGCCAACGAGAAAATGACCATCTCTCCACCACAGGTCAAGGCGCCAACCATCTCGAGCAATGCAAAGACGCTGACCATCGAATTGCGAGACTCGTTGCAAGCCAATACGACCTATACCATCGACCTTGGTGATGCTGTGCAGGACAACAATGAAGGCAATCCGCTGGAAAACCTGTCGCTCACCTTTTCGACAGGCGACCATATCGATACGATGAAGGTGATGGGCACCTTGCTCAACGCCAAGGATCTGGAACCCGTCACTGGCGCTTTTGTTGGCATTTATGCCGTTACCGAGGAAGGAATCTTCCCCGCTCGCGGCAAGGAGGGCGACTCCTTACAACTTGCCATCGACTCCATTGTTGCCCTATACCCCGACTCCATCTTCAGCCTGCGTCCCTTCGAACGCGCTGGCAAGACCGATTCCTACGGACGCTTCACTATCAGCGGAGTCGGTCCCGGCAAGTACAGAATGTATGCTGTGAAGGATGGAAACACCAACTATATGTACGATGTCAACACCGAAGACATCGCCTTTGTCGATTCTCTCATTATCCCTTCGGTCGGCAGTCATACCGCCAGCGACACCATTTGGAACCGCTTCGACAGTCTTAAAGTCGATTCCATCTACGTGCATGAGGTCACCGACTACTATCCCAACGATCTGTGCCTGCGCATGTTCAACGAAGGTCATGTCATCCGCTATCTCGATGACATGAAATGGAAGGACAGCACCCAGATCACGCTCAACTTTGCCGCCAACATGCCCGAACCTCCCGTCATCATGCTGCTTGATGAAGAAGACCGTGGGCCTGCCAGATTAGATAAGGATGCCTGGCTTATCTGCGAACCCAATCCGACCAACGACACCCTCATCTATTGGCTACGCGATTCGGTGGTCTATCATCGCGATACGCTACACCTCACCGTGACCTATCCTTTCACTCAGAATGGCATCGACATCATCCGCACCGACACCATGCATTTGGAGAAGCCTGAGATTAATGTGCCGGAAGATCAGCAACAGCAAGAGAAGGACGACAAGAAAAAGAAAAAAAGACGCAAGAAAGATCTGGAAGAGGCACCCCAAGACACCCTTCCAAAGACCGTTTTCATGAGCATTAAGCTACTCGACAGCAAAATTGATGTAGGAAAACGCCCTCGCTTCGAAACTTCTGCCCCTCTCGACAGTCTAAATATCGCAGCACTCCATCTGGAGCAGCAAAAGGATACTATTTGGGTACCCCTCGAGTTCGAGCTTGTGCAAGACAGTCTCCGTCAGCGTCGCTACACGCTCCATGCCAAGCCGCACTTCTCGCCCGGCCAAAACTACAGGCTCATCTGCGACTCTGCGTCGATGCATGACATCTATGGTCATCCCGTCGACTCCACAGCGATGTCCTTCAGCGAGAAAAAGAGCGACGAATATGCCCACCTGTTGGTGAACGTACAGGGAATAGAGGGCGAAGCTTTCGTCCAGCTCCTCAACGAGAAAGACAACCCCATGCAGCAGGTAAGTGTGAAGAATGGCCAAGCCAGATTCCCACAGGCTCCCGTCGGCAAATGCTATGTCCGACTGGTGGAAGATCGCAACGGGAACGGCATCTTTGACGTAGGATCACTCGATGGCCACATCCAGCCCGAGAACGTCTTCTATCTACCCAAGATGCTCGAAATGCGCGAGAACTGGGATTATAGCGAGACTTGGAATGTGCGTGCCACTGAGCTTGACAAACAGAAGCTCGACGAGCTGAAGCAGAACAAGCCCAAGGAAAAGAAGGAAAAGAAGAGCAAGAACGAGGAATACCTCGAGAAACATCCAAATTTAAGAAAGAAACTTAACAAATAACAAAGAATCAGATGCTACGCTGTTACATCCTATTCCTTATTATTTCATACGCGTGCGCGCATGCACCCGCCATTTATTCAGCTGCCCCCATCGCTCCACAAGAGCAGGCCGCTTGGGCAGCATCCAACACTCCAGAGAATCTGGAGTACAATATTTATTTCCATATCGGCCTCATCAATGCCAAGGCTGGCTTCGGCAAGTTGAGTTTCACGAAAGAAACCGACAAGAATGGACAAACCGTATATCATAGCAAACTCGCCGGCAAGTCGCTAAGTATCGTGGAGCATATCATGAAAGTACGCGATACGCTCGACTGCTACTTCAACGAGGATATGGTGCCCCTACGCTTCCGCAAAGGAACTCACGAGGGCAGCTACAATGCGCTGGCCAACTATTACTACCGTCATCATTGGCATAACAAAAGTGCTGCCAAACGTCTCAATAACGTTGACAGCACCAGTGTAGTCCTCAAGCGTTGGCGCAAGAAGGGCAAGGAAGACGCCGTGAACCGTGAAGTGCACTTCACCAACGAAGGCCCGGCCTACGATATGCTTTCGGTATTCTATTCAGTACGCCACCTCGACTACGAGCACATGAAGAAAGGCAAACGGATGAAGTTCGTGTGCTATGACGGTATCACCCAGCAGATAATCAATGTAGATTATTGTGGCGTCGAAAAATGCGAGATGCGCAACGGGAAGACACACAAGGCCTTCCTCATCGATCTAAATTTCGCGACCAAGGGGCAGGACAGTACGCCACTCAAAGTCTGGCTTTCGACCACCCCCGATCATCGCCCCCTCAAGGCCATCATCGGCCTGAAGCGCATCGGATCAATCCGATGTGAGATACAGGAATAGGCTCAATCAACTGAATTCTACAATAGCACTTGCCTCCCCGTGGATATCGAGCGAAACGACAATCGTCTCGCCAATGTGATAAACCACGGGGACTAGTGTATCACCCAATTTGGCTGGAATGCGATATTCCAGACGAAGGTTCTTCACCTCAAAGTCTGCGGGAAGCAACTCCATGGCCATGCGTACGTAATTGGCATTGTTGACATGCTTGTTGTAGTCAATGTCGGCACGCAGGATAGGAATCGGCTGGCATACCTCTCCTCCATCTTTGGGAAGAATGATGCGACGTTCGCCATAGTTCATCTCCAACTGGGGTTCTATATTCATCGAAGCGATAGCGCCGGCTCCCACACGTTTCAACTTGCCTGTCGATTTATCCACGAAGGCGCCCATACTCCACGTCTTGTAGCAAGGTTCCCCATTTGAATCATAGATGAACGTATTGCGGAAACCGAACATTGGCTTCATGTCATAGACCGATGTCGTCACCGTCAGTTCCTCTTTATAATTGGGGACGCGGACGATTTCGACCACACGCGAAGCCAGGAGCTGGGTCATATTCTGTTCGGTGAAAAACTGTTGGATGCCAGGTTCGCTGTCAATCCACATCTCAGAGCAGTCCTGCATCATCTGGAGGGCTGAATATAACTTCAGCCGGCCTTCGCTGTCGCAGGTACTGGTGGTAACTTTAAAGTGTAAACTGTACATGTAAGATTTATAAGTGATGAGTAATGAGTGATGAGTTTTGGGGAATAACGTCAAAATTTAATTGTCCGACACGAAAGAGTTAGCCCATCCGAGTATTTCAGGCCGATACTCGAAGTGCATCGTGTCGTAGTGATACCAATGGCCGCCCCAGATGAAGCCATGACGCTCGAAGATTTCGACTATCTCCCTAGGAATCCGATTCTCGTACTTCAGCGTGTCAAGTTCGCCTGCTCCTTGGTTGGTCCAAAGCCAGTAATTTGAGTATTCTGTATTTATATCGATGGCTATGCCATAACTGTGGGCACTCTGTCGCTTCGCGCCGCGCACCTGACGCCAATAGAATGTGCCTGCAGATGGTAGGTAAGGAGCAAGTTCGGGATGCTGGGCAAGTTCGGCTGCCACTTTCTTGAGTTGTTCTGCCGCTCCATTGATCTTTGTAAACTTCACTTTTCCACCAAACCAATCCACCGACACAAGGTTCTGCTTTACCTCTTCGGCCGATGAGCCATACATTTTCTTGAAGAATGCATCACATCGACTTCGTCCAGCATCCGACTGATAGACTGGTGTGTCCTGTCTGCAATAGGATAACCGAAACATATCCTCCACATCTGAATAGTCGAGCAGTTGCTCGAAAGTTTTCTCACATCATAAAATCCTGTCAGGGCACCGCCAACCCTGTCGAGTAGCCTGAATATATCTTTAAGGATAAAAAAGTGCAGTGCAAAAATCAGGAAAGTTGCATCCTGCCACTTGATTGACCCATTCTTTATCTTTGCCCAAAAAGGATTCGAATAACTTCGTCTCACCATCCAAGCCAGCAGGTTGATCATTGTCATTACCTCAAAAACAGTATAGAAAGGATAAATCAACATTCCAGTTCGTGAGTAAAGATAACCACTGCTGATCATTACAATAAATAGGATAAGAGTGATAATAGCTATAGGCCAACGTCTGGCATAAAAAACATCTGACAATTCAAATCGATTCAAGGACAAAAACGCGCCCCATCCGAAAAAGAAAAATGCTTCGGCAGTAAATCCTGGAATCATGAAAGAAGTCTGCGTAAGGTAAAGGAAAGCCAAAATGGCCATGGTTACAATGGCATAGGGAGAAACCCTGCCATCACGGGAATGCAAAAGGAAATGGAACAATGGCGTACACAAGCCCACCACAATAAGATCCCTGATAAAATAGAATGGCAAGAGAATCGGCACTGTTGTATGGGCAGGATGCCCCCATATATCCACCTGGCCTATACCCAGTGACTTAGCATTCCAATAGAGTCCGATCCAGCCGCCATGGTCATCGACCCAAGACTTCACCACGTCCAAAGGTTTTCCATGGGCCAAGCATTCCCATACCTCTGGCCCAATAATATATAATATGTATAGTGTATTCCACAATATATAAGGGATGAGGAGCGTCCAGAACCTGCGCTTCATCTTTCGCCACCATCCATTGCTATTCCATTCTTCCAGATGTGAAAATAACAAATACCCTGATATCAGGAAAAACAATGCGACAACAAACAGAATGATTATTCGCGTCGATATAATAAATTCCATTACTACATTTCTTCCCAATCCTTGCTCTGCCAAATGATCATATTGCCACCCCTTGATGCGGATAAAGCAATGAATCATCACGACACATATCGCCAAAGGGAATCAGACAAAACTGATTAGCTCAGACGTGAGGTTTCTGCTCATTATCAACTTTTATATCGTTTTTACGCACAAAGGGCTCCTGGAAAAAATACATGAGCAGGAAGTCGAGCATGATGTTAAGCGGAAATAGCTGCATCAACCCTGAGAGAGCAAGACAAAGAGCCATGGCCAATAACAAGGGATTGTGCAGCCGTCCCATGCGATAAAGATATAGTCCATAGAGCACAAGGATCAGGAAGGCCACAATCACACCATTCTTGACAAAAAGGCTTAGGTAAAGATTGTTAATATAAATAGGTTCAACGCCTTCTCGAAATGCCTTTTCCCATGTTACAATGCCACAATCCTGCCCCAGCCAACTTAAACCATGTCGTTCAAAAAGCAAATAGGGGATACTGAAACGGCTCGCGAAAGTCGTATCGCCTGTCGAAGGTCCGAAATAGAAAGCGAGCCCCACCGAAAGTGCAGTCAAAAGGAACGGGGTAAAAGCGAGCCAAAGCGGCGGAATAGTATGATGTTTAAGCCAATAGTATACAAGAGGAAATATCAATAATATTATAATCGAAGTGGCGCTCAAGGTCATCCAGCCTACCACAACGGCCGAAACCCAACTGATAATCGCGACCCAAAGGAATCGCCTGATGTGCAAAATATGAATGACCAGCAGAATGAGCATCTGCATCAGGTAAGCATAACGATTGGGATTGTAGAACCCGTAGGAATGTCCCACATGGTTATACTTATGCTTGACTATATCTGCAGTCCAATCCATAAGCAAAGTCACTGGCCCCAAGAATAGCATGGTCAGGAAGATGACAAGATAAATCCGAAGAATCACCTTGATGTCAGCATCCCTCGATGCGGCAACAAGCATCACTGTCTTGAGCAGCATATTTGCATGACTCAGAAGAAACGAATAATAGACTAATGTAATAATTACTGCACAAAGAATGACATATCTGGGATATTTCCAACTCAGAAGGGCGATTCTAAGACAACATAAAATCCGCCCCAGTTGCAAAAACCGCTTTGAAATCAAGCGTATCTCACTGGGAATCTCATCGAGCCAGAACCACGATGTGGATGTCAGCATCAGAACCAATGCCACATAGAACACCCACGCTCCGTATTTCCGGTCAACTGTTGCTATGAAAGACGTTAAGCTTTTAACCATTACTCTTTCGCATGAATCAGCAAAAAACCATCAGTCCTAATAACACAATCAGGTCTTTTTCTGCTTTTTTTGCTTTCTTTCCCTCATTTCGTCCATATAGCCCGCCGTAATAATACCAGAAGGAAGAGCGATAATGGCGATACCCACCATCGAAGATACGATGCTGATAGCTCGGCCTGTCTCTGAAATAGGATAGATGTCACCATAACCCACGGTAGTCAGCGTGCATGCAGCCCAATAGAAGGCATCAAAGAAATTGTTGAACAGGTGCTGTCCCGTTTCAGGATTGATATCTTCCTCGGCATTGAACATAATCATTGCCGTGACAAAAATATAGAATATTGCCAGCGACAAGACGGTCAGCAGGACCGCTCGTTGCTTCTTGATTACCGACAGGACGAGTTCCAGTGGTTCGAAATAGCGAATCACTTTCACGATACGAAGAAGCCTCAACAGGCGGGTAACTCTCGCCACCTTAAAGATGGGCGTCAGCAGATGTACTGTCGGCAAAATGGAAAGCAGGTCGATGATGGCCATTGGCGTGAAAGGATAAATCACGAACGAAAGCCAGTTCCCATCTTTCGAACGCAGATCACACGTCAACCATCGGAAAATGTAGTCAATGGTAAAGCACAATCCCGATACGATATCGAAATACAAAAACAGTCGGTAATGTGTCCTAAACATAAGGGGGAATATACCTATAGCAATGGCTACCAGCATAACGCAATCGTACCAATGGGAATACTTATTCTCCCTATGAGGTTCTATCAGATAGTTAATCTTTTCTCTAATCGACAAATTATTACTCATATGCTCTGCTTATTATCCAAGGCTCAACTCTTGCTACTATTTCGCCCCAGACGCCGCTTGAAAAACTGTTGCGCCTCCACACTGCGGTAAGACCTACGGGGCAGGAAGGTCAGCAAGGTGTAGAGGAGCAGTGTCCTGGCTTGTGAAAACGACGACTGACGAACCATCTTCCACAATGTCTTGCGCATCTTGGGCATGATTGACTTAGGCACGGCCATGATGGTGACAAATCTGTTGATATTCGTCCAAAGGTCACGTATCTGTCCGTCCTTGTCATCGTCATTCAAATTGCCCAATTTCTGCTTGCATTCATCAAGCAGTTGCGTCCAGCGTTCCTCAAAAGAGATGAAACCTTCTGGTTCAGCAACTTTTGGCTTTTCATCTATTGAATTATCGGCCATTATAATTGTTATTTGTTAATTGTTAACTGTTAATTGAACGTCATTTCTTCACATCCTTGTCAAAGAGTCCGTCATGCTTGGTAACTTGCGAAGGGGCGCCGTCGATAGTGCCTCCCAGATTGCAATTGCGCAAGATGATGTCGTCGGTATTCATCGACGAGAATCCTACCTTCAGTTCATCCACGGTTACATTCTCGAAACTCACATTGTAGATGGGCTTGGCTGCCGTTCCTTGCAATACGATGCCGGCATTGCGTGCCTTGTTGGCATGAACGTCCTTCACGTGAATGTCATGAATAGAAGTGAAGTGATTGTCATCGGCACCCTCTCCCGCATACATCGATGTGATGTAGAAGAGGTCCTCCACCTCATCGAACTGGCAGTTCTGGAAATAGATGTCTTGGACGAAACCACCTCGGTTGGGATTCGATTTCACGTAAAGTGCACGTTTGTTGTAGCCGCCATAAGTGCAATCTTTCACAAAGACATTACGCACGCCGGCACTCATCTCCGAACCGATGACCAGTCCATGCAGCCCCTTGAAGCGACAGTTGCGAATGATGATGTTCTCCGAAGATTGTGGCTCATAGAGCGGGTCGCCGGTAGCCGAACAGTTCTTCCAACCATCGTTGTCTCGACCAGCCTTTACGGCTACGTTGTCGTCTCCATTATTGAATTCTATCTCCTCGATCAGCAGGTTACGCGTCATCTCGGGGTCAATGCCATCGTTGTTCACCAGTTTCGCATCGTAGCGCAAACCGCGACAAATCACATTCTCGCACTTGAGAAGATGCACACACCAGAATGGAGAATTTGTGATGAACACATCTTCGATGGTGACGTTCCTGCATCCGAAGAGCTGCACGAGGTGAGGACGAAGTTTCTGTTCCACGCCATAATTGCGCTCCTCGACGGGCACCTCCTGATGATCCTGACCGCGTAAAGCCGATTGACCAGGTTTCTGGTCAGCACGCCATTTGGGAAAAGTTTCCGCACAGTTGCCGTCAATCGTTCCCCGCCCCATGATGACCACGTTTTCGAGCTTGAAACCATATATGAGCGGCGAGATGTTCTGGCAGAACGAACCCTCCCACGATGTCTGCACAGCAGGAAGATAATCGGTTGGTTCGGGCGAAAACTTCAAGTGTGCACCCTCTTGCAATTCAAGGGTCAGGTTGCTTACCAGATGAATCGGGCCTTTCACGAACCATTCTCCGGCAGGCACCACCAGATGCAGTCCATTCTTCGAACGTGCTGCCGCCTTCATCGCCTTATCGAAGGCAGGCTTGCAGTCCTTCTCTCCATTGCCCTTGGCTCCAAAAGCTGTAATCGACTTCACGGGTTGTGCCTCATACGAGGGAGCTCCGGTTATCAACGCAAGAATTGAGTCGTGCCGAGCCTGGATCTTAGCATCGTAGGCCGACAAATTGGCGCCGACACACATCGTCAATGCCAAAATCGCTAAGGTTTTCAACTGTTTCATATCCTATTTAAAAATATAGTAAATATAGTGACTATAGTAACTATTACAACTATAGAAACTATTATTAATTATTTCACCCCACCTTGATCACATCCTTCTGTGCTGTCACGTGTGGCATGTATTTTCGCATGAAGGGAATAATCACCAGATACGAAGCCATCGTAAAAAGCAGATTGAGCGACAACTCAGCCATCAACGATAACTCAAAACGGTTCAAGACTGCTGCAATGAAATGGAAAACCGTATCATGGGTAATCAATATGATGATTGAATATCTTCCGTAATAAGTGAGGATCGGCAATCTTTTCAGCAACCGCGAAAGCCAAACCACTCCGAGTACGCCCAATGTTCCAAAAGGATAAGCGGTCAACCATGAATGCCCATAGAATTGATTTTCAAGAAAGGACACGTTCGGACTAACGAGATATACGAGAGCAAATGCTCCGATAATCATCAAGGGCAGATAACGGTCGAAACGATTGGGTTTCAACATGTCGGTATGCCTGAATATCACGTAACCCACCGCAAAGAAAGGCAGAGCGCTCAAAGCCGTATCAAGATTAGCAGGTATGTCAATACCTTTAAGGCTCAAGATGATTCCGCACAATCCGAACAATAGCGAAATCATAACAAGCACAAGCGTCCTCTTTTCGAAAATCCCTGAAAAAAGATAGATGATATAGAAAAAAACATTGATCTCGAACAGACAAAGCAGGAACCAGATCTGCCCCGAAGGATAATACTCGTCGAGAAGTGCCGAATACATTTCACTCATAGGCAAATATCGTATATTAACACCATAATGAGCCAGAATGTTCGGTATTATGAACGAGCATACCAAAAAGAAAAAGGCGAATGGAATCAGCAGCTTATTGATCTTGCGCTTTACGAATCCTCCAAAGCCCTCATATGTCTTGAAAACGCAACCCGACAAGAAAAAAAAGAGCGGCATTCGAAATGCATTGAAGAAGTCGTCAAACGGAAGACTCGTATCATAGAACAACGTCAAATGAAAACACACGATCAATGTAATACAGATTCCCTTGGCCAAATCGATGTATTCAATTCTCGGTTTCTTGATTATCGTATTCTCCGACACAATCAATTGTTAATTGTTAACTGTTATTGCTTAATTGTCATTCGCCATCATTCTCGACAACTCGGCAGCAGGATTAATGACCTCAATCTGCATCGACTTGGGAGCCGTGTATTGTATCTTGCACTCATTGCCCTCAATCCACCAATGCACCTTCAACGGGCCTTTTGGAGTTTGGTAGCTGACGTTGCAATCGGTCACACCACCCACAGGATGCGGAGCGATAAGCACGCGCTGCCAACCCACACTGCCTTCCTGCTGACGGATGCCGCCGATGTAGCCATAGAGCCACTCCATAATATGTCCGAGCATCAGATGATTGTTCGACACGCGCTCCAGACCCTGCCAGCTCTCGGTAAGCGTCGTTGCACCGTTCTTGAGCTGGATGCCATAGCCCGGCACATCGTCGCGACTGTTCATGGCATAGATCACATCGTTGCGCCCAGCTTGGGCCAGAACCTGCAGCAGGTAACGATAGCCCACGTCGCCTGCCGTAATCACAGTCGGTCCGTTTTCTCCCCATTCATAAAGGCTGTCCACCTTGTTGTCGATGGCATAAAGCCTGCCTTCCACATCACGTACGATGTTGTCCAGCACGCCAGCGCGATACGCTTCGGGCACCAGTCCCATATAGAGGCTGATGGCATTGGCCGTCTGCGAATTGCGGTCGTAACTGCACGTTTCAGCTTGGAAGAACTTGGCGTTGTAGGCCGTACGGATCGAGTCAGCCAAGGCTTCATATTGGGAAGCCAGTGATGGAAGTTCAAGCACACGTGCCATCTTTGCCATCAGTGTCACATCATAATAATAGGTAGCCGTAGCCGTAACACCCTGCGTTGTGAGTTGCGCATAACCCGGATGCTTGGGTCCAAGGTCGTACCAGTCGCCCAATCCATAATCCAGGATATATCCATTCTTGCGGGCACGACGCGAAAGGTATTCGATATACTTCTGCATGGCATCGAAATGTTCGCGGAAGAGTTCATCCGAACCCGTCCACTCATAATGGTACCACGGGCAGATGATGAAGGCCGACCCCCATTCGGGTGTATCGTCGAAGTTCCAACCGAAATTGGTATAATACGGTGCGATGGTAGGTATCATTCCCTCAAGGTCATGTCCCTCCTTGATCCATGGTGTCGATTCTGCTCCATGGCCCAACGTCTGTCCTTTCACGAACTGCGAAGCCGCCATGTCGTTCATCAGTTTGCGATAGAGTGGAGTGAGGTTGTAGCGATAATACATCGAAGGCATCATCAGGTGATCCTGTTCCAGCCAGCCAAGTTTCTCGCGATGCGGACAATCGGTTGGCACACTCTGCAGATTCGAACGGATGGCCCAGTCGATGAACTGATGCACCTGGTTCAGGTATTCGTTGTTGCACTTGAAGGTTCCAGCTTCTTTCGAGGCACAGGCACTTGTCGTATGCTTTGCTACAAGCGTCTCAATCACTGGCAAACCCGACGGATTGGCCTCTCCTGCCGGCACAGCGCCATGCACTTGTACATATCTGAAGCCCGTATAACTGAACTTGGGTTCCACGGTCACCATCTGCTGATTGCGTAGCGTGACGTGATATTCCCAATCACCCACAGGCTTGTTGTAGGCACAGCCATCCTTGTCCTTCAGTTCGGCAGGAATGAAAGCCACCTCCTGGCCTTCTGCTCCCTTCATGGTAGCCTCCATGATGCCGCTCATGTTCTGACCGAAGTCATAGACCCAATCGCCCGATGGGGTTTGCCATTTGGCCACTGGATTGAATTTGCCCCAGACGACGAGTTCCGTTCCCTTCTGCTCGCGCAAAGCCGGACCATTGACGCCTACGACGATGGCAGGACGCCAATTCGGGTCAATTCTCAAGTCCACATCCTCGCCACCATAGATGCTGCTGAAGGTAATCTGGCTTTCGCCCACGCTCCATTCACCATTGGTGACGATGTTGTCGTCGCGCCCTTGCGTGTATTCCAGATGGAGGCGCAGGCGCAGCTTTGGCGCACCATACGTACCTATGAGCTTGTTGTATCTTCCACGTGGAACATTATAGAATCCGCCACCAAGTTCCACGCGCAGCTCATGTTCGCCGCGTTTGATGCGATGGGCAAATTCGGCCACCACGTTGTCGGCATCTTCCTTGAACCAGCGGGTCACATCGAATTTCACATAGAGTGCCTCCTTGTCATAAAGTGTCCATCCCGGATCGAGGAAGTGGTCACCCACTTTCTGTCCGTCCAGATAGACATTGAAATGTCCGAGGCCACAGACGTAGAGCGTGGCACGATAGACGTTCCTTCGCGCCTTGAATTCGCGCATGAAGACGGGCATTGTGTATTCGCCCACCTTGCGGTCGGCCAGGACTTTCTTGGCAAACGGTGCATGAATCAACGGGGCGACCACCGTGTCGGTTTCCTCCATGCTGATCCAAGCGGCGGCATCGAGCATCCCGACATCAGCCTTTGCACTCAAGCAGAAGAGCATCGCCAGCAAAGTGATGAGGAGATGAAGTTGTGTGGTGATGAGCTTTTTCATATTTTCCAAAGATTAAAGATTCTCCAAAAGAAGTGATAGAGGCGGAACAGCGGTTCCCAAAATCCCTCGCTGGGATAATAGCAGGCAAAGACAAAATTGCGCCTTGTCTTTCGCCAATAGCGGTGCATCGAAGCCTGTCGGCTCACCATTTCCTTATCGTAGCGCGTGTCGAAATGCCCGAAGTTGCCGGCCTGCATGATTTCGCTGAGCAAGGAGAGCCCTTCCTTGCGGCGTGGCGCACAGGAGAGTTCATCCTCCTTCATGCCAAAAACTTCGCGCATCACATACATCACAGCGCCAGCCAAAGGTTCGAGCTTCAAGGTCTTGATCATTGCCAAGAGGTCATCATATCTAGATATTCTAGAGTCTCTAGGTTCTCTCGAAGTTCCCGACAATTCAGCCTCCTTGTTCAGCCCGTCCAGGACGAAGTAATAGTCCATCATCTGCCTCAACCCGATTCCTTCCTCAAAGATGTGCTTATAGATGTGGAGCAGCTGATAGAGCGCATTAAACTGGAGAGTCGGCACGGCTACCAGCTTGTCTCCCATCTTGACCTTATGCCGCATCTGCTCTTCGCGCTGCTTCTCGTACCATACATTGAGCTTTCGATTGAGGAAAGGATTGTTAAGATAGACTGGCGAAAAGTGGATCTCTACCTCCGCATCGTCGAATAAGGGATATTCAATGTGATGGAAACGCAGGAAAGCATTCGGGAAACGCTTTCTGACAAACTCCACCACGCGGCGCTTGGGCTGGCGAGTAGGATTTTCGTGAGGCAAGGTCCAGATATCAATATCTCCCACCTGACGTTGTGACGACAGTTCGCCATAGAGCAATGCATTGCCCTGTCCCTTGAGCAGACATGCATCAAAGCCCTCTTGGGCCAAATGTTCAAAGATCTGCGCACTTCGAAGCGAGAGCAATTTGTTACGCTCCTCGATACGTTGCGATTCCCAAATCCAGTCAATCAGATTCTGTTCGTCAGGCCACTGGTCCTTGGGCAACCGCTTCACGGCCGCATAGCATACCCCTTGCAGCGATTGCTGCTCCGACAGCTGATGCAGATGCTGCCATTCCGACGCACTCGGCGTCATCGACAACCGCTCGCGACGGCCTAAGGCCACCTGAAGAAGTTCGAAAATCAGCATTTGTTTTCCTATTTTCTCAGTATCTTCCTGATCGAACCATTTGATGACTTCAAAATGTTCAGTCCGAAGCCTGGAGTTGTCAATCGCTGGCCATAGACGTTATACAGCAACTCTGGTTCATTGGCATCATCCACTTGGTCAATTCCTGTCGGGCTGGCATTCTGAATTCGGTAAGCCGCCATCTTCCGATCAGAATTGATGTGAAGATATGCGTGATTACCGGTGATCAGAACAGTATTATCCGAATCTACACGATAGAAGCCCAACTGGTCATTAAGCTTCTGCAGGACGTAATCACCTGCTGGGGCATACATGTCATTCAGTGTGCCATAAAGTAAGCCATTGCAGAGATATCCGGGTTCCGATGGAGACCCGATGACAATATCTCCCGAAAGGTTGTAGACGCCTTCCTGTCCATGGACGAGATATGGCTTGTTGGCCATCGTCTCTGCTTCAAGATCAAGGACAAGCGATTTACCATCTTCCGAAATATCACTGACAGTATATACATCCAGATCAACAGGAATCTGGAAAGAGAATGGAACACAAATCGTCGCCCATTCTGCATTGCCAACCGACAGGTCATAGGAATCTTGCTCAACCTTATAGCTCAGATATACATCCTCCAAATCTATTCGGTCTTTGATCCACATCCTTACCCTGTCGAGAGTCTCTTCATCATTCATCTTGATGGGGCTATCAGTCCATTTTGCCCATTCGGATGCATAATTGCTCGTACCGATTCTTGAAGTCCATTGCTCAAACTTCTCCATGATGTTATCAACCGAAATGACACCATTCTCTCTAAGTTCGGCATAACGCGCCTTCACATCATTCCAGAAATAATTCCTTATCCAGTACATGGGTCCGTTGGTATCGGCATTCGACATGCGATAATCATAGTTCTTCGATGATTGGGAAGCTGGCCAGAGGCTCATTCCTTCCTCATTATAGCCGAAAGTGAGGTCACAGTCATAAGGTGCGACAGTCCACTTCGCGCCATCATAGGTAAACCATTGCCAATTCTTCGAGAACCCGTCATAATTGTTCGAAACCAACGAGAAGACCATATAATTGACAAGTTCGTCAACGTCGAAATGCTCGCCGATAGCCGACCTCATTGCCTCAAGGTCCGTCTCCTTCTGTTCCAATGCTGTCAAAACCGCGTTGTAGTTCGAAAGGTCAATGATATGCTGCTTTGCTTCCGCGCAACGCACCATCTTGGTCTTTCCCGTCCAGGCGGATGATGTAGCATCGATGGGTTCCTGTGGATTATCTCCATCATAATCGGTACCATCCATATTGTAGAGATCCTTCGGATTGCGCACCTCGAACTTGGTCCAATTGATTGTTCCACCGAAAAGCTGCTTGTCGTTGAGCGTGCCATCCAACCAGACGTGGGCCGACGTCTTCTTGTCCAATCCCATATTCGCACGATGCTTCTTCAATTGCCACGACATGATGCCGTAGAACTCCCCATTGACGTACAATGAGACAGGGAATGCCTTGGGATAACAGTTCTCACGTTGCGTTATTTCGCCATATAACTGATAGGCAACCTCGGCAGTACCCCTCATTCCATCTGGGTAGAAGGCCTTGAGATGGAACTCATCCTGCGACACCCAATCACCGAATGAAATAAGTGGAGTAACATCTCCAATCCATTCGTCCTCGCAGAACGATACCGAAAGGTTCACCTTGGGGGTCGATTTCCCCTGCTGGTTCAGCAGGACACGCTTTTGGAAGCAATTGCCCGCATTGTCGTAGAAGTCAAGATAGGCATGCAGGTCGTCATTCTTGCTCTCCGGGAGATTGTCAATTCCAGTAATATTGACATAGGCATATTCCGGCTCGGCAATGCCGATGACCGAAAGGTCGCTCCAATCCTTGCAATCCTCGGCCACGATACCAAGCTCTTGAAGCTTCTGGTCAAAAGAGGGGGCTGCAAAAGTATAGGTGGCAAACGCGACGGAAGCGCAATCCGAATAATCGCTTAGGCGCAGAGTCACCGACGGTTCGGCAAATTCCACTTTGCTGACGATGTTTCCATTTTGACCGCTGATAGTCATTACCCAACCCACATTGTTGGCTCCGGAATTCAGTCGAAGCTCTCTATTCATGTAATAGGCGCCATCGAAATCCCCTTCAGTGAGTCCGATTCCATTGATTGTTACTTTGGCTCCATTAGGGCTGAGGGTCATCGGGACAACCGAGCCAAGCGAAAAGAATTCGGCTATCTCTCGATAGATATACGAGGGACGCTTACTGCAATGGAACCTAAGTGAATCCATATTATTGTTATACATATAAATCGGCAGGCCATATATTTTGAAGGTCTCCTTGACCTCCACATCAATCTCAGCCTTCATTTTCTCCAACATTGACAGTGTCACCGATGGTTTAAGGAAATCACCCAAGTAGGTCGAAAAGGCATCGATGAATGCTTCCCGAAATTCAGGGAACGACATCATCTTCTGATAAATCTTGATACCTTCCTTCACCTTTTGGGATTTAGCATACTTATATTCGAAATCCGTTTCTGATACAGGGCCAATCAGATACTTAAGCATCCTAAAGTTTGCCGGGACATTATATGAAGCGGCAAAAAAATCCAAGTCCTTCAATATCCACTTCCATTTTCCTCCAGCAGTCGCTGGCCTCCACATCGAGACGTTGTTGTGAGGAAAGTCGGTATTTTCGGCAAACATTTCAACAATCATCGTTTTCATAAAATTGTCGACATCCATCAGTTCTGCCAATTGCTCGTATGTGGAATTGGAATCTCGATAAAGATTATACAACTTATAGAAAGATGTTTGATTTCTTTCGTCCGACGAAGGCTGATATGATAGATGTGTAGCCATCTCGACATCCTCCAAGCCATCATAATTTGCCTCAACAAAATCCTCGTTCGACCTTTCACGCAGTCCATATTCTCCCTTGTAAACGCCATTGATATAGACGATAGCAGGAGCATAGGCCTGATAATCGACGTCGATATGTCGCCCAAAGATACATTGAGCGAAGGCATCATTGATTCTGGCTCTCTTGAAGGCATTGCCACCATTCCTCAGCATGAAGGATTTTGATTTGGTGACACCGGGCTTTTCTGCCCAGAAACTACCCTTATAACGTTTGGTTCCAAAACGTTTGTTGGCATAAAGCTTAAGGCATTTCTGGTCATATTCCCTTGAATAAGCACCTCCCACTGCGGTCTCACCTATTTGATTGAATAGCGGCTCATCACCTTCCAGACCCAGATATTCAGTATTGATTGGGCGACGCCAACGATGCAAATAGTTGGCATAACCATCCGAAGAAATTGCCGTTGAAAGGATACCATCTTCCGCCCCATAGAGATAGGAATCGTTGGTTACAATCGAGATAATGGGCAACGTGGTTGTCCGGGGATGGAAGATGTACGACTGTGTAAGCGATGATCTGCTCAACGCCTCGGCTGAAATCAGCTTGGCCCTAATGACAGTAGTTTGACTTACATCAAAGGTGTGTTCCGATGCCGAAATTGAATTCACCGTAGGCTCGGAGCCATCGGTAGTCACATAGATCCTGGTGTCCGAAGGCCAATTACCTTCTGGAATTGATACAGTAACGGTTGTCGGCGAAGTCATGACCCTACCCGTCATGCTGAACGTCGGAGCGGGCAACAAGATTGTCGAATGACCGCCCGTATTAGCTTTCCCGTGAGTCGGTTTCAACTCCCAACCCCATACATCCTGCCCTTCCTTATCACGTCCGTACGCAATATTTGCCGATGGCATAGCCGGGTGCGAAAGCATATCGATCTGTTCCCCCGACGCATCAAACAGATATATTTCTCCTGCCTCTGTCGATTGCAAT
>JAEEGF011987773.1_pt1 | contig 17902 bp, 2 predicted proteins | sample 9134171 | NCBI WGS metagenome assembly JAEEGF01 (sample SAMN16246542, study PRJNA631951) | gut metagenome | biome: gut microbiome; feature: rumen; material: AP-attached | host: Bos | place: Iran: Karaj | collected 2018-10 | reverse complement strand
GTTCGACGTTTTTGTAGGTGAGGTCAGTGATGGGGTCCTCGCGGCAGAGGAGCGCGTTGAGGAGGCTGATGAGGAGGTCTTTGTTCTCCTCGGTGCCGAACAGCTTCTTGAAGCCGTAATCGACAAAAGGGTTGAGGTAACGTTCGCACATGGGAATTGAGAATTATTAATTTAGAGGGATTGGTGGTTGTTTGATAATGAGTTGGGTTAAAATGATGCTGCAAAGATAAGGTATATTTTTAAAATATGCAAGTGTTTTGAATAAATTAGTTTTATAATTCTGGGTATTTAACGGCGAATGGAGTGAATTTTAATAAATCGGCGAATGAAGCGAATTTTATAAAAGCGGGGTAGCTTTAACTGGGCCTCATCGGACCTCACCCCCCGACCCCCTCTCCACTGTGGAGAGGGGGAGCGTTCTACCCGGGGCCTACCGAGATTTAACCCCTAACGGGGTAGCTCTGACCTCTAACATAATTCTCAATGCTCAACTTCGCTTTTTTTGGCTTTGAAAAAAAAAGTAAAAAAATTAATTTTTTTTTGACTAATACTGGTTTTTGCCCCCTCTAATATTATATAGGAATCTTGTTTTCCTGTATGATAGGTGTAAATATGCATTGAAACAATGGATTTAAAAATTAATATTATGTTGAAAATGAAACATTTACAATTAAGAGGGACGGTAGGAGCCGTCTTGTTCGTCCTGCTGCTTGGTGTGGTGGGGATGACGGAAGTTATGGGTCAGACTGGTGCTCTGAGTGGGGTGTTTTCCATAAACAAAGGCACCCAAATCAATTTCTCGCAAGGTAACCTTCAATACCAAGCCTCCACCAATACTTGGAGGTTCGCCGAGAATCAATGGGATTATGTGGGGGATGACAATGCGAACATTTCTGAATCCTATGATGGTTGGATCGACCTCTTCGGTTGGGGCACCAGCGGCTATGACCATGGAGCCACCTGCTACGAACCATGGTCAACAAGCAAGAGTTATTGGGACTATTACGTCTACGGCAGCGAAACCTATAACTTGTTCGACCAAACGGGTCAGGCCGACTGGGGTTACAACGCCATCAGCAACGGTGGCAACCAAGAGAATTCCGGGTGGCGGACATTGACCTTTGAGGAATGGTCTTACTTGTTGAGGAAGCGTCAAACGCTGTCGGGAATACGCTATGCAGGCGCGCAATTGAATGGCATCAATGGTGTAATCCTGCTTCCTGATGACTGGGATCCGGATTATTTCACTTTGAATAATCCCAATGGCATCAATTGGGAAAGCACCTACGAAAGTAATGTCATTACAGATACGCAATGGGAAGAGCTTGAAAAGCATGGTGCCGTATTCATGCCTGCCGCAGGCGATCGAAATGGAATCAGAATCAACAATATTAATGAAGGCGGTGCTTGGTGGTCATCAACAGCAAGCAGTAGCGTGTATTTCTTCGGGGATGCTTTTGTTTTCGATAGTGATTTTTTTAGGCACTATGGCTTATCGGTGCGTCTGGTTCGTCAAGCTCAAAGCTATTCCTTTGCTATCGGCACTGCCACCAACCCTGTTGAAGGGGGTATGGTAAGTGGGGCAGGTGTCTACGGGGTAGAAACCGAATGCACCTTGGTTGCGACACCCAATGAGGGTTATGTCTTTGTCGGCTGGACCGAGAATGGTGAGGTGGTTTCCACCAAGGCCGAATATTCCTTCACCGTCACTGGCGGCGGAAACATAGTGGCGAACTTCCGCTATGCCGATGCCGACATCACGGACGGCGCTTTCACAGGACAGTTCTCGGTGGGTGAGGGGAAACAGGTTTATTTCTCTCAAGGCAACTTGCAGTATATCGGCAGTTCTGATGTCCCTCAGTGGAAATTCGCTGAGCATCAATGGGATTATATGGGCGACAACGGACAAAGCTCGGATGATCGTAAAGCAAACCGTGACCTGTTCTGCTGGAGTTCCAGTGGCTACGAGCACGGAGGGGAGAATTGTCAACCTTGGCAGGTTAATGGTATTGGGTATTACGCCTACGGACTGGAAAACGGTCATTTGTTTGACCGAACGGGCAAAGCGGATTGGGGTTATCATGCCATCGCCAATGGCGGCAACAAGGAAAACGGAGGATGGCGCACCTTGTCCTATGAGGAATGGGATTATCTGATCAATACCAGAAACACCCGTTCCGGCATACGGTATGCCAAAGCTACTTTGAACGATGTTTACGGCATTATATTGCTGCCTGACGATTGGGACGTTTCCTATTACACTTTGAATGGCACCAATGAAGCCGATGCCGATTACGATGCCAACATCATTACCGTTTCCCAATGGAATGGGTTGGAGAAGCATGGAGCAGTCTTCCTGCCGGCTGCGGGTTTCTTGGTTAATGGGAACTATGTGCATAACTGGCATGTTTATGGTTATGAGGACGAAGTGTACGGTTGCTACTGGACCTCGTCAGCAGATGATTATAATCCTGTCGCCGCTTGGGGATTTGGCTTCAGCAATTGCGAAGGTGACGGTCTCTTCATTGATGATTTGCGCAGAGAGCAAGCAAACCCGGTGCGTCTGGTCCGTTCCAATGTGAGCTTTAACATCAACGCAGCATCCAATGACACGTTGTATGGTGTTGTGGGTGGATCGCGTGTATATTTTGAGGACACCCGAGCTACCGTCACTGCCGTGGCTCATGAGGGCTACGACTTCCTTCATTGGACAGAGGATGAGGAGGTGGTGTCCGATGAGAACGCCTATAGCTTCACGGTCAACGGCAACAGGAACTTGGTGGCGGTTTTCACCCATGCGGGTGCGGCTCCCATCGGCGCCATCAACGGTATGTTTACGTTGAGCGATGGGCAGAGGGCGTATTTCTCCCAAGGCAATCTGCAATACATAGGCACTGCGGGCAACGGCGACGAAAACAACACGGGCGCTTATTGGAAGTTTGCCGATCATCAATGGGATATCCTTGGCGATAACGGCCAGGGTGATTCCCTCCTTGTCATGGACAGAGACCTCTTTGGCTGGGGTACAAGCGGTTATGACCACGGCGCGCTGAATTACCAGCCGTGGAAGGCTGCTTTGTCTACGGGCCATCATGCAGATAACTATGATGCATACGGTTGTGATATGTGCAACTTGTTCGACGAGAGCGGAATGGCGGATTGGGGTTTCAATGCCATTGCCAACGGGGGTAACACCGAGAACTGTGGCTGGCACACTCCAACCCGTGAAGAGTGGAATTATGTGCTCTTTCTTCGCAGTACGGTTTCTGAGATCCGTTTTGCTAAAGCACAGGTGAACGAGGTGAATGGCTTGATCTTGCTACCTGACAACTGGAGTCGCTCTTATTATGCCTTGAATCAAACGAACAAAACCGTTTCGGAATACAACAGCAACATCATCACTTTGGAGCAATGGAGTGTTCTTGAGCAACATGGCGCGGTGTTTTTGCCTGCCGCAGGAAACCGTTTTGGGGTGCAGGTGCTTGATATCAATGATTCAGGCAAATATTGGTCATCGACAGCGTGTAATGTAATTACTGCATACGGTTTGAGCTTTGAAGGCGGCTCTTATCAGACCTCTGCAAATGGTTATCATAGACGTGGCACAGGCGAATCTGTCCGTTTGGCACGGCCCATTCATACATACGCTATCAGTGCTGTTCCAGTCTCGTCAGACGAAGGTGGGGCTATGGGCACGGGTATCTACTTCGAGGGTGCCACTTGCACGGTGACAGCGATCCCTAACGAGGATTACATCTTTGTCAACTGGACCGAAAACAGTGAAGTGGTCTCCACCGATCCTGTTTATAGTTTCACGGTGACAGGTGATAGGGAGTTAGTTGCGCATTTCTCGGGAAGCGGCGTAGAGGAGACGGAGGCAATGCTGCGTGTGTGGCCAAACCCCGTCCGTGCCCATGGAGAACTCCGTCTTGAATTGCCTGCGGGGGAAAAGGTCCTTGTGGAGATCTACAACCCTCTGGGTGTCAAAGTGATGTCGAAGGAGACAGCGGACGGACGTGTTGTCTTGAACCCCTCTGTGGCACCGGGCACCTATATCATGAAGGTGGTGTCGGCTATGGGGTCAGGGTACCACTGCAAATTGATTGTCGAATAACTACTGCGAGAAAACCTTATTCACGGTTTTTACAAATATGTAGTAAAAAAATTCATCTTTTTTGGTAAAATAAGTTAGCCTGTTTTTGTATCGACCTAACGGATTATTGCTTATTTTTGTTTTTTCACACCTTGAAAAACAATTCGTTAATTAAATATTATAATTATGTGTAAAAAACATTTACTTATGATTGCCTTGATGGCCTTATTCGTGCCGTCGGCTTTGTTGGGTCAGGAATTTAATCATCTGACCTATTTCACACAAACCAGCACCGATGACTTCAAGCACGGGACTCCCTATATGGTGGATGTCGCCGACGGGACTGTCAGCTTGCAATACCGGATGGCCTCCGTGGCCGAATGGGCATCGACGAGCAACATGCCCCAAAATTTGAAACGACATCAGATGGTGACCTGGCGCGACTATGTGTATTGCGTGGGCGGTTACAATGGCTCTAACCCTGTGAACACCGTTTATCGTGCCACACAGCAGACCAACGGCATCTCGGGCTGGTCGGGACTCAACGCCATGCCATTGGCTCTGAAGGACTTAGCCGTGGTGGCCACGCAAACCAGCCTCATCGTGATGGGCGGTGTGAATAACGAGGGAGCGAGCGACAAGATTTATTACGCTCCTTTTAATAACGATGGCTCTATCGGTGCCTGGACGGAGAGCGAGGTCACCTTGCCTCAACCTATGTATGGGATGCGGGCGATTCAAGCGCTGGGAAACATTTACCTCATAGGCGGCACCACGGTGAATGGTGAAGAAGAGACCTTGGTCAAAAACGTCTATCTGCTGAAAGTGGACGCTCATGGTGAAGTCACCTCTATCACCACGACGACAAGTCTTCCTGAGGTTAGAGGCGGACATGCCGTGGCTTTCTACGACTCGAAGATCTACGTCACGGGTGGTTATGACGCTTCTCAAACGGCAAAAAGTACGGTATATAGCGCTGCGGTGAATCTCAATGGCACGTTGGGCAGCTGGTCAACGCGTACGGCTCTGCCTAAGGCGTTGTATGACCATACCGCGGTGGTCAGCAACGGTGAGCTGGTGGTGATGGGTGGCAGCGATGGCTCCATTGCGAGTAACGCCGTCTATCACACCCCTTTGGATGCCACTAACCTTGAATGGACCCTGTCGGATGTGTTCCTGACGGAGCGTTTGAGCCAAGCGGTCTCTTTTGCTTTTGGCAACAAAATCTTCTTCTGCGGCGGCGAGGCCATCTCGGGTGTCGTCAACAGCAATGTCAACTTTATGGCGGTCACCACGTCTGACAAGCCTATCCGCAAGACTGCCTTCGTGGGAGAGACATTCTATGTGGGTGCTCCCAAGACCCTTCAGCAATTCAACTATACCCTCAACGTAGGGTCGGGCACTTCGTATGAGATTCTTTACCGTACTGCTGGCGCCGACAAGGTGTTCGGCAACTGGACTTCGAAAAGTGCCAACCAGCCTGCCGCCATCGGCGAGAACAAATGCTATGTGCAGTATATGTTTCGTTTCACGGCCACTGCCTCCTGCACGGAGAACCTTAGTCTCGAAGAGGTGACCCTGGTAGTGAACGGTTGCAGCCAGCTGGCAGGTAACCTGAATGACGTTTCCACGCTGACTTTGGCGGGCAGTCCTTATTGGGTGACCGAGAGCATCAGCTTCACCAACGGCACTCATAACATCGAGGCGGGTGTGGTCATCTACTTCCGCGCCAATACCATGCTGTCAATCACTCAGGCCTCGGTGAATTTCAACGGTACTGCGGCTAACCCCATCCTTCTGACCTACGAGGATGTGGATGAGGGGATGTGGGATGGCGTTCGTTTTGAAGATGCCAGCGACAATGGTGTCAGCTCTGTGATGAACTACACGAATATCGAGAAGGCAGGTCATGGAGAGACCCGTGCCAACCTTCGACTCAACTATACGAACCAACCCACGATGAACCACTGCACGTTCAACCATTCCAGTGTTCATGGCATTTTGATGTATAATTCAAGTCCTGCCATGACGGCGTGTGCTATGAATGACAATGCTGAAAACGGGTTGTGGCTCGACAACTCGGCTCCTAACTGCACCTCGTGTACTCTGGATGGCAACGGATTTGCGGGCATTTACCATTATAATGCGAACTTCAATGCGGTGTTCTCAGGTGTGACGACCTCGAACAACCTTTATGGCTTGTATTCGTGTACGCCTAACCGTTCCTTTACATACGAGCAGGAGGCACTCTCTTTTGTGAACAATGGAAGCGACATCGCCATGGCGGGAGGACAGGTCGGCTCTGACCAGACTTGGAACAAGTTCACCAATGGCTATGCTTTGTTGGGCAATGTGGAGGTTTACGGAGGCACGCCCAAGCTCACCGTGAAACCGGGTGCTATCATCAAGGTAGCGCAGAACTATGGCTTTTATGTGGGTCGCAATGGCAACCAAGGCGGTATGCTTTACGCTGTGGGTACTGCCTCTCAGCCGATTACCTTCACCGCTTTGAACGGCGAGGTGGCTGGTTGGGAAGGTGTCCGTTTCCGCGATGGCAGCGACTACAGTTCCACATCCTCCATGCGTTATTGCTTGGTTGAAAAAGCCACTACCAACCTTGTTTGCGAAAACACCAACCAGCCCAGCGTGTTGTGGTCAACCTTCCAGGATGCCCGCGACCAAGACGTGTATCTGAACAACTCCAACATCAGCATCGAAGGCAGCACCATCAAGAATTCCGTGAAAGGCTTGTGGGTGAATTCCTCTTCGCCTACTTTGGTTTCCGTGGTGTTTGAGAACCATAGCGAGGTTTGTGTCTATCACAACAATACTTGTAATGTGACTTATTCGGATTGCACTTTGAAGGATTCATATTTTGGTATCCGTTATGAGACTGTGGAGCGTGATATGGCGAACAATCCTAATGTTGTCTTTGAGAATAATTATGCAAATATTGCTATGCCAGGTGGACATATTCAAGAAACCCGCATTTGGGATAGCAACTCCTACGCTATACTTGGTGACCTTCGAGTGGGTCGTCCTGCAGATTGGACTCCCAACCATAATCGGTTGACGATTATGCCTGGGTCAACAGTGATGTTTTCTGAGGGTAGAAGGATGGATATTGGTGGGCGTTGGAGTTATACTACCTATTGGGGAGAGCTGTATGCTGAGGGTACGTCGGAGCAGCCTATTACGTTTACGTCGCTCAACGGTGAGGTGGGAGGCTGGAATGGTTTGGTATTTAATAGCGAAAGCGATGACTTCGAGGGAGCCTCTTCATCGTTGAAGCATTGCATTATTGAAAAGGCAAATGAACGTAACTTGCATTTGGGTAGTACGAACCAGCCCGGATTGATTGAGGATTGTATTTTCCGTCAATCTGTGCAGCATTGTGTTTACATGGGTGACAGCCGTGATACTTTAAGGAACTGTGTCTTTGAGGACAATCAGGGTCACTCGCTTTATTACAACAATGCGCATTATGTGGGCGTGTTGGAGAACTTGACCTTTACGGGCAATCAGTATGATGGTGTCACAGTAGAAGGAGGACATATCACTGAGGATCGCGTTTGGAATGCATATACTTATTTCCTTTTGAATGATATCCGTATGGGTCGTCCTGCAGATTGGACTCCCAACCATAATCGGCTAGTGTTAATGCCCGGAACGACTTTGAAGTTTGCTCCTGGTAGAAGGATGGATATTGGTGGGCGTTGGAGTTATACTTCCTATTGGGGAGAACTGTATGCTGAGGGTACGTCGGAGCAGCCTATTACGTTCACGTCGCTCAACGGTGAGGTGGGAGGCTGGAATGGTTTGGTATTTAATAGCGAAAGCGATGACTTTGAGGGAGCCTCGTCATCGTTGAAGCATTGCATCTTTGAAAAGGCGAATGAACGTAACTTGCATTTGGGTAGTACAAACCAGCCCGGATTGATAGAGGATTGTATTTTCCGTCAATCTGTGCAGCAGTGTGTTTACATGGGTGACAGTCGTGATACTTTAAGGAACTGTGTCTTTGAGGACAATCAGGGTCACTCGCTTTATTACAATAATGCGCATTATGTGGGCGTGTTGGAGAACTTGACCTTTACGGGCAATCAGTATGATGGTGTCACGGTAGAAGGAGGACATATCACTGAGGATCGCATTTGGAATGCATACACTTATTTCCTTTTGAATGATATCCGTGTGGGTCGTCCTGCAGATTGGACTCCCAACCATAATCGGCTAGTGTTAATGCCTGGAACGACTTTGAAGTTTGCTCCTGGCAGAAGGATGGATATTGGTGGGCGTTGGAGTTATACTACCTATTGGGGAGAGATTTATGCTGAGGGCACAGAAGATCAGCCAATTCTTTTCACTCCGATGAATGATGAAATTGGTGGTTGGAATGGCCTGGTGTTTAATTCCGAAAGCGATGACTTCGAGGGAGCCTCTTCATCGTTGAAGCATTGCATCTTTGAAAAGGCAAATGAGCGAAATTTATATTTGGGTAGTACATACCAGCCCGGATTGGTTGAGGATTGTATTTTCCGTCAATCTGTCCAGCGTGGTGTAGAAATGATTGACAGTCGTGATACTTTAAGGAACTGTGTCTTTGAGGACAATCAGGGTCACTCGCTTTATTATAACAATGCACATTTTGTGGGCGTGTTGGAGAACTTGACCTTTACGGGCAATCAGTATGATGGTGTCACGGTAAACGGCGGTCACATCACGGAGGATCGCACTTGGAATGCCTATACTTATTATGTCATGGAGAACATGAACGTTGGAAGACATATCAGTTGGGATCCCAATCACTGTCGATTGACGCTGATGCCCGGAACGACTATTAAGGTGGCGCAAGGGAGACGAATCAGCATTGCGGTGGATGACTATTGTGGAGAGCTGTATGCTGTAGGGACAAAGGAACAGCCCATCCTCTTTACTTCTATAAATGGTGAGGTTGGTGGCTGGAACGGAATGGTCTTTCCCGGTCGTAGCGACGATTACGAGAATCCTTCTTCTTTGCTGAAACATTGTATCTTCGAAAAAGGTAATGAATACAACCTGTTTATTACGGGAACTACGCTGCCCGAAATTGAAGATTGTTTGTTCCAACAATCTAATCAATTTGGACTCCGCATTGCAAATGAGTACTGCCAAACCATCAAGAACACAGTGATTAAGGATAATGCCTCGCACGGCATCTATATCACCGACAACACGCCTTTCACCCTGGGTGGCGCTCCTGAATATGCTTGTAGCATCTATAACAATGGTGGCTATGGGGTATATCAAGATGGTTATACAAACATTGATATGAGTTGTAATTTCTGGGGTAATATTAGCTATAAGTATATTGATGATAATTTTATTTATGACAAAAAAGACAATGCCAGCAAAGGTAGTATCACTTACGAACCAGTGAGTTGGTTCCCCATGGAAGATTTTGCTCATGTACAAGGCACCTTTGTTTACAATGATACCAAGCTGATGCGTAATCGTGAGATGAATGTCATCGATGCTGCTGGTGAAGCTATGGCTACCACCACAACTAACAACAACGGTCAGTTCGATTTCAGCAACTATCAGGTTGGTGTCTTTAACACGCTTGACACGGACTATGGTATTGATATCCTTGCCGCTGTCAACGCCACCGATGCGTTATTGACCATGCGTCACTTCGTCCATCTCGACACCCTGGCCTATGACCAAGCAGTTGCCGCCGACGTGAACGGTAATGGGAGTATCAATGGCACTGATGCCATGCTCATCTTGCGCCGTGCCATCGACGAGGAGTTCCCCTTGGGTGACTTCTATTATTATAACCCCAATGGCGTGATTATCAATGATGATGTCTGCACTATCGACCTGAGTTTCATCTGTTATGGCGACGTGAATGGTTCCTATTCCCCGCAGAACCGCGACAACACCATGACGATGCTTTCTGTAGGTCAGCTGCTGGCAGATTCAGACCAACTCTTGGATCTTCCTGTGACCCTCAAGAGTCCTGCCGAGACAGGCGCTCTCACCTTGCGTTTCGCTTATCCAGAAGCCTACTTGGAGGTGGTGGATGTGACCTTGGCATCTACGGGTGAATCCTTGCTGTTCACGGCTGACCATGGTGAGTTGAAGGTTGTTTGGTACAGCCTTGAACCGCTGGCCTTGGCTGAGAACGATGGTCTCATTATCATTAAGGCACGCACCAAGGATTTGAGTGATTTGGATGAACCCATTGCCTTCTCATTGGATGCCTATTCCGAGCTTGCCAACGGCAGTGCCCAGGTGCTTGACGGCGTGGTCATCGCCATGCCGGTGATCGTCACCTCTACTTTGGGCGTTCATGAAGGAGCGATGACGGAAGGGGCGCACGTCTCTACCTATCCTAACCCCGTCAATGACGTATGCCATCTCACGTATGACCTTGCTGAAGCAGGCCGTGTCACGGTGTCAGTGTACAACATGATGGGCGTGAAGGTTCTGGATGTCGCTGACCTCCATCAAGAGGAGGGTAAGCATGAGATGGAATGGAGCACCTTGAATCTTGCTGCCGGTGTCTATAACTGCCGTGTCACCTTCGAGGGCGCAAGCAGCTGGGTGAAGTCAACTGTAATCATCATCGAAAAATAAGAGGCCATGACACGTAAGATAAGAATTCTCATGCTGCTATGCTGCCTCATCCCATGGATGCGGGCAGCGGCCGACAACATCGTCACGGCGGTGGGCAGTGGCTCCATCTGCCCTGGCGACGAGGTGGTGGTCCCTGTCACAGTGAACCACTGCGACGGCGTGGCCGCCATCAGCCTGGCCTTGAACTATGACCCCACCAAAGTCACCTATCTCGGCTATCAAAACCTTAACAACATGGTCTCCACCATGCTTGTCAACGAGAGCAACGGGACGGTGTATATGTCCTGGGCCAAGATGAACGCCGTCGATCTGGGTGAGACCACCCTCTTGGAACTGCGTTTCAAGGGCATCGTCGGCTCCACAGGCTTGAACTGGAACACCTCTTTGTGTGAATACAGCGACACCTCGGGAACCACACTTCCCGCCAATTACAACAACGGCTCGCTGAATGTCTATGCCATCCCTGTCCTTACCTCCAGCCCGGTGGACCGTCATCTGGTGGAGAACCAAAGCACCAACTTCGACGTGGGTGCCACAGGACAAGGACTCAGCTACCAATGGCAGTTCAAGACCCCTACTGGCAGCCGTTGGCAGGACTTGAGCAACGACGCGCATCATAGCAACGTGAACAGCTGGCGTTTGTATGTGAACCAAGTCACCATGGAGATGGACGGCAACCAATACCGTTGTGTGGTGAGCGGCACCTGCCCCTCGCCAGTGGTCTCCGACCCCGCCACCCTCACGGTCGAGGTCTTCATCCCGACCATCGTCACCTCCATAGGATCGGCTTCCATCTGTCCCAACACCGCTTTCTCAGTGCCGGTCACAGTGACCAACTGCAACAACGTGGGAGCCATCTCTTTAGTGCTGAATTACAATGCCGACCTGGTGAGTTATGTGGGTTATGAGGATGCCCATGAACAGCTGGCCAATGGCGTCTTGCGCGTGAATGCTGTCGCCGGCAAGCTATATCTCTCCTGGGCTTCGTCGAACCAAGCGTTGACCATTGGCGACGGCACCCTACTGTCGTTCACCTTCAAGTCGCGTTCGGGCAACTCCTCCTTGTCATGGGACGCCAACAGCTGCGAGTACGCCAACTTGTCGGGCGGGGCGCTGCCCACGGCCTTCAACGGAAACAACCTGAACATCTATTTCCCGCCGAGCATCACCCAGCAGCCTGCCGACCGGACCGTGAAAGAAGGGCAGAACACCAACTTCTCCGTCCGCGCCTCAGGGCAAGGGCTGAGCTACCAATGGCAGATGAGCCAGGACAACGGCTATTCCTGGGAGACGCTGAGCAACGGCGGCCCATACAGCGGCGTCACAGGCAACACGTTATATGTGAACGGGGCGAGCCGCGACATGGATGGACTGCTCTACCGTTGTCTGATTCAGGGCTCTTGCGAGCCTCCGGTGACTTCCGAGTCGGCGAAGCTGACCGTGGAAGTTTTTATCCCCACCATCGTCACTACAGCAGGCAGCCTCAACACCTGCTCGCAAAACGAGTTCGGCATCCCCATCTCGGTGACCAACTGCAACAATGTGGGAGCTATCAGCCTGGCGATGTCGTATAACACCGATGTGTTGACGTACGCTGGTTACGAAGGACTTAACCCTGCCTTGGGCAATGGCCAGCTTCAGGTCAACGCCGCCAATGGCATGGTCTTCATCGCTTGGGCATCCGTGGCGGGTGCCAGCATCGGAGACGGTAACCTGATCACCATCAACTTCACCGCCTTGTCTGGCACCAGCACGATGGGTTGGAACACCGCCTATTGCGAATATGCCAATCCGCAAGGGGTGGCATATCCGACCAGCTATAACAACGGTCGTGTGACTGTTGGCGACATGAGTTTCTCCATCACCTCACAGCCCTCCAACCATACGGTGACGATGGGTGAGAACACCACCTTTGCCATCAACACCTCGGGTTCTACGTCCGGCTTCCAATGGCAAGTCAGCGAAGACAATGGTGCCTCATGGAGTAATATTGTCGCGGGTACACATTATGCGACACCTAATACCAAGACGTTGAAAGTCAATAATGTGGCTCTTGAGATGAATGGCTACCGCTTCCGTTGTGTGATCAGTGGCTCTTGTGGTGTGCAGTATTCTTCTGTAGCCATTTTGACGGTGCAGCTTCCGGTGAACTACTATGAGATTGCGCTATCTTCCGAGCCTGAGGAAGGTGGCAGTACCGAAGGGGCCGGAGCATACGAGGAAGGACTTCCTTGTACGGTGACTGCCACTCCTAACGTGGGTTATGACTTCGTGAGTTGGACGGAGAACGGTGCGGTGGTTTCGCAAGACGCCACCTATACTTTCACGGTGACGAATGACCGTGCTCTCGAAGCGCGTTTTGCCCTCCATGATTATTCCATCACCGCAGTGGCTGTTCCCGAAGGAAACGGCAGGGTAGAGGGAGCCGGAACGTATCACTATGGCGACCATGTGCTGTTGACAGCCATCCCTAATGAAGGCTTTGTGTTCGACAACTGGACGGAAGGGGGTAATGTCATCTCAACGAATCAAAGTATCAGTTTCAACGTGGAGAACGATCGTGCATTGGAGGCTCATTTCTCTGTGATGCAACTTCATATCACCGCGATTGCCGAACCCGCCGCCAACGGCAGTGTCACGGGAACCGGTGTGTTTGATTATGGTACTACAGTTATATTGACTGCCATTCCCATTGAAGGCTTTGGCTTTGGTGGATGGTTTGAAAACGACACGTTGGTGTCTTCTGAAACGGTGTTGACGTTTGAGGCTCACACGGACCGTTCCTTTGTGGCTCAATTTGTCATCAGAACATTGAACATCACCGCTGAGGTTGATCCCGAGGAGAGTGGAAGCATCACGGGAACCGGTGTCTTCAATTACGGTGACCCTGTGGTGTTGACCGCCACGCCTTTTGGTGACTTTGAGTTCTATAACTGGACTGAGGACGGGGAGGAGGTCTCCACCCAACCTTCGGTGTCATTCACTGCCTATCAGGACCGTCATCTGGTGGCTCATTTCATCCGTACCATCAGCATCGCTGCCACGGCTCAGCCCGAGGGGAGCGGCACCGTGTCGGGTGCTGGCACCTACAATTACGCTGAACCTGTGACGTTGACCGCGGTACCTGCGGCAGGTTATTTCTTTGTCAACTGGACGGAGAACGGCACTGTGGTCTCGACGGAGCCAAGCATCAGCTTCACGGCTTACGAGAGCAGAACGCTGGTGGCGAATTTCGAGGCCATTATGCACCATATCAGCGTCAGTGCCAATGTGGCAGAAGGCGGTGTGGTTTCAGGTGGTGGCGACTTCCAGGAGGGTACCAGAATCACCGTGTTGGCCGAGCCTAATGAAGGCTTCAGCTTCTTGCGGTGGACGGAGAACGGCAACAGTGTCTCTTCCAACCAGGAGTATTCCTTCACGGTGACCGGTGACCGCGACTTGGTTGCCGTCTTCGAGTTGCTTTTCACTGACACGGTGGCTTCGGCTTGCGAGACCTTCGAGTGGCACGGACATCAATACACTCAAACTGGCGTCTATTATGACACCTTGCAGAGTCAGTATGAGAGCGACAGCATCGTTGCTTTGCATCTGACGATACATCTATCCTATAATATCGATTTATATGAGACCTCATGCGGTGTGTATTACTGGGATGATGAGGCATTTGCGGAAAGCGGTGACTATGTCAGACAATATGAGTCGGTCTATGGCTGCGACAGCATCGAGACCTTGCATCTGACCGTCATCCCTTCGCGTCCTTTGGGCGCCTTTGGCTATATGAGTCCGGCCAACAACTATATTGACCGTTTTACCAACATGGAGTTCTATTGGGATGCCGTCGCCAATGCCAACCGTTATGACTTTTATTTCTGGCAGGGCGATGGTGGTCGTCCGGAGTACCCCACGCTGTCGAACACCACGGCACACACCTATTCTGTGAGTGGTTTGTCGCATGGCGGTGTGTATCATTGGTGCGTGGTGGCGAAGAACGAGTGCGAGGAGCAGCAAAGCGAAATCCGGACCATGACTTGCCAGCTGGATCCTTCGATGGCGGTGATTCCTTTGGGGATGATTAATTTCGGAGATGTCGAGCTGGGCAGCTCAGCCACAAGGTCCATCTCTGTGTCGGGTGTCGCCCTCACAGAGGATATCAGCTATGCCTTCCTCGACAACACCTGGGGGCAGGACGCGCCGTTCTTCCACGTCACCCCGTCCAACTGGAGCCCCACCGAGGGAGGCATGTTGCATGTCACCTTCGAGCCGGAACCCACACAGCTCTACTATAACGCGGCCATCCGCATTGCTTCGGGGGCTTTCGCCGACACCGTTTATTTCATGGGGTCGGTGGCCAACCGTTACGTCTTCACCACCGAGGTGGAGGGGGAGGTGTATTCGGCCAACGACAGCATCCCGATTCACGGCCATGTGGAGGACATCCTTGGCAACGCTGTGGCGGATATGCCCGTCACGGTATATCTTACCGTCATGGGGTTACGGCAGACCATCACGGTGTTGTCTGACGCCAACGGCAACTACTCGACCACCTACGTCCCGCGCTATTCCGAGTCGGGCTATTATCAGGTGGGCTCTTGCGCGTACGGCGACTACACCACGGCGGTTCACGACTCCTTTGACATCCCGGGGATTGGCCTTGCCAGCAACGACCTCATCGTCTGGACTCCTTATCAGGACGAGATGGTGGCGGGCGTGATCGAGATCCGTAACCGAAGCCGAATCCCTGTCAGCGGCATCCAGGTCAACACGATAAGCGTTCCTTCGGGATGCGATGTGGATATCAGTGGCGTCACTGAGCTGGGTCCGTTGGAGACGGGTCTGTTTTACTATTATGTCACTGGCACGACGGTGAGTCAGGGCAACGGCTACGAGGAGGCGCTCTTCGAGTTCGTGACGGCCGAGGGGGTCACCATGAACATGACCTGCTATTACTATTGCCTGCCGCGCCAAGGCGCTTTGTCGGTGTATCCTTCTTCAGTGTCCACGACGATGCAGCGCAGCGCGCAGAAGGTCTTGTCGTTCCAGATTTCCAACCGCGGCAATGGCGATACGGGACCCATCACGGTCAGCCTTCCCAATGTGCCGTGGATGTCGATGATGGGCGAGTCCACGCTGCCCTCGATGCAGGCGGGCGACTCTTGTGCCTTCTCCATCCTGCTGGCACCTTCGGCCAGCCTGCCCTTGAACCAGTACAACGGCAGCATCGCTGTGAACTGCGCCAACGGCAGCGGCTTCTCCATACCCTACCATCTGACGGCTGTCGCGGACACCTCCACCACGCTGATTGTGGACGTGACGGATGACTACACCTATAACACCAATGGCGGCAATGGGCCTCACCTGGCGGGCGCCAATGTCAGCCTGACCTCCTACTATTCGTTGGAAAAGGTGGCCGAGGGCATGACCGACGAGAACGGCTTGTTCCAGGTGGACAACCTGCCAGAGGGATATTACCGCCTGTCAATCTCGGCGAAGTCGCACAAGGGTTATGAGGGCGTGATCCTGGTTGAGGCGGGACAGTCCACCCGAGAGAGCCGCCGGGAGGTGTATCTCCAGTTCCAGGCCATCACCTATTCCTGGGTGGTGGTGCCCACCGAGATTGAGGATGTGTATGATTTTGAGCTGGTCACAGAGGTGGCCACCAATGTGCCTGTGCCGGTGGTCACGATAGAGGGCCCCACCTCCTTTGACCCGCTGGAGTATGGCGACACGCTTCATTTCAACATGACCGTGAGCAACCAGGGCCTCGTGAACGCCCTGGACGTGCAGATCAACATGCCAACGGAGTTCGACGAGTATGTGTTCTCGTCCTTGTATGACCACATCGACACCCTTCACGCCAACACCTCGGTGGTCGTTCCCTGCTCGGTCACGAGAGTGGCCAACCGGAGTGACAGGTCAGACGAGTGCGTCACGGGTTCTACCAGAATCCGCCATTACTACTATTGCAACAGCATGCGCAGATGGGTCGAGCTGTTCCATACCGTCCATCTGAATTCCACCTGTCCCCATCAGCTGACGGGTGATTTCAACTTGACTCATTTCGCCTTGGGAATGGGCCTTATTGACTGGCCATACGGCAATTCCGGATGGGAGACCCCCGGCGGTGGCGGCGGATCGGGCCCCGGACAATTGGTTCCGTGTGCTGGATGCGCGCCTGAGGAACCCAGTTTCTGGACCGACCCCGTGGCGGTGTCGCCTGATGGCGACTGCACGCCCTGTTGGAAGATTGTCACCGAGTTGCTGGTCAGCATGATCCACTCCATCACAGGTATCGATATTCAGACCTTGTGGAGCTGTGTCCTTTACAACTTCAACTTTGACGAGGAATTCAGTTTAGGACGATTGGCGGTCTGCTCAGCGAATTTCGGGCTTTGCGTCCTCGACAACATGATCCAAGATGCTCTTGCCGATATCACGATCATAGGGAAGATACTTAAGGCGGTCGATGGCATTGTCTCCACTGCTAAGAACATCCGTGAATGTCTGAGAATTGAGGATGAATATATCGAACGCAATGATCTGCCGGTCACTGAGTTGCTGGAGCAGCTGGAGCAAATATCCGCCGTTTTGGAGGCAAGCACGGACCTCATCGGGAACCTGTTCGGTGATGAGGCCTGGCTGGAAGAGCCGAACCTCAAGCCGTTCCTGGAGAACTTCCTGTCGCTGGTCGATACCAACAACTACTCGGTGTCGTCACAGGCCATGCAGCAGTTGATTGAGGTCAGCGACCTTGAGAACGTGAGCGATGAGCAGATCCAGAGCTTTGTCGAACGCTGGAACAGAAGCATCCTGTACTGGGACGCTGGCTATCACACAGCGGACGCTTTGCCTGAGGGTAACAATCCCGACTTCATTGAGGACAAGTCGAATCTGCTGGATGTGTTCAATCAGGTGAACGAATACTCCGAATCGCATGGGTTTGAAGACACAGAGGAGATGCTGAACCAGACCATCAACGGCTTCAACGCCCTTGTCCACGAGCATGACGAAGATGTCTGCGCCAAGGTCACGGTCAGCTTCAAGCAGCGTATGACCATGACCCGCGAGGCCTTCGAGGGCACCTTGAGAATCACCAACGGCCATGCCGTTGACCCGATGCAGGACATCGATGTGGACATCGTCATCCGTGACATGGACGGCGTGGACCGCACCGACCTGTTCCAAATCAAC
>JAEEGF012340738.1_pt1 | contig 17905 bp, 7 predicted proteins | sample 9134171 | NCBI WGS metagenome assembly JAEEGF01 (sample SAMN16246542, study PRJNA631951) | gut metagenome | biome: gut microbiome; feature: rumen; material: AP-attached | host: Bos | place: Iran: Karaj | collected 2018-10 | reverse complement strand
CGGCCTCCCGAACATCCGCACCTCCATGGAAGCCCTCAAGGCGCTCGTCAAGGACGAAAACATCGCCCTGTTCGAGAAGTACGGGGTGATGAACCGTGCCGAGATGCGTTCCCGCTACGAGGTGAACATCGAGGATTACCACAAGCGCATCCACATCGAGGGCGAAATTGCCCGCGACCTTGCCAAAAACGTCATCTTGCCGAAGGTAGTCGAGGCCTATTCCGGTGCGCTCAGGACGAACGAAATGGCGCTGAACCAGGGTTTCCCCGGTCTGGACGGCTATGCGAAATCGCTGGGCGAAGGCTGTAGCAAGCTCATGGATGCCGTTTCTGCCGTAGAAACAGCCCTGGATGGTGAACATGAGGGCATCATTTCGGCCATTGCGGACCTCCGCAAGGTGGTGGATAGCCTCGAGAAGGTCGTGCCCGACGAACTTTGGCCGCTGCCGAAGTACCGCGAAATGTTGTTCATTTACTAGTAGGTGAGGCCTTTTTCCCTTAAAATTGAAGCGGTTCCTTTTTTTGGAGCCGCTTTTGTTTGTATATTTGCGTTGCCTTATATCCTGGTAAAGGGGGAGATGTTTGGGTAACACGGGAGAATGTATGCTGAGAATGTCCAGAATCGCATCTAAAATGCATCGGGCTTTGATTTTACTATCCATTTCGGGTTTGCTTGCTTATGCCATGGCCGCGAATGTGCCGGTGGCCCCGTTCTCATTCGGAAGTTCCGGTGCTGATGCTGCCAAGTGGGACAAGCTCATGAAGTACAAACTGTGGGCTTTAGGAAGTGGTGCAACTACACCGGCAATTACTTTTGAATCGGACGTCCATATAACCGATACGGTTGGTTTTGTAGGTTCCCCAAAAGGCGGCCTCCAATTTATAAACGATCAGCATTCTTTGGGTGGCCCGCTTCTTTTTGCCGGAAATTTCACGAATGCAAATGGAAGTGATACGATTATAACGGGGCCGTTCCGCTTTGCGACATTTACAATCGCAGATAATAGTCGCCATAGCAACTATTTTTATGGACCATATTGTGTTACGAGCATGAGCTCGCATATCAGTTTAAATCATGGAAATGCTGTTGATTCTTGTGCAATTGTTCCGCGGGTAGATTCAGATCTTTCCTTACCGACGGTCGGTTCTCATACGTATAGTGCTTCGCTTGGATCGATTACTCGTGATGGTAGTAGTAATAGTCTCTTTATTCATGTGCCGTCAGGTTCTACCGCTTATGATGTCAATATATCTAGTTTGAAACTCTCAAATGATGCAAGCCTTTATGTGGCGATGCCCCCAGGCGGTCGTCCGACCCGTATTTTTATTACGGGTAATGTTGATTTGTCGAGTAAGACTTCTTTTAAAGTCATTTATGCGAAGCCCACTACTCAATGGAACTCCAGCAGCAAGACTTGGAGTGTATCGGCTTCTGATGCGGCTAAGAATTCAGAATATAATGGCGACCTCCTTGTTTATTTCAAAAATGGAGTGTCCTTTCCTGCGGGTGATAATAGAATTATGCAGGGAACGCTCATTTCTTCATCGGATATTAGAATCCAGCAGCACATGAGTTTTGCGGGCCAGTTGATTGCAAAAAGTATCTACATCAATTCGGATTTCAAGGCTGACCAGTTCCGTTATGTGCCATTCGATCCTCCGGTAATCAATTCTACGGCCTTGGCTTCGGGAAGCCTTCATGAAGGAAGAACGAGTGAAACATTGAATGTCCAGTTGGACAAGGCTCCCTCGGTCCCGGTGACGATTAAATATTGCATTGCCTTTGATCAAAAAGCGAATGTAAATCAGGGAAAAACAGGGAAGACGGGTTCTGTCATTACGGCTGCTGCACAGGCCGACCTCAATACAAGTGGAGTCCCGCTGTGCTCTAATAATGGCTCTAAGTCGGCTACATTCAAATCTGATGGAAAATCTTTGGAAACCCCGATTACCTTAACCGCTACGGACGATGCTCTGGCTGAAAATACAGAGTTTTTCTATCTGCGGATTTTGGACATTACCGGTGGTGTCTTGGAGAATGGAGCCCGTTCCGGAGACTTCAAAATCTACATCGAGGACAATGACAGCGAACCTAGTGGCAAGGACACGACCATTACCACGATTGTAAGTGGTGTGGGTGATTCCATCGGTTATGAGGATGTCCCCTTCAAGATTGAATCTTTCCCGGCTTACTACAAGGCGACGAGCAATATCAATAATGTGGTTCTTACTCCGATGACGGACTACAAGGTCCAGATTGTAAATGCTCCTACGAAGGGGTCTCTCAAAAATGGAGTGGCGGCTGTCGATGCGGGAAGCGTCATTAGCTCTGCGGACATCAAATCTGGGAAGTTGACCTACGTGAGCGGTCTGAACGAATTTGGTGATTCTACTACGACGGATCCAAAATTCAAGTATTCGACCTTCACATACAGGATTGTCGATGATTATGGTGAGGCCTCGAAGAATACTTTCACGATGACTATCGCGATGAATCCGGTCAACGACAAGCCTGAAATCACAAACGCAGTGTCGTCGGATTCGAAATTGCATCTGACGGTTAAAGAAAATTCTGCGGTTGGTGTTAAAGTCGGCACAATTACAGCCCAGGATAGCGTTGATTCGAACCGAGATGATGGGGATACCCTCAAGTACAAGCTTGAAAACATATCCGGGAACCCATCCAGCGTGTTCCAGATCAACTCTAAGACTGGTGTTATCACGGTGAAAGCAGCTACGCTGGATTACGAAAAGCAAAAGACATATGAAATGAGAATCATCGTGACCGACAACGGTGTGCCGGGCGACCGTTCGAAGAAGCTTACCGATACGGTCGTGGTGCATGTCGATGTTCAAGACCAGAACGATCCGCCGGTGATCTTGCGTGGGGATACCACAATTTCTGTGCGCGAACACGCTCCTAAGGATTCCATCTTTATCGAGTACAAGGCGACCGACGAAGATGCCGGCCAGCATGTGACGTTCCGTATGGAATCTACGGATGGTTCTACGTCGCTTCCGTTTACGCTCGTCGCCCTGACAGACAGCGATAGTGCTTACATCAAGGTGGTGAGCATTAACTACGAAACCCAGCCGACGGTGTACAATCTCCGCATTATCGCCGACGATGGAACTAGTGGCCGCGATACGGCAATGCTCACAATCAACATTCTGGACGTGAACGAAACCCCGACTTTTGCGCAGTCCAGTTATGAATTCTCCATCGACGAGAAGTACAAGGGTGGCGATCTGGTTGGCCAGGTGACTGCAGCGGATAAGGACACCAAGGCTACCCCGAAGACCGTGCTTACGTATTCTTTGGTGAGTGTTAACGACGTGACGAATGGCTCTACTGCAGTAACGGGCTTGTTCACCGTCAATTCTTCAACTGGAGAAATTACCATAGATCCTTCCATCAGTGGAATGTTGGGCCAATCTTATGCGAACCATAATTATGAGGTGACTGTCAAAGCTACGGATAATGGTAAAGAACAGAACTTCTCCGTGAACAAGAAGAATCTTTCCAGAAACGTCAAGGTGACAGTCAAAATCGGGAATGTCAACGATCCTCCGGTCTTTGACAAGGATAAATACACGTTCAGCGTCAAGGAAAATACTTCGCTCAAAACGCTTTTCGGCGATATCAAGGTCTCGGATGAGGACACCGAAGATGATATGACTCTCAGCATTATCACTTCTTCGATTCCGTTCACTATTGCGACCGTGAAAAAGGGCGAGTATAAGCTGTCTGTGAACGGCGCGCTCGATTTCGAGACGAAAAAATCCTACTCGTTCAAAGTGCGTGTGACGGACGGTGTGGCTAGCGATACTGCCGATGTGGTGGTCAATATTGAGGATGTGAACGAAAAGCCTGTCATTGCCGACTACACGTTCGATGTGGATGAAGATTCTCCCAAGGGAGAACCTGTGGGCACGGTCAAGGTGAAGGATGTGGATACCTGGACGGTCATGAGCTATGCGCTCAAGGATTCCACGAAGAACATTGCCAACGTGTTCACGATTACTCCGGCATCCAGTTGCGACAAGGGGTATTTCTGCGGGGACATCAAGCTCAAGGATTCCGTGCTGGACTTTGAAAAGACCGCAACCTACTACATGTATGTGATTGCGACGGATAACGGACAGAGCAAGGGCTTCCCGCCGGACATGTCGGATACGGCTGTCGTGACGATTAATGTCAACGACAAGAACGATCCTCCTGTCATTGGCCCGGTTGCTGCGGACGTGAATGTCAAGGAACATGGGAGTGCCGGTGAATTCTTGGTTGGATTCAAGGCAACCGACCAGGACAAGAACCATTCTCTCACTTTCAGCATTGTGTCTAAGAATGGCAAGACGTTGCCGTTCGACATTGTGCCGGTTTCGGGTAAGGACAGTGCCTACGTCAAGACCAATAAGGAATTGGATTACGAGACGATGGACACGGTTTACAATATCTATGTCATTGTGAACGATGGTTTGGCTAAGGATACGGCGAACTTGACGGTCCATGTCAAGGACATCAACGAAGCCCCGTCCTTCGACAAGGCTAGTTACACCTCACGAATCAACGAGAAGTATAGTGGCGGTGACACGGTATGGATTTTTGAGGCGAAGGATAAAGATACCAAGGTCAAGCCGGCCACGGTTCTGACTTATTCGCTTGGCAAGGTTTACGATGTGACGGATGCATCGAACAAGGTTGAAGTGACCGGATTGTTCAGTATTTCGTCTGCAAGTAACAAGGGCAACGTCTTGGTGGCAACTTCGGGTATGCTGGGCCAGCCCTATGCCGGCCATACGTTCGAAGTTGTTGTGACGGTGAAGGACAACGGTTCAAAACAGAGCTTCTTCGATAACAAGAAGGATCTTTCCGCTACGACCAAGTTGACCATCGTGGTGACAAACGAGAACGATCCACCGTATCTTGAAAATAGGCCTTTCGACTTTGAAGTCGAAGAAAATTCCTCGGCGGGAACGCTTGTCGGAACGATTAAGGCTGAAGACGAAGACTTGAAGGATAAATTGACATTCGATATGCTACTACCGTCCGGCTCTAGCGTCCCGTTCGAATTCCAGAAGGTGTCTGAAAGGGAAATTAAAGTGGTCGTGAAGAGCAATGCGAAACTCGATTACGAAAAGGATAGTCTCTACACGTTCAAAGTCACCGTGACGGACGGAATTTCCAGTGACACGGCCGATGTGACCATCAAGGTTAACGATGTAAACGAAAAGCCGGACATCGTAACCGCTGACCTCTACATTGACGAAAACTCGTCGAGTGGTACTTCTGTCGGTAAGGTCAAGGTTACGGATGAAGACCTCTGGACAAAGATGAGCTACAAGCTCCTGGATTCCACGGCGGGTGCTACGAGCGTCTTCAAGATTGCCTCCAGCTCGAAATGCGACAAGGGCTATTTCTGTGGCGAAATCACTCTTAAGGATTCTGTCCTCAACTACGAAAAGGATAGCGTCTACTATATGTATGTGGTTGCCACGGATAATGGAAAGAAAATGGGCTTCCCGTCTAACCTTGCTGACACTGCGGTTCTCAAGATTCATATCAACGACAAGAACGATCCTCCGACATTTGACTCGAGCTCGGTGACTGTCGGTGTAGACGAGAATTCTCCGGTGGGTACGCTTGTGGGTTCTGTTGCTATCTATGCCAAGGACGAGGACAACCTGATCAAGAAAAAGGATACACTCGTTTACTCGCTCACTCCGGTTTCCAAGAATTCAGGAAAGTTCTTCCAAATCGATTCGCTGACAGGTGAAATCACGGTGGCAATGGATTCGCTTGATTACGAGAAGGTTGCTGTGTACCAGGTGAAAGTCCGCGTGACCGATAACAGGGACCCGAAATCTGCCGATGAAATGCTTGTCATTATAAACGTCAACGACGTGAACGAAAAGCCGACGGTTGTGCAGCAGAAGTTCGATGTTGACGAGCTGGAACCTGTTGGAACCGTCTTGAACGGAAGCCCCGTCAAGGATGGCGACCTGGATACGGCCAAGGCGTTCAAGAAGCACAAGTATTTCGCTATTGATGGCGATACGGACAAGTTTGCCATTGATTCGCTGACGGGTGAGATTTCGACGAAGGAAGTGCTTACCTACAGCAATACGGGCGCAAATGATTACTCCTTGACGGTGCAGGTTGTTGACTATAGCGTGCCGAGCAAGTTGCTTGTGGTCGAAGAGGTGATGCTTATTACCTTGAACGACGTCAACAAGGCTCCTGTCATCGAACCGGATACGTTCGAGATTAAGGAAAATGCTCCGGAATCCACGTTTGTCGGCCAAATCAAGGCTACCGACGACGAAGATCTCCCGTCTCAACTGTTATTTAGCCTCGTGGGATCGTCAAAGGAGTTTGATGTCTCTGAAGACGGTATTATCACCGTGAAGAAGGGCGCGAACATTGACTACGAACGTACCAAGTCCTACACGTTGCAAATCCAGGTCGAAGACCTCAAGGGCTTGACTTCCGTGGGCAAGGTGAAGATTAAGGTGCAGAATGTGCCCGAGGCTCCGGTTATTGAACCCGATACCTTCCACGTGGCCGAAACGGCCGTGGCCAAGACGCTTGTCGGCAAGGCTATCGGCATGGACCAGGAAGATGCGGATTCTCTGCTGACTTTCGCTCTTGTTGGAACGTCGGATGAATTTGATGTGTCCAAGTCGGGCCGCATTTCCGTGAAGAAGAGCGGTGTGCTTGATTATGAAACGACGACTAGCTATGTTCTGGAAATTTACGTGACCGATACGGACAGCATGTCCGATACGGCCCGGTTCCTGATTATCGTGGACGACGTGAACGAGGCTCCGGAAATTGAACCCGCCGAGTTCCATGTGGCTGAAAACTCGCCTGCGAAGACGAAGGTCGGGCGCGTAGTGGCCCACGATGCCGAAGATCCGGATTCTGTGCTGGTGTTCTCGCTTGCCGAGAAGTCCAGCGAATTCGAGATTTCCTCTTCTGGCCGCATCACCGTGAAGCAGGGCGCGAACCTCGATTACGAAACCAAGAACCGTTACGATTTGAAGGTTTCCGTGACCGATTCGAAGAAAGCTTCTTCTACGGCAATCGTGAAAATCTTTATTGACGATATTCGCGAAATCCCGACGATTGACGACACGACCATTGTCATTCGCGAAGATGCCAAGCCGGATACGACGTTTGCCGAACTTGTTATCAACAACCCCGAGAACGACAAGGTCAAGGTGACTCTCATTACCAAGATCAAGGAATTCGAGGTGACTGAAAAGGGCAAAATCAAGCTTGTCGATACGCTTGACTACGAAACCAAGAAGAAGTACGAGCTGGTCGTGGTTGTGAAAGGTGAAGACGGTAGCCTCGATACGGCACATGTGACCATCAAGGTGCAGAACGTTGTCGAAGTTCCCGAAGTCAAGATTACCCGTGCAAGCGACGAGGATTCTCTCTGGCTTGAACCCGATACGATTTACACCAATTCCAAGAAAATCGATTTTGAATGGACTGTCGACAACAAGCTGCAGCCGGATACTACTGTAAAGTTCCCGAAGGACAGCACCTACATTGTCAAGGTCTGCTACGATGATCCGACCAAGGATAGGCCGGGCTGTGATTCTGTCGTCGTCATTGTGGATAATTCTATCCCGAAGGTGACGATTTCGAAGACTGCCGAAGATACGGCTCTCATATCGAACGTGACGATTGTCGAACAGGTTGACGAGAACGACACGAACTTCTATGTGAACCACGAACTGAACGAGGTCCGTATTCATATCAAGGATAATGCGACCAATACGGATTCTACGTTCAACACGAACCTCCGCCTGGATTCCCTGCTGAATATCAAGAGTTCGCTCTCGGATATCAAGAAGGTGTCCAAGAAAAAGAACATTACGATGAAGGATTCCGAATCTGCCGAGAAGACAAAGACATTGGTCAACAACAAGACCTACATAGTGTCTTTTGAAAAGAAGGTAGACGGCAAGGACGTGACGGTGTCTTATAACACCGACAAGAAGGGCAACGTCATCAAGAACGAAGATGGCGATGTCGTGATGACGGTGGCGTACAAGACGGTCGTCGGAGGCAAGGATGTTACGGTTTCGTACCATGTGAACGGCACTACCGGTGAACTGATTGAAAACGACAACGGAGGTTTCTACGAATACTCCTATGAGTTTGACGATAAGTTCGGCGGGCATGTCGGTGTTCGCTACGCTGTGGACAATCAGGGCGAAATTGTCAAGAACGAAGAGGGTAACTATGGCTACCAGGTCAGCTATACTTACAAGAACGTATTTGGCAACGAAGCCACGAAGAATATCTTTATCGTGGTGGACAAGGTTGTTCCGGTAGTCAAGATTACTTCGCCTGAAGACAGGTCCTTTGTGCGTACGAATGGTGTGGAAGTTGAATGGACTGTCGACGGTGTCGTTCAGGATACTCTCGGCATTCAGGGCCTGAAGGTTGGTGTGAACTACATTGTGCGCACTTACCGCGACAAGGCGGGCAACGAAGGTTCGGATACCGTGATTGTGATTATGAAGAATCCGAAAAGCATTGACGCGTATGTCTTAAAGCCGGTCACGACCATCGATGCGGACTCTGTTCAGAAATACTATGGCGACAATCCGCCGAAGAAGGGTCAGTCGTTTATGGTAAGTATGTACAATTCGAAGGAAGACAAGGAAACGAAGATGCTTGTTGGCGGTTCCTTTGGCAAGAAGAAGGGTGATGGCAAGGAACCCTATTCCGGGGTTAACGGTGGCCATCTTGGTCCGACGCTTGTCTTTGACGCTGTGACTCCCCGTTGTGGCGAAAATCCGGCTGCGGGTCTTTGCACCTTGGACGACTTGATTGAACGCGATGGCATGATTTACCTTGATGTCGGTGGCGGCTGGGACCGCGAGAAGGTGACTGTTGACGAGTATGTCAACAAATACTGCTCCTCTGAATTCCGCAAGGCATACAAGGGCGATAGCAAGAAGGCCAACCTGTTCAAGATGAAGTTGCACGTGAATGTCTGGATTTATTCCAACCTGGGCTCTTTCCTGAACAGGTACAACTTTACACAGGAATTGAACGATCCGGACTATATCAACGATGTCGGCGAAGCCAAGATGTTCTTCGAATTGACTCCTGACTTGAACGGCGACGTGGTGACGAAGGAAGGTCGCCTGCTCGGTACGGGCGCCTATATCTTCAAGACCGAGGTCAAGTCGGTTGCCGAACTGCAGTGCAAGCTCCCGGACGAAGATGTCGGTCATACGCGCTATGCCACGGATGAACTGCTCAAGTCGTTCGGCTACAAGAGGCCTGCAACGAAGAAATAAAGGCCTTGCTGCCACAATGAAATTTAGAGCATGCCGGTCGGCATGCTCTTTTTAGTTGTTTTCATCGGTTGCGCTATTGCAATGCGCTTTGAAGTATGCAGTTGGCATGCTCCACTTGATCGGTGGTCGGGCTCGGCGTGTCGCGGAGTGTATAAGGTATCTTGAGGTCGTCCCATTTGTGGATGGCCATGTTGTGGAAGGGAAGCACTTCTACGCGTTCTATGTTCTTGAGCGGGTGGATGAAGTCGGCTAGGGCTTGCAGGTCCTTGTCGCTGTCGGTAAGGCCTGGGACGAGTACGTAGCGCAACCATACGGGCTTGCCCATGCGGGCGAGCCTCTGCGCAAAGTCCAATGTAGGTTGGAGGGGCTTGCCGGTGAGCCTCTGGTGAGTCTCGGGGTTCATTTCCTTGATATCGAGTAGCACGAGGTCTACGCAGTCAAACCATTCGTCGGGAAGGTTTCCGGCGAGGAATCCCTGTGTGTCGAGCGCCGTGTGCAGGTGAAGTTCGTTCTTTGCCCGCTCGAAGATGTCGTGAACGAAGTCTGCCTGTACGAGCGGTTCACCGCCGGTGATGGTCAGCCCCCCTGCCATGCGCAGGAACCCGGCGTATTTCGAAATTTCGGCCAGGATGTGGTCGGAATCGGTTGCGTTGCCGTCTTCAAGTTTCCAGGTGTCGGGATTGTGACAGTACAGGCAGCGGAACGGGCAGCCCGTGGTGAACAGCGCAAAACGAACACCGGGACCGTCTGATGCGGCCCCGGTGATGAAAGAGTGTACATAGCCTTTAACAGCCATTTCCGCTTAGAAGAAGATGTTTATACCTGCTGTCGTGTAGAACGTGAGCAAGGTGGAATCCATGATTTCCTTCTGTGCTGTACGGGCGGGAATCAACAGGTTGGTGAAACTCTGTACGACACGGATATTGAAATGAACGTAGCGGCTGAACATGTAGCCAAAATCGAAGGCTCCGCCCACTTCGGCTCCGGAGGTGGCGATGGTGTTGTCGTAATGCTTGTCGTTACCCACATCGATATTCATGTCGAATTCCGAGGAACCCGTGAGCTTGAGGCCAATGTTGAGGCCGAGGCCGAGGTACAGGTTGTAGTCCTCGAGAACATACCGCGCGATAATCGGAATGTCGAACATCATGATATCGATGGTGGCTTCGTTCGTACCGTAGTCGGTATTTTGCTCGTAAAGGTAGCGGCGGAAGTTAAACGTGAGTTCCGGAACGATGAACAAGTCCTTGATGCCTAGGGGCATCTTGACCATGAGGCCGCCACCTGCTTGCCAGCCCAGTCCCCATCCATCGGAATTGCTCCCGAAGAATGTATTCGTACCGCCTTGGACGCGAACGCCGAGCATGATAGAACGGGCGAAGCCTTCCGTACGCTGACGGTTGATTTCGGCCTTGGACGTAGCCTCGTTCTTGTAACGGGCGTATGCCTGTGCGTAGTCTGCATCGTTTGCGAATTCGCTGTCATCTCCACCGTCGTAGGAACTGGTTTTAGCAGGTCTACTGCGGCTATCGGAATCACCACCAATCCAATCATTCGAATCGTCGTCCTGTGCAAAGACGGCTCCAGAAAACGCGAAAATAAAAGCACAAATCAGGGAAAGTGTTTTCGTTTTCATACTTGAATTATAACAATATTAATTGTAAACAACGCTCCTCTAAAAATATCTTCAAAAATTAGCGTTGAGAAAATATATTGGTAATTTGTTTTTTACGAAAAATGTGCGAAAACGGGCTCTTTTGAGCCCGCCAGTAGTTTCATGAATAAATTAGAATTGGTAAAAAATGCCGAAAGAAGCGTTAAAAGGCCATAAATCGGAATCAAACAGCGTGGACTCCGCCAAATTGTCCTCGTCTACGAGGTTGGTGAAATACTGCACGATGCGGAAATCGAACCCGAAATGCCCATTGAAAATGTAACCGAAATCGACAACGGCACCCAGTTCTACACCATTTGTGGGGATAGTCTTGTCGCGTTTGTCTTTCTGCATTTTCCCGTCAATCTTCGTTTCTTGCCGGAATTCGGAGAATCCGGAGAGCTTGAGGCCCAAATCTCCACCAATGCCGAAGAAGAATCCGTCGTCTTCGCCGATATAGCGGAGCATGAACGGGATTTCGAACATGTACATTTCGACGTAGGCTTCGTTCTCGCTGATTTCCGTGGTTTCTTCGTGCAGGTAGCGGCGGTAGCTGAAATCCAGCGCCGTCATTAGCCTAAGAGTCTGGGCACCGAACGGAATCCTGACGAACAACCCAAAGTTGCCGAGATAGCCGGGGTTCCAGGTGTCGGACTTGTCCCCGAAAAGCAGGTTTACGCCGCCGCCCATGCGGAACCCTACGTTGATGGAGGTATAGAAGCCTTCCTTGCGGGCGCGGTAAATTTCCCGGTTCTCGTTTACGTACAAGGCGTCGGAGTCCTCGTTATAAGTGACGGATTTCTTGGGGGCCGTAGAATCGGCGGTGCCGTCTGCACAGTCCGGATTGGCTGAATCGGCCGGAGTGCAATCTTCTTTGTCTTCACTGCTTGCGGCCTCACTTTGCTGTGTGTTGCCTTGCCTTGTCTGGAAGGTGGTCTCGCCACATCCGTCACCGATGCAGTCCGGGTTGGGTTCGTTGTTCCCGTCGTTCAGTTCGGTCCTGCCGCCATTCTGGGAGGCAATCCATGCAGAATCGACATCGGTCTCATAAGTGTTTTGACCGAATGATGTGACACACATCAACAAAAAGATGGCTGTAAATATGTGAAGTCTTGATAACATGTTATAAAAATAGTTTTAATTCTTTTTATTAGTGCGGTGTAGGGGTGCTTTTTTATATGTTATTATGGAATATAATTAAGGATTGATGGCCATTTTGATGCTTTTTTAGGAAAAAAGACTGATTTTGACCTAAAAATGTTTGCCCCCTGTAGCTTTTTTCCGAATTTCAGAAAAAGAATGAAACGTATTCTTGGGATACTCTTGTGAAAAAAAAGATGTTGCCAACAATTTTTATTGTTGTTGGTTACAACAAAAACTATTTGTAACAATGTTTAGCGATATTTCCGTTTTATATTTTTTTTTGTAAAGGTTACTTGTAATTAGGAGGCCTTCCATGTTGATATTTTTTAAGAAAAACATGATGCTCAAGATTGCTTGTCTTGCGGTTTGCGGGCTCGCTTTCTTCTTGATCGCCTGTGACAACGTTTCCAGTGATGCCTCTGCCATCACCGTTGCCGCGGGGTCGAGTGATTTCTCCGCGTCAGAGAGTTCCTCTTCTACGGAATTTGCTGTTTCAAGTTCCTCGAAAAAGATTTTTAATCCGGATGAATATGGTTCCTGCAACAAGGCTCGTGAGGGGCGATATTTGGATTATGAGTATTCTGTAGTGACCGATGAGATGCATGGAATTTATGAAACCCGCCATCAGTATTACCTGTGTAAGAAAGGAAAATGGGAGGATAATCATTCAATATCTGATGCAGCTGATATTATCTTTATTGCTTCAGAAAGTTTCCCGAAATGCAATGATGACAATGAAGGCCTTGTTGATTCATTCGTTGTTTCTACTCAAACCGTTTATCGTGCCCCGTTGTTCACCTACACCAGATACTTCAGGTGCGAACAAGGTGACTGGATTTCAAGAAACGTGTTGGCTACTTGCGATATAGCTGGAAAGGTTGAAGGCGATACTTGCATAAGAAACGGTATGAAATTGGATGATGGTTCAATGTCTTATGCCCCGACCACATATTTCTATGCAGGTGACGGGACCTGGAACGCCCTTACTTGTTCCGCTGCCATGATGGAAAAATGCAATTCCGAAAACTTTGGACAATACGAAATGGTCTCTTGGGGCAATGACACCTATAGGGACACGATATATTGTAAATGCGATTTTGCTGGATGGGAAAGTGTGGAGAAATACTCTTACGATCGTTTTGCTGTTGAAAATTCTTTTGACCCCAATGAGTTTAGGGCTTGCGACAAAACGTTGGAAATTGACGGCAAGTACATAAGGAAGGAATACGATAAGACCTGCGAATATTTTATCTACGGGGACAATTGTGACAAAGCCTCAAAATCGGTTTATTACAAGTGCGAGAATGGTAAATGGTCGATAGTTTCTGATATGGTTTACGGGTATGATGCTCCGGACAGCATTTGGATTCCTTCTATAGCAGATGTGGGTGAACGATTCCTTTACGATTTCCTGAAATGCAATGTAGGGAACGAGGGCGCGGTTGATTCTTTGCTGAATCCGGATTCTAAACTTGGTGCTTACGATTACTACAGATGCGAACAGGGCTCTTGGACGCAAAGGAGCCAGTCGCTGACTTGCGATACCGCCGGAGTCTCTGTGGGCGACACTTGCAAAAAAGCGCCATTTGTTGGAGCCTCCATGGAAATGTATATCTATGCGGGGAACGGAATATGGGAAGAATCGTCTAAGTTTCATTCTGCCTTGCCGTCAAAGACGTGTACAATCGAAGAAGAGAATTCGTATGTGACGCTGGTCGACACAATCATAAAGGTGGGCGCAACGCCCGCATACGAGACTTCTTACTACCACTGCGAAACCAATGAGTGGAAACGAGTCGATTGCCTTGCACCGGAAGCGGCGTGCACCAGCGACGCTGAAGGAAAAATAGATTCCACGAAAGGGCTCTTGCCTCTCGAGGCCCGAACCCAAGAAGTCAATTCCATGACCTGTCATTTTACGTGCAATGCCGGCAAGTGGAATAGAACTGACAATTAAGGATGTACGCAATTTTATATTTGAATGATACGAGAAAAAGTGATTGACCCTTTTTAAGGACTTCTCGCCCCGGGATTGCAAGCCGCTCTCCCGGGCTTTTTCTATTTTTGTTCCCGAAAAACTGAAAAGCTATGAGCTTTGAGATTGCGCTCATTGCTCACTGCTCACTGCTGAGGACTATTATGGCAAAGTACAATCCGCAAGAGATCGAAACCAAGTGGCAAGCCTACTGGGAAGAACATCAAACTTTCAAGACGGGCGAAGATAAGTCCAAGCCCAAGTATTACTGCCTGGACATGTTCCCGTACCCCAGTGGCGCCGGCCTCCATGTGGGCCACCCCGAAGGTTACACCGCCACGGACATCATCTGCCGCTACAAGCGCAGCCGCGGTTTCAACGTGCTCCACCCGATGGGTTGGGACGCTTTCGGCCTCCCCGCTGAACAGTACGCCATCCAGACCGGTACGCATCCGGCCATCACGACCAAGAAGAACTGCGACAATTTCCGCCGCCAGATCAAGCGCCTCGGCTTAAGCTACGACTGGAACAAGGAAGTCAACACCACTGACCCGAAGTACTACAAGTGGACGCAGTGGATTTTCAAGCGCCTTTACGGCACCTGGTTCGATGAAGACCAGCAGAAGGGCCGCCCCATCGAAGAACTCCCGATTCCGGCCGAAGTGGAAGCCAAGGGTGCCGCCGAAGTCCGCAAGTACAAGGACTCTAAGCGTCTCGCTTACTACGCCGACGCTCAGGTGTGGTGGTGCAAGCACTGCAAGATTGTGTGCGCCAATGAAGAAGTCTTGAACGACGGTTCTCACGAAAAGTGCGGCACCAAGGAAGTGGAACGCCGTAACCTCAAGCAGTGGCTCATGCGCATCCCGCTGTATGGCGACCGCCTGCTGAAGGGCCTCGACAAGCTCGACTGGCCCCAGGGCGTGAAGGACATGCAAAAGAACTGGATTGGCAAGAGCTTCGGTGCCGAAGTGGACTTCCCGATTGCCGACGCTAACGGCAAGCCGACCGAAAAGAAGCTCCGCGTCTATACCACCCGTTGCGATACGCTGTTCGGTGCCACCTACATGGTCGTTGCCCCGGAACACGCGATGGTGCCGGAACTCACGACCGCCGAACAGAAGGCCGCCGTGGAAGAATACGTGCACGCCGCTGCCTTGAAGAGCGATCTCGACCGTACCGAACTTGCGAAGGAAAAGACCGGCGTGTTTACCGGTAGCTACGCCGTGAACCCGCTCACCGGCACCAAGATTCCGGTGTGGGTCGCCGACTACGTTCTGACCGGCTACGGCACGGGCGCCATCATGGCTGTGCCTGCTCACGATACCCGTGACTTCGACTTTGCGAAGAAGTTTAACCTGCCCGTCATTTGCATCATGGAACCCGATGCAAGCTGCCCCGAAGACGTGAAGCCTCTCGTGCTCAAGGGCGAAGCCTGCTGGGCTGCCGACGGCACCTACATCAACAGCGAAAATGCAACCCTCTGCCTGAACGGCCTCAACAAGAAGCAGGGCATCGCAAAGGTCATCGAATGGCTTGAAGCTAACAAGATCGGCAAGGCCACCGTGAACTACAAGCTCCGCGACTGGCTCTTCAGCCGTCAGCGCTACTGGGGCGAACCGTTCCCGATTATCCACTGGGAAGATGGCGAAATCTCTACCGTCGATGACGCCGAACTTCCGGTGCTGTTGCCGGAACTCAAGGACTACAAGCCGGGTGACGGCGGACAGTCCCCGCTCGCAAACGCCACCGAATGGCTCCAGGTGACCGACAAGAACGGCCGCAAGGGAATCCGCGAGACGAACACCATGCCGCAGTGGGCTGGTTCCTGCTGGTATTACCTGCGCTACATCGACGCCTGCAACGGCGACGCATTTGTTGCAAAGGAACTCGAAAAGTACTGGATGCCCGTGGACCTCTACGTGGGCGGTGCCGAACACGCCGTGCTCCACCTGCTCTACAGCCGTTTCTGGCACAAGGTCCTGTTCGACCTCGGTCTCGTCTCTACCGACGAACCGTTCCAGAAACTCTTCAACCAGGGCATGATTCTCGCCTTCGCTTACGAAGACGCCGCTGGCTCCAAGGTCCCGACTGACGAAGTCGAAGAGAAGAACGGAAAGTTCTTCAAGAAGGGAACCGACATCGAGCTCAAGCAGATCGTGGCGAAGATGAGTAAGTCTTTGAAGAATGTCGTGAACCCCGATGACGTTGTTCGCGACTACGGTGCCGACAGTCTTCGTTTGTACGAAATGTTCATGGGCCCGCTGGATGCCGTGAAGCCGTGGCAGACCAAGGGCATCGAAGGCATGAACCGCTTCCTCGGCCGCGCTTGGCGCTCTGTCGTGGGCGACAGCGATGAAGCCCCGGTGTTCGTTGATGAAACCGCTCCGGAAGCAATCGAAAAGGTGATGCACCAGACCGTCATCAAGGTCACGAGCGACATCGAGAACATGAGCTTCAACACCGCGATTAGCCAGCTGATGATCTTCAACAACGAAATGATGAAGATGGACAAGCGCTACCGCGAACCGTGCGAAACGTTCGTCAAGTTGCTGCATCCGTTTGCCCCGCATATCGCCGAAGAAATGTGGAGCGTCCTCGGCCACAACGAATCGCTCACGAACGTCGCCTGGCCCGAAGCCGACCACTCCAAGGCCGTGGAAAACACCGTGGAAGTCGTGTTCCAGGTGAACGGCAAGGTCCGCGCCAAGGCATCTGTTGCCAAGGACATGGACAAGGCCGCCCTCGAAAAGCTCGCCATGGACAACGACCGCGTTAAAGAGTTCATGAACGGCAAGACCGTCGTGAAGTCCATCGTGGTTCCGGGCAAGCTCGTGAATATCGTGGTGAAGTAAAAGGTCCCTGAGTAAGGTTGGTGAGCCTGTCGAACCAGCCGAAGGGCCTTTGCATCAAAGTGTCATCCTGGAGCGTCCTAAGGACGCGATAGGATCCATAGAATTACAGACCGTAGCAAAAAAAATGCTGCGGTCTTTTTTACACGCCGCAGTCGAATCACTCAAACGCAAGACTGCTGGCGTCCCCAAGTCCATGGCCAGCAGCGTCAACCTCTCCGATGCCGAAAGCAAGACTCTGTACAACCTGCTGTACAAGATTCTGGAAAGGTTTGAGGGGTGATCTCAATCAAAATTCAATCTTGTCCAAAACAATCTGTTCTGAATCCTTCTGCAAGAACATGACCATGTAAATGGGCAGGTATGTCACTTTCCCTTTTTGGGAGACATTACAGTTTGCAAAGACGAAGCCTTCTTGCATCTGATATTCGGAATTTTCAAGGCAGTTGTTCATGGCGGAATGGATGGTGTAATCCTTGCCGCTTTTCACTTCGATGGGCAATGCGTGATTGTTGTATTCTATTACAAAATCTAACTCGCCTAGGCGATTTGAATTGTAATAGTAAAGCCGAAATCCCTTTGAATAGAGTTCCTGCGCAATGGCGTTTTCGTAAATTCCGCCCGCATTCAGATTCTGATTCCTTGTCAACAACATGGACTTCGTATTCATCCCATACTCTGAAGTGAGCATGCCGACGTCCGCAAGATAAAGTTTGAACAAACTGCTTTTCTCGTTCAATTTGAGTGGAATTCTCGGTTCAGTGCTGTTGAAAACAGAAAGTGCTACGCCAGCATTTTTTAACCAGAGAAAAGTGCTTTGCACGCGTTCAAAATGAAGACCTTTTTTCAAGTCCGTCACGATGTATCGACGGTTCTGCTTCAAGAGTTCTGCAGGAATCAGTTCATAGGCATTTGTCAGCAACAGACGCTTGTCTTCCGTTTCGTATTGTGTAAA
>JAEEGF010190330.1_pt1 | contig 17905 bp, 17 predicted proteins | sample 9134171 | NCBI WGS metagenome assembly JAEEGF01 (sample SAMN16246542, study PRJNA631951) | gut metagenome | biome: gut microbiome; feature: rumen; material: AP-attached | host: Bos | place: Iran: Karaj | collected 2018-10 | reverse complement strand
TGAATTAAAGATATTCAGGTGGTTATAGCAGTGAGGTTCCACCTCTTCCCATTCCGAACAGAGAAGTTAAGCTCACTCACGCCGATGGTACTGCGATACAATGTGGGAGAGTAGGTAGCCGCCGTTTTTTCAGGAGGTCCTCCGCAGGCAAACGCTTGCGGAGGACTTTTTTGTTGTGTATGCACAAGCCTCAAACAAAAAGTTCCTCCAGAAATAATCCGGAGGAACTTTTGTGTTTATGTAAAACATACAGAAATGAGAATTTGCTATATTTTGCCTTGGATATCTGATTGCGTTTTATGAAAAATGCTTAATTTTGCATGAAAAACAATAAAAGAAATATGGCATTAAATATAAATCCAATAATAAGTGAATGTACTTGTTATGCGGTATGCGGTAGAGAGATTGTTGTTCGTTTGGACAATAAAAATCTGACATTTGACGATCTTTTGAAACTAAAGGAACTGTGCGGAGTATTATCTTTTGTAGAGGAAAAGGATAATGATTTGTGCGTGTTGGCAATTTCAGATAAAGATAAACTCCCATCAGAATATAGCTTGGTTTCGCTGCGCAGTAAGTTCTTTGTTTCTGATTCTGAAAGTATTTACAGAATGTCTCGTGCTAAGGCTTTGGCTTCATGGCTTGCAGATACTAAATTCTGTGCTAAGTGCGGTGCTCCGCTTGTTGCCCGTGAAAGTGAGTCTGCACTGGAGTGTAAGGAATGTGGCTCTATCGTTTATCCGAGAATAAATCCGTGCATTATTGTACTTGTGCATAAAGACGATAAAATTCTTCTTGCCCGACATGCACAAAGAAATCAGGATATTTATGCTTGTCTTGCAGGCTTTATTGAGTGTGGCGAATCTGCCGAACATGCAGTAGAGCGCGAAATTATGGAGGAGACAGGATTGAAGGTGAAAAACATTAAATATTTCGGCAGTCAGAGCTGGCCATTCCCTTCGCAGTTGATGTTTGGCTTCACGGCAGAATGGGAGAGTGGTGAAATATCTAAGCAAGATGATGAAATTGCCGATGCGCAGTGGTTTTCGCCAGATGATTGTCCTGCGACACCTTCACCCGGCTCGATTGCGTATTTGTTGATTGAGGATGCAAAGAAGAAACAAAAGTCCGTTTAATTTGTGTAGATTAGAATAATTCGTTATATTTGCGCAGTAGTGTTATCCAAAAATTCGTAAATTATGACAAATTATTTGCAAAAAAACGGAAAGTTTGAGTTGATTCAATTGCCTTATGAGGCTGATGCTTTGGCTCCTGTGATTAGTGCTGAAACTATCGGCTTCCATTATGGCAAGCATCTTCAGGCTTATGTGAATAATCTTAACAACTTGCTGCCTGGCTCTGGTTTTGAAGGCTTGTCACTCGAAGAGATAGTTATGAAGAGTGAGGGAGGAATCTTTAACAATGCAGGACAGATTCTTAATCACAATATGTATTTCACGCAGTTTAAAGCACCTGCAAAGGAAAATGTTCCGACAGGAAAGATTGCCGATGCGATAAATGCACAGTTCGGGTCTTTCGACGCTTTCAAGGCTGAATTTGAAAAGAAAGGTGCAACTTTGTTCGGTAGCGGATGGGTTTGGCTATCTTCTGACAAAGATGGAAAACTCGTCATTACACAGGAGACAAATGCCGGAAATCCTTTGACTAAGGGATTGAATCCGCTTCTCACCTTCGATGTATGGGAGCATGCGTATTATATCGATTTCCAGAATCGTCGTCCCGACTATCTGTCATCTTTGTGGCAGATTGTAAATTGGGATGAAGTCAATAATCGATTGTAGATAGATTTTCAAAAAGACTATTTCTGATTTGACTCGGAAATAGTCTTTTTTATTATGATTATGAAGATAGACAAGACTGTTCGTTTGCTGCTTTCACTTTTGCGAATGTATGTTGGCTGTGGCGAAGGCAATGATATAGGAAAACAGACTCAGCAACAATGGATTGATGTGATGCATCTAGCAGAACGTCAAGGCGTTTCAGCAATTGTGTTCCAGTCGGTAAAGAAACTTCCGGAAGAAGTTAAGCCTGATATTCGCGTAATGATGACGTGGATGAAGGATGAGCAGGAGAGTGAACTCTTCTGGCAACGGACGTTGGCTTTGCGAGAAAAATTACAGCAAATGCTAGATGAAACTTCAGAAGATTGTGTGCTTTTGATAATGAAAGGGACGGATATTGCACAGAAATATTATCCGTCGCCGTGGCTTAGATACAGCACGGATGTGGATCTTGTGGCATATCTGGATGAAGTTTTGCAAAATAACGGATTTTTCCCGGATGAAGGAGGAAACGACAAGCACGAAGTATATCATATTGACGGAATAACAGTTGAGAATCATAATAGTTTGTTGGACGAATGTCTTGGTGAAACCACAGATGAAGAGGCATTGCTTAACTCGATTTTGAAAAGGAAAAGAAAGATTGATGCTGAGTTCTATTATAACTATCTGCCATTGCACACCATTACTCATTATATTAGTAAAGGCTTGTCTTTAAGACACATGCTTGATTGGTATCTGTTCAGAAAAAATGATGGAGCGTCGTTTTCTGGCGGATATTATGCTGCGGCTTTGGACGAAGTCTGCAAGGTCCTCTTTGAAAATGAAGATAAGAAATCGTTGAGTGGGTTGGCTAAGGATTTGTTTCTTTTCGTGACATTTCAGAAACGATACATTTTGCGTCCGAAGGGAAAAGACGTGCTTAGACATCCGATGAAATTTTTGCAATATGTTAATCAGCAGATTGTTAAGTATAAAAACGTTGATAGCAGACAACGCACTTATATGTGGCATTCTCTGCTATCAAAATTTCTTAAAGGTCGTTGATTCTGCTATTTCAGAACATCGAACTTGTAGATTGTATGACTTTTGTAAGGCTTTCCGGGACGAACAACCGTGCTTGGAAATGACGGAATATTCGGACTGTTTTGGAAGTGGCAGGTTTCGAAACAGATTCCGCTTCGGCTTTGATATCTGATGTTGTTCTTGCCTGTGTCGCTACCGTTCAAACCGTTGCCTGAGTAGATTTGCAAGCCCGGCTCTGTGGTGAAGACGCTCATCATTCTGCCAGATGTGATGTCGTAGATGTAAGCGATTTTATTCTTTATTTCGCCCCATTTCGTAATCGTCCAGCAATGGTCGTAACCGTTTGTTATTGCGAGTTGTGGATGATTCTGATTAATTTTTTCGCCAATCAGATGCGGATGGGTAAAGTCGAACGCTGTGTTTTTGACCTCGATTTTGTTGCCCGTAACGCGCTTGTCTTTGTCGTATTCGATGATGCTGTCGCCCTTAACCCAAAGAGTCTGCCCCTCGACGGAGCGCTGCATGTTTCCGCTGATGTTGAAGAACGAATGATGCGTAAGGTTCACGACTGTTGGCTTGTCGGTTGTAGCTTTGTATTCGATGTCGAGTTCGTTGTCATCGGTAAGTTTATAGGTTACGAAAACCTTCAGATTGCCCGGAAAACCGTTCTCGCCGTCGGGCGAAAGATATGAAAAAGTTATGCTTTGCTTTCCTACTTTTTCGGTATTCCACATCTTCTGAGCAAAATTGTTGTCGCCGCCGTGAGCGCAATCACCAAATTTGTTGTTTGCCGAGAGAGTCACCTTCTGACCATCTAAAGTATATGTTGCATTCAGAATTCTTCCGACGAATCTGCCAACGTTTGCACCGAAATTCTGCGGACGCTTGAGGTAGTCTATGGCATTTTTGTAGCCCAGAACCACATCTTCGAATTTTCCGTTTCGGTCGGGAGCTGTAAGACTAACCACGCGCGCGCCGAAGTTCATCACGCAAAGTTCCATTCCGTTTTTGTTTGTTATTGTGTATAGGTGATTCTGTTTTCCGGCTATTTGCAAATCAAAGCCTTGCACGTCGAGTCCCGATTTTGTTATTTGTGCGTGGGAATTGCCAAGTGCTAAGAGCAGAATTGCAGTTAAGATAAATTTTTTCATTGATTTGGTTTGATTTTTGTTGCTGCAAATATACTCAAAAATAATTCATCAGGTTGAAAAAATGTTCAAAAGATAGCAAAAAACGAGAATCGCTATAAAAACAGAAGTTTTACGTTCATTTTCGTTGACTAAAAAATTGTAAATGTCGTATTTAATAACGACATTTGCATACCTTAATTAAGAAGGTGATTTTTTGTTTATTTTCACAGATATTTTTGATTCTTATGATAAACCTTTTTAAGAAGATTTCACTATTCGCATTTATTGCAGCATCGATGGCTGCGCCTTTGAGTGCCAAGAACGATGTTGTCTCGCATTCGTTTGAAGTTGGAAAAGGAACATTTCTGATGGACGGCAAGCCGTTTGTTATCAAAGCAGCCGAAGTTCATTATCCGCGAATTCCACGACCATATTGGGAACACAGAATAAAAATGTGCAAGGCTTTGGGAATGAATACTTTGTGCTTGTATGTATTCTGGAATATTCACGAACAGCAGGAAGGTGAATTCGATTTTTCGGGCCAGAATGATGTTGCCGAATTCTGTCGTTTGGCTCAGAAAAACGGGATGTTCGTAATTGTCCGCCCCGGTCCGTATGTCTGTGCCGAGTGGGAGATGGGCGGACTTCCTTGGTGGCTTCTGAAGAAGAAAGATATCAAACTCCGCGAGCAAGACCCTTATTTTCTTGAGCGAGTGCGAATTTTCGAGAAGAAAGTGGGCGAGCAACTCGCTCCGCTGACGGTCGAAAACGGCGGACCGATTATAATGGTTCAGGTTGAGAACGAATACGGCTCGTACGGAAAGAATAAGCCGTATGTTTCGGCTGTACGCGATATTCTGCGTGAGTCGGGATTCGACAAGGTGCAGCTTTTTCAGTGCGACTGGTCGAGCAATTTTACCGACAATGCTCTTGACGACATTCTTTGGACTATGAATTTTGGAACCAATGCGAATGTCCTGAAGCAGTTTGAGAAAGTAAAGAAGATGCGTCCCGATGCACCGCTGATGTGCTCGGAATATTGGAGCGGATGGTTCGACGGATGGGGCTCGGCTCACCAGACACGACCTGCCGACGCCATGGTCAATGGCATCAAGACGATGCTCGACAATAACATCTCGTTCTCGCTTTACATGACCCACGGCGGAACATCTTTCGCCCATTGGGCAGGTGCGAACAACAAAGGATATGCGCCCGACTGCACATCTTACGACTATGATGCTCCGATAAACGAACAAGGCGCACCTACCGATAAATACTTTCAACTCAGGGAGTTGCTTCAGAAATATTCTGACACGAAACTTCCGGCTGTTCCAAAGGCGATTCCGGTGATTTCGTTCCCCGAGATTGAATTTCGCGAGATGGCTCCGCTTTTGCGTGCCGGAAATATGCCAGCGACGATTGATAGTCGCGACATAAAGCCTATGGAGCAGTTCGACATGGGCTACGGAAGCATAATGTACACAACCGAAATGCCCGAATTGAAGGCCGGCGCGTTGTTGCAGATTAACGACTTGCACGATTATGCCATCGTTATGATTGACGGCGAAATCATTGGCAGACTCTATCGCGGAAGCAAGTACGAAAATACGCTAAGGCTGAAGAAAGACGTGCGTGCTGGTGCTGAACTCAGCATTTTCGTAGAGGCTATGGGACGCATAAATTACAGCAAACTGATAAATGACCCGAAGGGCATTACCAACAGCGTTTGCGCCATCACTACCGACGGAAAGAATGACGTTACTTACAATCTGAAAGACTGGAAAGTGAACCTCTTTCCTGTTACCGGAACGCCTTATGAGGACAAAAGTTATATTCCTATTCCTGAAGGCGAGAAATCTCCGGCTTACTTTCGGGCTTCGTTCAAGTTGAGGACGGTGGGCGACACTTATCTTGACATGAGCACATGGGGCAAAGGCTTGGTGTGGATTAACGGACATTGCATCGGCAGATTCTGGGAAGTTGGTCCTCAGCAGACGCTTTATGTTCCGGGATGCTGGCTGAAAAAGGGTGCGAACGACATCGTTGTGCTCGACATCGCCGGTCCGCGAAAGGCAAGTGTGAAAGGCGTAAGCAAGCCGATAGTAGATGAATTGCATCGCGAATTTCTTCCGAAGGACGGATTCGTTACAAAAGGAGCGTCTGTTTCTGCCGTCGATACGAAATCTTTTGTCGGAAACGATGCTGCTCCGGGTGCAAAATAACAAAGTCAGAGTATGAAATTCTTTATTATTTCGGTCGTTATTCTGGGCATTCTGTTCGCCCTCGTTCCTCACATAGTTTATTTGTTGGCGAAAGTCGTCGGGTTCATCGCAAACTTTAAGGTGACTTATAAATACTTTGGATTCACGGCGTTAGGCTTGTTTGTGCTGATTTCCGTTCTGATGACTTACGGCTATGCTTTCGGCAGATTCCGAAGCGAAGTCACGACATTTGATTTTGAGTCGGAAAGCGTTCCCGGAGCCTTCGACGGCTACAAAATTGTGCAGATTTCCGACCTTCATCTCGACGGATGGAAAGGCAATTCCGACCATCTGAAGAAGAGAGTCGATGAGATTAACGCCCTCAATCCAGACCTTATCTGTTTTACTGGCGACCTCGTTTCGCTTTCTCCGTCGGAAATTGACGGTTTCAAGCCGATTCTGAAAGAACTGAAGGCTAAGGACGGCGTGATTTCGATTCTCGGCAACCACGATTATCTGCCTTATGCCCGCCATCTTTCCGATTCTGCCCGATGGCAGCAAGTTAATAAGGTGATTGATGCCGAAAGAAATGACCTCGGCTGGAATCTTCTGCTAAACGAGAATACCATTATCCGCCATGGAGCCGACAGCATCGCCATTCTCGGCTGCGAGAACCAGAGTGTTGGCGCACATCCCGTTATTCAGCGCGGCGACTTGGCAAAGACGTGCGAGGGAACGGAGGGAATCTTCCGTATTCTGCTTACGCACGACCCGAGCCAATGGCGCAAGGAGGTGGTTGGCAAAACCGATATTCCGCTTACATTGTCGGGACACACGCATGCCATGCAGTTCAGAGTGTTGGGCTTCACTCCATCGAAATGGATTTATCCCGATTGTGACGGCTTATACATCGTTGGAAATCAGAAACTTTATGTAAATATTGGTCTTGGCGGAACTATGCCGATGCGCATCGGGGCAACTCCAGAGATAACTCTCATTACTTTGAGAAAAGTAAAATGAGGCTAAAGCTTTTTATAGGTTGAAGCCTTATTTTGCATGAAATAAATATCAGAAAATGAGAGACAAACTACTTCTGAAATAAAAAAACTGAAAAAAATATTATTTCCTCATGCAAGGTTTTAAATATTGCTGCATTATATAAGCAGAACAACAAAAAAACTGACATGAAAAAATACCTTATCATTCTTTACAGCCTTATGGCTATGGGCGCGATTACATCGTGCAACAGTCATATCATAGATATCGACGAGCCTAAAGAAGCCAACGAACCTAATCCCGAAGAGGTTGTCTGTCCGGTTTCAAACACGGGTATAGTTTACAAGCGTTCTTCAAATATGGCGTTCGACCTTTTCGAGAAGGTAAACAGTACGGCGAAGAAGGACGAAAACTTTATGATTTCGCCAATCAGCCTTTCCGAGGTGCTCGGCATGATTTCTACTGGAGCCGAAGGCGAGACTCGCAACGAGTTGAACAAGTTCTTGGGCTTTGGCGATGTAAGTCAGGCCGAAATGTGCGTCGCATTCAAGGATCTGAACTCATGGCTGCCATCTGCCGACGAGATGACAACCGTAAATCTTGCCAACTCTATGTGGATTGACGATGATTTCTCTGTTCTCGACACATACAAAAGTACAAACCAAAGTTATTTCGATGCCGAGACGAGAGTGGCAGATTTGGCTGCAGAAAAGACGAAGGACGAGATAAACTCGTGGTGCGACAAGCTGACAAAGGGCTGCATCAAGAAGATTCTCGACAAACCGCTGGATGGTAGTGCGATGGCTCTGATAAACGCCCTCTATTTCAAGGGCGAGTGGACAAAAAGATTCAAAACATCAGAAACAACCAAGAAACCGTTTACATCGGCAAACGGCAATGTAAGCGAGGTTGACATGATGCATAAATATGATGATCTTAAATACATTAGTAGAGAAAAGTTTAGCATGGTTGAGTTACCTTACGGCAACGGAAACTTCTGCATGGATATTATTCTGCCCAACAAGGGCGTGAAACTCGAAGAGTGCGTAGCGAGTCTGAAATACGAAGACTTCGGATATTTTATTACAAGAATGTTATTCGAATCCATTGAGTTGAGTATGCCAAAGATGAAACTCGAATACGACATCGAGTTGAACGACATTCTGAAAGACTTGGGAGTAAAGAGAATCTTCTCTCCGTTTGATGCCGAACTTCACGGAATATCGCCTGACGATATTTATGTTTCTCTTGTAAAACAGTTCTCTTATATAAACGTAGACGAGGCAGGAAGCGTGGCGGCTGCTGTAACGGAGGCTGATTATGTTTGTGCAGCCTTTGGTGATGATGTAACTCCAGATTATGTGGAGTTTAATATGAATCGTCCGTTTGTTTACATTATACGCGATACCCAAAAAGGTACGATACTCTTTATGGGTAGAGTGATGAATTTATGATAGACTACCGTCTGATAATCGATCAGGTAAAAAGTGGAAATCGTAGGGCTATGCAGCAATTGTATAGTCTTACGATTCGCTATTTGACTGCCGTTTGTCAGCGATACATCGTTGGCGAAGACGATGTGAAAGACGTTCTGCAAGAGAGTTACGTCAAGATTTTTATGAACATCGGCACGTTTCAGCAACGCGAAGAGGCAACCGTGCTCTCGTGGATGACGCGCATTGTTGTAAACGAGTCGCTCATGTTCATCAGACAGAAAGAACATTACGCCTTTATTGACATAAACGATGAATTGCCCGATTGTGAGGAGGAACTTGAGGTCGAGGAGTTTTCGGCCGACGACATTCAGAAGGCTATAATGCAACTGCCCACGGGCTACCGAACGGTGTTCAACCTCTATGTCTTTGAGGATAAGTCGCACCGCGAGATAGCGCAGATTCTTGGCATAGGCGAAAGTTCGTCGGCATCGCAGCTGAACAGAGCCAAGAAAATGATTAGAAGCATCTTATACAACAATAAAATCAGTTACGCCGATGGCAGAGAAATGGAAAGAAAACTTGCGGAGTAAGTTCGACGGATATGAGTCTGCCGATATTCCCGACGGACTTTGGGCTGGCATCGAGAGCCGTCTTGATGCTGCCGAGCCTGTAGCTCAAAGCACAAAGCCGAAGCGTGCCTTCAGTCTTGTGTGGAGCCGTAGTGCCGTTGCCGTCATCTTGTTGATGGTGGCTCTTAACTGCGGAATGATGCGTTGCTTCTACACATATTTCGAGGGTGAAGCCGATGCCAATAACGTTTCGCTCGCCAGCGATAATCTGCTGAATGTAGAGACTCGTCGTGCCTCTCGTGCCAGAGTTGCAGAAATCGGCAGGGGTGAAATTCTCAGCAAAACTGACGAAGATAAAGATTCGGTTTCCGCCGAAAAAACAGAAGTGAAAGCCGTGACGGTTTCTTCTGCTCCTTCTCAGGAAAAGAAAGATTCTGTGGTTGAAAATAATGTCCGAAGCGAAAAGAAAAAAGTTTGGTATGTCTCTAAGAATTCTGCAAATATCAGCAAAACTAAAAAAGCAAAACAAAAGCCATCGGTTTCGATGTTCGTTTCTGGAATAACGGTAGATACGGATTTTTTAGATAGTGGTGATTATTATGCTACAGCTCCTTGTAATTCAAATCCTGATATTCCAAAGCCTGATAATCCTATTCCAGATATTCCAAATCCAGATGATGGTTCCGGATGTCCCGACTGTTGGGTTGCAGATCCTGGTTTCGACGATTGGGAGGATGTTCCGCCTTCTGATGATGGTGATTCAGAAAATTCTGATACGAGGTCGGCGAGAACACCGATTCCAGGGAAACCGAAGATTGATGGTAGTGGTTACGGAAATACTGTCGAAAAGGAATATGAGGAACATAGCCGCCCGATTTACTTTGGTTTGGAGGTCGCATTTCCGCTTGATGATAAATGGAGTTTTCAGACAGGACTTGTATATTGTGTGTTGTGCAGCGATTTCGACAAAGGCGCGGTGCATACCGACCAGACTATTAGTTATCTTAACGTTCCGCTGAAGGTGGGCGTTAATCTTGCAGGCGGAAAGAAATGGAACATCTACGCATCTGGCGGAATGATGGTTGGCTTTGGCGTCAGCGGAAAGGCCGAGATTCTGAAGCCGTCGGCAAGTAACGGTAGGGTAAGTATGACGCAACGGCTGAATGACATTCCTGTAACAGCCTCGGTTGTGGCATCGCCGGGACTCGAGTTCAGGCTGTTCCGCAGTCTTAATGCCTATGCCGAGCCATCGCTTATGTTCAATATTCCGACAGGCAGAAAGTATCACACGTTCAATACCGAAAATCCGTTCGTGCTAAATTTCGGTCTCGGTTTGAGATACAAGATTGGCAAGTGACACATTTTGCTGATAAAAAGCGTTTGTTGGAAAAAATCTCTAAATAATAGGGAAAAATCCTTTGTCCGGAGTTTTTCCCTATTTATATTTGCATTGGTTTTATCAAAAACAGCAAACTTAATATTTAAAAGTATGGAAAAATCATCAGCATTACTGCCTTCTGCCATCATTGCACTTGGTATCGTTGTTCTCGGTTTCACCGTGCGTTCTGGTATCGTAACTTTCAAAGACCGCGACAGAATAGTCTCGGTAAAAGGCTTGTCGGAGCGCGAGGTAAAGGCGGACAAAGTAATATGGCCGCTCGTATATAAAGATTTGGGCAACGACCCTGCCGAGATGTACCGACAGTTGGAAAAGAAGAATCAGAAGATTGTTACTTTTCTGAAGAGCGGCGGACTTACCGACTCTGAAATATCTGTCAATCCGCCAACCATTGTAGACCGTCAGGCCGATAACTATGGCAACGAGATTATGAACTTCCGCTACAAGGCAACGAGCGTTATTACCGTTACGTCGCCAAACGTAGACAAGGTTCGCGCGCTGATGAACCGTCAGGCAGAATTGATGAAGCAGGATATTGCCATTGTAGGCGAGGAGTACGGCGGCAGCAACAGTCCTTCTTACGAGTTTACGGGTCTTAACAAGATAAAGCCCGAGATGGTTGAGGAGGCAACAAAGAACGCTCGCATCACAGCCGAGAAGTTTGCATCGGACAGCGGCAGCGAACTTGGCGACATCCGTTCGGCATCGCAAGGACAGTTCTCTATCGAGAGCCGCGATGCAAGCACACCTTTCATGAAGAAAGTCCGCGTTGTGACAACGCTTGAATATACACTCAAATAAGTATTGTTAATATTAAGATTTTTAAGAACGTCTGCGTGGTGATTTTTTGTCATCGCGCAGATTTTTTAGCAAAAAATGAAAATATTCTTTCTGAAAGTGTTGCTGGTTCAAAAAAAAGTACTATCTTTGCATCGCATTTGAAAAAATGACTGCTTGGTGCGTTAGTTCAGCTGGTTAGAATACATGCCTGTCACGCATGGGGTCACGGGTTCGAGTCCCGTACGCACCGCTGGAAAAGAGTTTCTCAAACTAAAATTGAGGAACTCTTTTTTTAATTGACAATTAGGCAGTTGACAATTGACAATTGGTAATTTGTGAATTGTGAATTGTCAATTCATTACCATTCTTATGTTATAAATGTAGCAAATCAAGGCTATTGGACTTGTTGCAGAAAGTTGATAATTTTGCAGACAGTTTTTATCGATTTAGCTACATTTATGAACAAAACATCAAACATTATAAAGGGTGATAGCCGAGGCTACGGAAAAGTCTCGCTTGTTGGCTTTGGACCGGGCGACCCCGACCTTATTACGGTCAAAGGTCTGAAAGCCCTGGAGAATGCCGACGCCATATTCTATGACGACCTTACCAACGAGGAGTTTCTTCGTCGGTTTGAGGCAGAGAAAGTGTATGTAGGCAAGCGTTCGGGAAAGCATAGCGCCGAGCAGGACGAGCTGAACCAACGTTTGTACGAAAGGGCGGCGAAGGGCGATAATGTCGTCCGCCTGAAGGGAGGCGACCCGATGCTCTTTGCCCATGGACGCGAGGAGATTGACTTTCTGAAATCGCGTTCGGTAGAAGTAGAGGTAGTGCCGGGAGTGAGTAGTGGATTCGCCCTCGCGTCGCTGTTGCAGATTCCGCTGACGCACAGAGGCTTGGCACGCAGCGTGGCATTCGTGCTTGGTCACGGGCAGAAGATTCAGACGCCGAATGCCGACACGCTTCTTTACTACATGGGCGGTGCGTACGTCAGCAGCATAGCCAAGGCACTTCTTGAAAGCGGCAGAAGCGCAGACACTCCGGCGGCATTGGTAACGAATGTCTCGTTGCCGTCGCAAAATGCTGTTTATACTACTGTAGGCGACCTTAGGTATGCCGTTTTCAGGGACACTCCGGTTCTGATAATTGTTGGCGAGGTGGTTGGCTTCGAGGCCGAACCGCATGCGGGAAAAACGCTTCTCTTTGTCGATGAAAAAGTCGATTTGAGCGAGGTGGACAAGATTCGTTTCTCATCGCCGTCGTCGGTCGAGACGTTCAGACATATTTATTCTGATGATGTTCCGAAACGGCTGCTTCTGCTGGCATCTGATCAAGAGACTTTCGACGCTATTAGTAAAATCTGAAAATCACAACACGCACATGACATTTCTACCAATAGGACTGAACGTTACGGGCAAGCGCATCCTCATAATAGGCGGCGGAAAGGTTGGACTTCACAAGGCAACGATTCTGCATCGTTTTGTAAGCGAAGCCGTGGTTATCTCGCCAAAATTTAATGAAGGGTTTGACGAATTGCCATTCGCGCGCATACAGAAAGAGTACGAACCAGCCGACCTCGACGGTGCATTTCTTGTTTACATCTGTACCGAGAACGAGGCTCTCAACCGCCAGATAAAGCACGATGCCGAGGCGCGGGGCATTCTGGCAAGCGTCTGCGACAATCCCGAAATCTGCGATTTCATCTCGCCGGCGATATACAAGGAAGGGAATCTCACCGTTTCGGTTCTGAGCAATGCCACCGACGTAAGGCAGAGTATTGCCATCAGAAACAATATCCGCGACAATATCGACCTCTTGAAAAACCGAAAATAACAAACATGAGTGATATGATTACCAACTGAAGGCGATTGCAGGTATTGCCGAACTGGTGTAATTTTGCATCAGTAATTAACACAAACAAAACACAATGGCAGAACTGAAGATTACAGACGAGAATTACGAAGAAATCATAGCCGCCAACAACGTGGTGCTGATTGATTTCTGGGCTACTTGGTGCGCTCCGTGCCGCCGTCTTGCGCCCATCGTTGCGCAGATTGCCGACGAGTATGAGGGTAAGGCAGCGGTAGGAAAGTACAACGTAGAGAACAACGATGTTCTGACCGAGCGGCTGGGCATACGCAACATTCCAACCCTTATTGTAATAAAGGACGGCGAGGTTGCGGAATCGCTTACCGGAGCGGTTAACAAACAGAAAATTTCGGAAACAATAAACAAATACATTTAAAACAACAAGGAAATATGGCAAAAATAGTAGTAAACGGAGAAAATCAGGATGTACAGCTTCCTCTTACGGTGGCTGGTTTGATAAAGTTGAACAACGTTCTTCAGCCAGAAATGGTGAGCGTTCAGGTAAACGAGGAGTTTGTTGACAGAGCCGAGTTCGACACACTTCAGTTAAAAGAGAACGACTCGGTTGATTTCTTGTACTTTATGGGAGGAGGTTGCTAATGTACGATTTTTCAGAAGAAGAACTGCTGCGATACAGCCGCCACATCTTGCTGCAAGATGTAGGCGTTGAAGGGCAGGAAAAGATAAACAATGCGAAGGTTCTCGTCGTAGGTGCTGGCGGACTTGGTGCGCCCGTGTCGCTCTATCTGGCAGCGGCAGGCGTTGGTACCATCGGAATCATCGACGGCGATGTGGTTGACCTCAGCAATTTGCAGCGACAGGTAATTCATTTCACAAAAGATGTCGATACGCCGAAGGTTCTTTCGGCAAAGGAGAAGATGCTTGCCATCAATCCGAACATCAAGGTTAATGCCATTCAGGATTTGCTGATGGCAGACAATGCCCTCGACATAATAAAGGAATACGACTTCATTGTTGACGGAACGGATAACTTTCCTGTTAAGTTCCTTATAAACGATGCCTGCGTTATGGCAGGAAAGCCGTTCAGCCACGGAGGAATCCTTCGGTTCGAGGGACAGACGTTCACTCACGTTCCCGGCTCGGCTTGCTACCGATGTCTGTTCGGTGCACCGCCACCACCAAATGCCGTTCCAACCTGTTCGCAGGCCGGCGTTTTGGGCGCGATTGCCGGAATGTTAGGCACAATTCAGGCGGCAGAGACCTTGAAATACATTACCGGAGTGGGCGAGTTGCTCACTAACAAGTTGCTCACTTTCAACGCAAAGACAATGGATTTCCGTAAGATAAACACTCGCCACAGCAGCCATTGCAAAATCTGCGGCGACAATCCTACGATAACAGAACTTATTGATTACGAGCAGGCTACATGCGATTTGAAAAATCATTAAGAAAATGACAGAAGCAGAAAAGAAATACGGTTGGGAAGAGGGCGGAAAGATTGTCCGCATAACGCGCGAGGCTTACGACTCCATTCTCGACCAGGCTCGCGAAGATGCACCTATAGAGAGTTGCGGATATGTGCTCGGCACGACAGACGAGGCGGGAGACATTCTGATAACTCATAACTATTGGCTCACTAACACCGACCATTCCGAAGAGCATTTCAGTCTCGACCCTAAGGAACAGTTTGCTGCCATAAAGTACGCACGCACCAACGGGCTGAAGGTCATCGGCAACTGGCACAGCCATCCGGCATCGCCAAGCCGTCCGTCAGACGAGGACAAGCGTCTGGCATTCGACCCCAATATCCTGTACCTCATTCTGTCGCTCTCGCCCGACATTTCGGGGCAGCCTTATGTTGCCGAGGGCGAGCCGGTTCTGAATGCGTTTCGTATTGTAAATGGAAAGGTAAAGCGCTTTCCTGTAGTTGTTTAAATTCATTGCCCGGCAGCAACTAAAAAGGGCTGTTGGGCTTTTGCCCTTTTTCGGAAATCAGGATATTCTTGCTTAGAATATCCGCTTTAACTTAAAAAGATAACTGAATAATGAAGAAAAAAATTTTAACTCTGTTTGCGGCGGCTGCGGTTTTGGCAGCCCCGATACTTGTCTCGTCGTGCGGAAGCAAGAGCAAGGCAAGTGCCAACGGCGACGGGCTCGAAGGCCGAATATCGCTCTCGGGCGCGTTTGCCCTCTATCCTCTGGCTGTTAAGTGGGCTGAGGAGTTCAAGAAACTGCATCCAAACGTAAGCATCGAGGTCGATGGTGGTGGAGCAGGCAAGGGCATGACCGACGTGCTTGCCGAGCAGGTAGACTTTGGAATGGTGAGCCGCGAGGTGAGCGACAAGGAGATTGAGAAGGGCGCGGTAGGCTTTCCGGTTGCGAAGGATGCCGTTGTGCCAACAATCAACGAGAAGAATCCGCTTTATGCCGAGTTGGTTAAGCATGGCATTACTGCCGAGCAAGCATCTAAAATATGGATTGAAGGCTCGGTTAAGTCGTGGGGAAGCATTCTGGGCACAAGCGATGCCACTCCGGTAACGGTATTTACCCGAAGCGATGCCTGCGGAGCAGCCGAGACTTTTGCACAATGGTTCGGCAAGCATCAGGAAGACCTTGGTGGCGAGGGCGTTAACGGCGACCCGGGTGTTGCCACAGCCGTACAGAAAAACGTGAGAGCCATCGGATTCAACAACATTGGCTATGCTTACGACAATGTTACAAAGAAGCCGCTCGATGGCATAAGGGTTCTGCCTATTGATGTAAACGGAAACGGCAAGATTGACGAGGACGAGGATTTCTATTCGTCAAAAGATTTGCTTACAAAGGCAATTGCCGACGGCAGGTTTCCTTCGCCTCCAGCGCGCGACCTTTATCTCGTAACCAAGGGCGTTCCAACCAATCCGGTTGTGGTGGCTTTCCTGAAGTATGTCTTGACCGAGGGACAGAAGGAGAACGACGGCGTTGGATATGTTGGTATTTCGCAAGACAAACTTGATGCAGCGTTGAAGAAGTTGAACAAATAGTTGGTTTCAAAATTGTTACTACAAAAAAGGAAGATTCTCATGTCGTTGAGGTCTTCCTTTTTTTTGCTTTCGTAATTTTACATTTCTCCGTTGTAAGGACCATGGACTTATAAGGAAAATTTATAACACGAAATATTCTTTTTGTAAATGCAAAATGGTGGGTAGAAAGAAGGTAGGAAGAAGGAAGATAGAAGGAAGATAGATTCAAGGTACGTCCAAGATACGTCCAAGGAAGCTGGAAGGAATATGGAAGCAATTCAAAGTGTTGCTCAAAAGTTCGATGGTGGTTAAACTTGAATCGGGACTAATAAGTGACAATTTATGGTCGATTTATTCTTTTTGTAGATGTAAAATAGTGGCAAGGTATATGTAGGGTAGTGGCTGGGTAGGTTATGGGGAACGGTGGGAGGATATTCCTTCGGGATGCCTTCGGGTTTCGTTCGGGTTGATTAAGAAAAAATCGAGCAGAAAATTGGGGATTTTTTTTGCCCGATTTTTTTCATTTCTGAAAGATTTGCAGTACTTTTACTCGCTGAATTTAAAACTATGTTGGGGAAATGATTTTAAAAGAAGTTTTTCAGAAGAAGGTTGGTGGTTCTATAATGTTCGTCAGTAAGGGATATGCTTACTGTTATGACAAAACTCACATCGGCATTAGCAAACTGCGACTTGATGATTTTAAGGTCGTAGGTGAAATACGTCATGGTAGTGGCGATTTTGGTTATGAAACTAATGGCGATTATTTTTTATTACACGATAATGCCAGTGCTACACTCTATTATTTGCCGGATTTGAAAAAAGTTCATAGCTTTTCTTACCAGTCTCGTGAAAATAGACCAACAGAGATTTATGGCTACGAGGACTATTTGTTTATACTCAGCGAAAAAGGCATATACCGATTCGATAAAGAAAATTGGAATAGCGTTAAAGTGGCAGACTTAGATGGTTGGACTAAATTTTGTGTAAGAAAAGATAATATTTTTGTATGTAAGGATTTTTATAATCTTTATATATACAAAATGAATGAGGACAGGATGAATATCATTCTGCACATAAAAATGGATGACATTTTCCCTGAAGACGAAGTCCGAAAATTCATACCAGACTACAGAAATAAAGAGATGCCCGGTTTCTCAGAAGATATGAGATTGTGTTACGTTTTACCTTACAAGAATGATTTGATTGCAGTAACAAATGTCGGTATTTTCCGAATGACGATGGATGGAAAAATTGTTTGGAGAACGATTCGCTATGTAGAAGACAATATCGAGATTGCGGGGCATTATGGCTATGTAACGTATAGTGGGGCGTTTTATCGAGTCGACCTGGAAAGTGGCGATTTGGATCTTTATGGTAATGATGGAAAATTGCCAGAACTCGTTTACAATGGTCGAAATTTGTGGCTTTCAGGTATGCATTTTGTCTATCGCAACGGATACATTTGGCGCATGGTATATGCTGATGGAATGGTACTTCTTGCCGTAATTGAACCAGAAACTGGTAAGTTCGTCTATTTCTACAAATTAAATGGAGCATCGGGTAATGCATGTGAATTTTGTTTTATCAATAGTAAAGTTTATGTTTATGATTTATGGACAAATGAATTTCACGTCCTCGAAGAAGTAGAATGTGAGCCGGAAAAGACATTCTGCGGTGTTCCGATGTCAGAAACCGAATTGGAGCTGGTTGATACAACCAAGAAGATAAACAACA
>JAEEGF011697320.1_pt1 | contig 17907 bp, 15 predicted proteins | sample 9134171 | NCBI WGS metagenome assembly JAEEGF01 (sample SAMN16246542, study PRJNA631951) | gut metagenome | biome: gut microbiome; feature: rumen; material: AP-attached | host: Bos | place: Iran: Karaj | collected 2018-10 | reverse complement strand
TATCCCGATAGGAGGGAAAAATGCCGCCCCTATCACTCCAATTACAATCAGTGTAATACCTATCCCTCGAACTAATCCGCTACTATTGCTGTGTCTAACTCCGCCAGAATTTGAACTTTCAATTGTATTCCAATTCTCATGACCCATAGGACTGAAATAATCCCCACCTTTTAAATCTGTCATAATCAAACTCCTTTCTCCCAATGCATCTATGCACATACCATTGTTTCTATGGTTATATAATACCAGAGCTAATGTCCCATTATATGTACTTTATTTGCGAATAGGAAGAAATAAAACAGCAACTATAAAAAATGAATGATGCCACCAAAAATTAAAGTCTTGGTAGTATCATTCATTTTTATTTGGATCTATTATGACGCTTTGGAATAACTCTACCATGTGCTTCAGCTGTTTCCATCCATTCCTGCGCCACAATTTCTATGTTTTGTAAAACCTCTTCTCTTGTTTGCCCATCAGCAATACATCCAGCAAATTCTGGCACGCTTGCTATATATGCATTATCTTCTTCTGACCAAGTTATAAAGACATCGTAGTTTACCATAATTATTTCTCCTATATCAGAAAATACTGCATTAATTCATACTTCAGCTCACTACCTTCTTCTATCTCAGCAGGTAATAAAGCTCTAGCTACAATCTTCAATTCGTCAGACTCAATATCCGTTCTCTTTAAGTTAGCATAATCACCATCAATACTTTCTACCACATAATACCAGGTTTCCATATAGTCTCCTCTTCAAGTTTTTTCCATCCTATACTATCATTTTCAACCGGTGACATTTTTCACCAGTTGACTTTTAAACTAGTTGGTCGTACTTATCCGCTTTCCCTTTAGCTTTATCCACCGGATACTTTGCTTCATTCTGCGACATTTTCATATTGATGATTTCATCCACATCAAATCCTAATTTATCAACTAAGTTCTGGCAATAAACCATAACATCTGCCAGTTCTTCTTTCACATGTTGCTCATCAAAATTATCATCATTCCACTGGAAGCATTCCAATAATTCTGCCGCCTCTATGACAATTGACTTTGCAAGATTTGCAGGTGAATGGAACTGGTCCCAATCACGATCTTTTGTAAATTTTCTAATTCTATCTATTGTTTCTTGTTTCATAGTCATCCTCTATTTCAAGCATTCTTTTAAATATTCAGCCAAATTCTTATCTGTACAATATACATAGCAACCTTTCATTCCACGAGTCATCAAGGTTCGATAAGTATTCTTTATAATTTCATCAGCCTCTTTCAGTGCTAATTCAGGATTCTCTTTATATAATTTCTTAATACCCTTTAGAGACTGATCTGTCTTAGCTCGCTTTGTAAAATCTGTAACTATATGACCATCTTCATAACGCATATCATCACCAATGATGACGCCTGCATAATCAAACTCTAACCCTTGAGATGTATGTATACATCCAATTTCATTGACTGAACTTTCATCAATGGCAAATGTAGATGTATTTCCCAAATTCCAACTCATTTCAAAATCACCAATCTTGATATCATGTACATTGGTATCATTTTGTCCTGCCTTTATCCAAGGCCAGCAATATCCTGCAAGAATACGCGAACGATTCGATGGTTTATTTCTCTCGATAATCAAATCTCGCACTTCATTTGGCGAATCCACAATTCTAATATCATAATCAATATCTTTCATATCCCAATTTGCTGTCTCTCGAATTTCTAAAACTTCATCAAGCCAAGCCAGGTATCCATCAGAACCATTACATCTAAACTGAGATAAAAGCTCCATTTCTATTATTTCAGAATCTTCTTGCTTAGCCCATTTATGAATCTCTGAAACCGTTCCAATATCACTTAAAGTAACTCGTTGGCTCTCATCAATAAAGAATACACTACATAAACTGGCATCTATAATTTCCTTTATTTGATTTTCACCAAGATTATGAAACATACCAGACTTATCATTTAGACGATGCGCCTCATCACATATTATAACATCTACGATATTCTGCTCCGCTTCAACATATGAACCAGATCCCTTGAACATATTATTGATGGAACTTTTCTTGTGACCTGTTAACTTTTTCGCATATACATTACGAGGTGCACTATTCTTGGATGTATATTGCACAAAATAGCCTTCGTTCGTAAGCTTAGCTAGTAGATTTATTGCGACAACAGTTTTCCCGGTTCCAGGACCACCTTTTACAATAACTGTACGTTTCTTCTGATCATTCATACACTGTAAAGCTGTATTTAAGATTTCCTCATATACCACTTTTTGATCATCAAGCATTATGAATTCCTGATTTCCTTCAATCATGCTTTTTATTGAATCTTGTAAACTCTTTGACGGCTTTATTTTTCCATTATCAATATCATAAAGTAGCTGCTTATCATCACCTATTTTTACTGAAGCTTTGATGAACTCACGAAGTTTTGAAACTTCACCACGCGCAAATAAAGGAGCTTCTTCAACATATTCTTTATACTGATTTCCCTCAAGTTTTTCTGGATTTGATTTACGATAATTATGCATATATGCACAAGGATGAAGCTGGATATTTCCCAGCTGAACATTCTGATTATAATCGTAGATCATAGCAGCATACGACCATGCCTGATAAGATGGATGAACTACTTTTCTCAATGCATTTCCTGTATATGTCTCTACTAATGCATCCTGTCCATCAACTACATTCACTTTATCCCACTGCTTTAATTCAATAATTACAACATTTGGATCTTTCTTTTCATTATAACCAGAAATAATAAAATCGACTCGTTTTGAAGTCTGAGGGATGTTATATTCTATAGCAATACCAGAATTATCTGGAATAGTTTTATCATTTAACACCTTGTACATATACTCTAACGAATTCTCCCATGAGCGGAATTCATTTTGAGCTGTACGACGATGCATTTTTTTATAAATATTATCTTCTATTTCTGTAGCAATAGAATCTTCTTCAACTGATATCAAAAAATCATATTTTGTACCTGAATATACAATCATTTCACATTTCCCCTTACTTGTTATGAATATACACAACACATTGATTATATCATAGTTTCATCGTTTTTCAGTATATTCATTCCATACTATAAATTCCTCTTTTTTTCATAAAAAAAGCAGCAGACATAAGTCCACCGCTTTCAATATGCTTTGTAGCTATAATTAAGAAATCAACACCACTCTCCATCTTCATACCTCAACGGTATGAATACCGGATGTTCTTTTTCAAATGTATTTGGGAAATGCAACACCAGCTTGTGTTCTCCCTCTTTAGTCTTGAATATCATTCCATGACCGCCATCATGATCATACAGCAATTTATCATCCACTGACCAATTGCCTGAGATATCATCATTATCAGAGTGAGCCATTGCTTCCACATATCCCGTCTTAGAATATGTAGACCAGAGCATATGCAACCTGCCATCCTCAGTTCTTATTAAATATGGTCCATCTGTAACATAATTTCTAAACAGGAATTTCTTCGCAAATGGCCTGGCAGTCGATGCTGAAAACAGAACTCTTGGTTCTCCAATTGCAGATTTCAAATCATCTGATAATGGTATCGCACAGACTGTCCCATCATGTATTTCCTTCCACTCATGACAATAAACCATATATGGCTTATTATCCTTGGAAATATATAGAGTTCCATCCAGACATCGCGACTGATTCGGTGTTACATATCCCTCCGACCACATAGTAAATGGTCCCTCAGGAGAATCAGCTATTAATATGGCGGTGCCAAGACCTTTTTTCATATTTTCAAAAGTTGCAAACATATAGAATTTTCCATTATACATATGCACTTCGGGAGCCCAATAACTCTTCTTGCTGAAGAATCCTTCTGGTCTGTGAAATACTTCAATTGGACCTTCCCAATTCTCTAAATCATTGCTTTTATATACATCAAATCCATACTCTTCACCCTTAAAGGCATTTTTCCCTCTGGTACCATACATATAGTATGTATCATCATAGACCAGAATATATGGATCTCTAATATTAATATCTGCACATTTCATTTTATACTTGCTCCTTCTTGGCAAGTGCTGCTCTCATATCTGCTCTAACTTCTGAAGTAATAGGAAACTTATTCAAAATAAGTATTGATATAATTGCAAGCACTGCAGGCACAATTCCTGTTACTACAGCCATGCTTGTAAGCATATGAGGAATAGAAGATATTTCGCCCAAATAATTACCAGTTGCTGAATCTACATTGTATCCTATAAGGATTAAAATTCCTCCAACAAGTGTTGCTGAAACAGCATTTTGTGCCTTGCTCAAGAAATTTGCAAAAACAGAAGTCATTGCCGATTTATCCTTACCGGTCTTATAAACCGTATAATCCATAATATCCATAGCAATAGCTGATCCTGGGATGAAATCAATACCTATGAAAAGTGCCATAATAAACATACCTATAAAAAAGCTTGCAGGTATGCTTCTAGCCAATCCTGTAATATGTGAAGCAAATATAACAACTCCACCGAAGCCTTGCATAAAGTAATCAAATTTCTGCATCTTGATTATGTCACCCTTAAAAGCAAAACTGAGTATAGGATTTCCTACTATTGTTCCCAAAAGAAGCGGAAGCAGCATCATCATAGATACAACCACTGAATATTTTGCAAACAGCGCCATGTCCACTTCACCTGTAGTTAAATTAGCACACATTCCCCATTTAATGTAATATGTTGGCGCCGCAAAAAGCATTGTCCATATAAATCCTGAAAACAGATTTTTAAAAACATCAATGAGAATTGCATCATTTTCCTTTAACAGACTAACAAAATCTCTCAGGCTCACTTTCTGTCTTTCTTCTTCAACAACGACATGACGCTCCTTCACCATGAACCATCCAATAACTGCAACAAGAGATGCCAATCCGGTTGTAACCGTAGCAAGAATCATAAATGCTATATTGTAACTTCCCAAAATATTATATAGAGTAACCGCCATTGCAGTAACTGCAGTTCCCAGCATACTTAGAATCATAACCCAAACTCGTGGTCCAATAATAAGCTTGGCTCTCTCTCCCACATCATTTGTCATTGTTCTTGCCAACAGGTTAATGTTGTAAAAAGATGTACCCACATCATATACAAAATAAAAGAAAATAACCCAAATAGAGACAATTACAGGTTTATTTGCAATTCCAGCCGGCAATGCATAAAGTGCAATAACTCCGACGCAAGTCATAATAATGGACAGTAAAAAAAATGGCTTATACTTACCATATTTACCTGGCTTAGCTCCATCCATAATCATTGACTGAATAGGATCATCAATTGCATCAACAATACGAGCAACTAATAATAAAACAGTTGCCAATGTCGCTCCCCATGCACCCAGTCCTGCATAATCCGTCATAAATGTCATAAACATTGATGACATAAAGATTGTTGCAATCCCATTGTTTGTTGAAAACAATGTTATACCAAGTTTGTCTTTAAATCCCATTTTCTCTGGATTCGTGTTTTTTACTCTCGCCATAATACTTTTCTCCTAAATATAATTCTTTTTGTTTCGAAACATCTATTGATTAAATTCATTCTAAATAAAAAAAACAAGCAAAAATATCACATTTTTTGCTTGTTTATAATATATATTGTCATTTAAATATAGTTATTTAATAAAAATATGTACCACTCTCTTTATATCTTTTCCTATATTCATTCGGAGTCATTCCATATATTTTCTTAAACTTAGCCCCGAAGTGACTATGAGATGAAAAACAGAAGTACTCTGCAATCTCAGACAGCTCATAATTAGAATACTTCAGCAAATTAGCCGCATGTTCACACCTCTCTTTGCAGATATACTGACTTATTGTCATTCCTTCTGCTTCAGCAAACTTCTTGGACAGATAACTATTATTAATTCCAATCTCCGGTCCTATATCAGATACTCTTATAGGTTTTCTCAAATTTCTGGCTATATAATCTTTGCAAGCATCAATATAAGGATACTTCTTATTCTTCTTTAAATCAGATACCAGTTTGATAAATGTCACTATGGCTATTAAACCAACCTTACTATATTCTAAAATTGTTGTGCTCTCTGATATTTGCTGCATAAATATATCACTAAGCTCATAAGCTTTTTCAACTGATACTCCTGCCTCTACAGCTGCTCGCGTAGTGAGAACTACAGTTGTCAAAGCATAGTATTCATGTCTTTTCATCACGTCCTTTGAGACATATCCTATAGTAGAGAAATCAATAAACATTTCCTTATCAGAGTACAGTTCTTTTAGCGCATTCAAATCACCTGTTTTCACAATGTTAATCAATTCTCTTTCCATTGAAACAGAATTATGATTTCTATTATTTTCTGATTGAGCCAACTGATACTTCTCAAGACGAGACAGATACTTATCCTCTTTGCCCTTTTCAAAATCATCTATCACTCTATAAACATAGTCCATATAATCTTCAACATCTTCATAGATAGAATTATCATCGCCATAAATCTCGTTTAATAAATTATCTCTTTTTTTCGAAGCCTTACTCATATATTTTTTCTAACCTCTGGTAATACTTACAACTTAATCATTATACTACTTATCATTTCCCAGATAATCCTGCAATATATAATAGGATTTTCTCAGTCTCTCCTGATAATGAGCTACTGTCCAGTCCTTCCAGGTGTACTTATTTGCACCCTTGTCCTCATCACCGATGACGCAGCCCACATACATGCCATCCACCTTGGCAGTCTCTCCTGACGCAGTGGTTATTTCCTTGATACATGGAGCTGCAAAGCCCAGCAATCCCCAAGGGATTCTAAACTCAATCACATCACCATCATATGCGAAGTCTGTCAGATAGTTATAATTCTCTGACTCCTCATCAGTTGAACCGAATCTCATAAGTCCTGTCTCAATCAATTGAGCCGGCACCGTAACTCCAGTCTCTGGATAGGTCAGAGATCTATCAATTACCAGATATTCTCTGTGAAATGTATCCGTATCATGTCCATGTAAATCTACTGTGCCCACATCCTGGGCTGCCATTGTAATCATATATGGATCAGAATTTTCCTCCACCATTAATCGGGTCTTATCCTTACCATTTATCTCTAATACGAAGTCACCATCACGGCTTAGACTTCTACCGTCATAAGTCCTACAACCGCTATCCTGGTTTATATCAAAATAAATATAATTCCCAGCCTTGTCATAGTTGGCACCCTGACTTTCCATCATGAGATATACATAAGTAGAATCAGACTTCATGGCAAGCTTAGTCTGCTTATCCGAATAGACTATATCATCATCTGCCCAGTCATCTGATTTACCGTCTATGACAGGTACATTTTCCAACTCATCTGATACAAATTCCATGAGGCCGAAATGCTGCTCACAGGTCTGGACATCGTTCCAGTAAGCTCTATAATCACTGTCTGTGGCAAGCTCCGTATTCCAGGTTCTCTTGAACCATTCATCCTGCCAAGTAAATACCATACCTCCTGCGCATCCGGCCTTTCTGATATCCTCAAACATTGCCACCAAGAGATTGCCCTGCTCCTCGTCAGTATGACCTCCCTGGTTCCATCCCGTAATAGGATTCACGTGGGTGACGCCTCTGCTGGTTGGCAAACCGAACTCCGCAATAACCACCGGCACACTATGGTAATCCACCAGCTGCTTCAGATAAGGCAGATATGTATCTATCTCGCCATTTTCATCCTTGTAAGACATGTATGGCTCCTCTGAAAACATGAAGTTCGGATAATATGGATATACATGATAGCTGGCAAATATTCCCGCCGGGAATGACTCCTGGGGCTTTAAATCCTCCACTGTAAGTGAGACTGCATCCTCCTTACTTAGTGGCTCATTAGGATGGTGAAATACATCTGCAGTTGCCCAGTTAGAATAACTTACAGGTCGCTGCATATGATAATTCTCGTCCTCATAAGACAACACATAATCACCTATCTCACACCAGAATACCTCGTAAGGCTGCACATCCTCGCAGGATAAATATTTACCATTATAGGAATGAAGTTCTGGATTGGCATTATTGGTTCCCTCTACCAAGTCCTGATCTGACTCGATTCCAAGTATCCATCCACATACATACTGGGATATATCCTTGGTATAAACTCCATAAGCATGACCGGAGAGCTTATCGATGGAAGCTCGACCATGTATGATATCCACCAAGTCCTTCAGATCCTTCTCCACTCTCTCATAAGAGTCGTAGGCATTTCCCGTAGCAGTCACCACATCCTCGTCATACCAGCAACCCTGGAAGAGATATAATTTGTCCTCGTGATTCTCATTATATCTATAGAAAGCATTGTAGAAATCCGGCATCAGCACTGTATAGGATCTGATTGTATTGGCATGCATTGCTGCAATCTCTTCAAACCATCTGTAGTAATCATCCTCTGTGACACCTAATTCTCCGGGAAATGAATTTGGAATTCCAGCACCAATATTTACCCCTTCTATGTAGAAGTCCTCGAAGTCACTGCCGTTGTATCTCTGATATTTCTTGCCCTCAGTGCGAAATGCGTAAGCCGTATCTCCGTCCTGATACATAGGCTGGCTCACAGCCCCTCCATCCTCGTCGAAGACCCGGCCGACTCCACAACCATTTAACACAACAGCGCCAATCAAGGCACACAGTAGGATTTGTTTCTTAATCTTCATAATCTATCCTCGTTAGATTTGTCTATATCATCTCATTTAGTTCATTTAGCAATTCGTTTTTTCAGATTTATATTTAGTGCAGTTACTGATTCTCATTTTGCACTTTTGCCGATTCTCTTTTTTGATTTAACACCAGCATAAGTATAGCCGCAACAAGAGCCAATATACTTATACAAGCCCCCTTTACAATATAAGGATTTCTCATCTTGATAATAGTTGTACCCTTGTCCACAAATACCAGATTGATGATAGCATCGAAATCACCTGTCATGGTATCCACTGCTGCCAATGTAGTATCCACATCATCATAATCCGACTGTATGGTAATCTCATCCTTGCCATATGTAATATCAAGTGGCACCAGTGTACGCTGTGGCACTTCATCCATATATTGCCACATCATATTGTCGAGAATCTTCTTGCTTCCCTTATCATCAAGAGTTGCATAATAATGGTACGCCAGAGATATACCCACGAAATTGATATTCTCATTTTCCGCAGTACCGGCGTAAGCCAACTGCACACCATTTTCATAGAGATATCCTTTCACATGGTCCAATCCGTTGAGATATACGGTAGACCATTTTCTATCATTTACCGGAAACAGCTTACATACCACCTCTTCGTGATTGAAGTACAGGATAGGATAACCATTTTCAAACTTAATAGGCTGACAGGTTACTCCCAGGAAGTTCTGTACACCAGTATGCTTATCCACAGGAATACCGCTTCCATCAATTACAATCTTGACATCAGACTGAGCCAGCTTGAGAATCAGCTCCTCCGCCTGAGCCTGATTGTCAAATGTAAATCCTGACAGATATATAAGCTTATATCCCTTCAACTCATCATAAGTATAATCATTTAAATTATTGGACTTACCCTGCTCCATATCCACATAAGAATAAGACAGAAGCTTGCCTGTATCACCGATGCTTATGGCGTCAAATACTGTTGTCACGCCGTAAGTCTCAGGTGTCTCTCTGTGGAACAGATAGGTGAATCTGTCATTGTCCACCAGTTTGTATCCACTCATGGCTGCTGCCGCTATAACCTCATCAATATCCGCAGTGAGATACTCCGATGTATAAGTCGACAGAAGCACTGTGTCATCTCCCAAGGTAAGGAGTCTGTCAAATAGATATGTATAATGTCTCGCACTTATGGCGTCATTTAAATCAAGGAGGTTTTCATGTGTTGCCGCAACCCCTATGTTGTCTCCGCCAGACTGTGGCACCATTCCGTTACCGTCTTCTGCTGCCGCTGCATAGTAATCACCATCTGACTCGTATCTGCCCCCGTCGATAAATATCATTCTCTGGTTGGTGATGGCTCTGGCCTCATCAATCATATTGGCACTGGTAAATGTATCTGCCTTGGCCCTAGCTGTATATCTGCCTTCACCAATGTGCACCATAATAGAAGGTATGATATCAAGTACCAAAAGTCCCATGCATAAAACCAAGAAGCCCTTGCGCAGCTTCTTCCAGCTTATAAATGATATAAGTATCAATGCTGCTGCAATAGTCATATATCTGGCCATCCACAGGTAATTATTTCCCGGAATCTTCGAGAACAACCCATAGGCACTTGTGGTTGATGCCATAAATAATAGAATACCAAGCACCAGACTCTTCTTGTCATTATCTCTGCCAGCTACAATGCCAAATATACCCACTGCAAAAATTGACAATCCGAAATAATATCTGCTGTCATCCCCTGCCACTCGATACATAGGATTAAGTGAGGTAATAGCATCCTGGAAATATCTGGCCATAAGTTCCACATTTCTTATCTCATAGAAGTCTCCTCTGGTGGATGGATATATCCATATGGCAAATATTCCAATGCCCAGAATCAATGACAGAAGTAACATCACAAATTTCTTCAACTTCTTGTGACGAACTAATGTAAAGAGTGCATATACAGCAATCGTAATAAGCATCTCAATGCTGACTGTCACACTGCAATTAGCTATATAACATTCTGTGAGAATCAAGCCTAACAGATAACTGGTTTTATTATCCTCCTCATGTAGCCATAGATATGTAAGCATTATTAGAATTGGAATTGCCACATAAGCCATTGCTTCATTGAGGCTTCCTCTCACGAATAGGTTGTACATATTAACCGGCAGGAAAAACCATATTGGCCCCATGCATGCAGCCAGGGCAAGTCTGTCCATTTTACAGCCTATCCATAACCAAGGCACACAAGTAGCTATGGCAAGCACCATGATAAATATGAGATAACCTGGTATTATCTTGCCTGCACTTCCTATACATGCAGCCAGCACATACAGTGGCAATGGCTCCACATATCTCAGAAGCTGCTGCCCGTTGAACCAATAAGGATCATAAGAGGGGAACAAATCCCCCTTACCGATTCCATCAAGTAACACTCTGGCACGGTACAGAAATCCCATAGTATTGGCTCCGGTTGGATAGTCCCCTCCCTTATAGATAGCATAGGTAAATGCAAATGCTATCAGGGCATATATACATATTATTATTGGAATTATTATTTTCTTCGATAACTTCTTCATTACTTCGCTTCTCTACGTTCCATAACCTTGTCTATTACGGAATCAATCTCTAAATCCAAACTTTCCTTGCGACGGTTCTTCATTGTCTCCTTGAAATCTTCGCTCTCGGCGAAACTGATGATGTAACTTCTGGTAGGTGTCTCACTACTTTCCATCTTCAGAAGCTTACCATTTTGTGCCTCCACGATATCTTTGATATCAAGAACGAAAACCTCGGACATATTTTCCAGAGTAGGAATAACTGTGTCAAATGGTTCGAAGTCATTCATTACGCAATTCTGATACTTGGAGAAATACTCATCGATGGCTCTCTCATAAGAATTGAACTGCACGAAATCATCGCTCATTATCATTATGTCAAATGTGAATTCCCATGTATGAGGATGAGTCTCACCCTCCACTCCATTGATGATAATGAAATGATTTGCATTTAGATAGAATTTAAATCTATATGTACGATTAAACTGCACTGCCATAATTATCCCTCCTCCACAAATAATTTCTCGCAAGCTTCATTTATTGTCTCATTGGAAGCCGCCACATCTTCTATTACCACATTGACCTTGGCATCAATCTCAAATTTCTCAATTATCTCTGATGCCATCTTCTCATGAAAACCTGTCATAATGAGACTCACTCGGCCTGTATCATTTTTGAATCTAATAACTGTCTCATCAAGTGTTGTTGCTGCTCGAAGCAAGAAATTCTTGGCATCCTCCACACTTGTATAATCAATACGAACCAGCACTGCCGCATCTAGGCCTCTGGCATCTAATCTCTTGGCAAACTCAGATATCAATGACTCGTTGTAAGCATTGTATCTGGTATTATAGGAATCTCTCTGCTTCGCTTCCAACTCAAGACGGTTAATATGCTGGTTCTGTAATTCAAGGCGGCCTTTGAGCATATTGTTGTCCTCTTCTTTTCTCATAACCATAGCCTCTGCAATCATAGCTGCCAGAAGTAACAGAAGCATAATGACGATTACATAGATATATAACGCAATTCGAGTAGACAAGAAATCGTTGTTATCCAAGATAACTGTCTCATCAGTAAGCAAGCACAGGCTGTACTCACTTCTGTTATATTCAAATACTGCACCTGATACTACATATCTCTGACCATTCATATGGATAATATCATGGGCAGCTCTATTCATATTTAACTCATCCACAAATTTATCTGCAGTAGCTGTATCGAAGAAGTCTTCCATGACAGCGCCCTGATATTTGTTAGTCTCAGTAACATTTTTCACAAAAAGCATATTCTCGCCCTTGGCCAGAGTCCAGTAATGGGTATTACCACTATCGAGAGTATCGATAATATCTGAGATGATGCTCTCGTCAGTTCTGTCGTCCAGGAGATTGATCTGGTCCACAACCAGCTGCACATAGTTGTCCTGCTGTGTAGCATACACCTGTAGGATTGCGTCCTTGTACATATTCATAAGAGCGTATCCCATAATGCCAAATACGATTATCACCGCAATTGTGGCCACAAGTACAACTCTAAACCTCAACTGAAGTTTGATCATGTCACGCTTCTTATATTCCCACTCCAAGGTTTTTCTCTTGTCTCTTCTAGTCATGGAGGTCCTCCTATTATTATTCATATCAACTAATCTGTTGATATCTCTCTCAAATCTGATTATCTAATCTACTGGCAATTTCTATTTATTAATTACCTACTAATTATCAGTATTATTTTCCGGATTCTGCTCAGTGGGTTCTTCCACATTCACCAGGTCCTGAAGCTTCTTGAATCGACTTCTGATTCCGCTGACGCTTGTATGTAGCTCTCTGGTAAATGCCTGCCACTCCTCTGTGAGATTCTTGGTCTTCCATGCGCTGTCAGTATTGATACTATTGATAATTCCAGCAAATCTGATAAAGAACACCATTAGATTGAAAAATGGCAGTATAAATACCACATACCACTGTTTCTTATAATAATCTCTTATCTCTTCAAAAGGCTTCAAAAATGCCACCGTGGAGAAGAAATAGAAGAATCCCATTACAATATAGCCCACAAATAATATAGCCACTGAGAATAAAATCATTCTCATGGAATAATTTAGAAACAGCAAACAAATAAGCGCCAGATACCATATCATTCTAGGGAAAGCGAAGGTGTGGTCATATACCAAAGTACGCACTGTTGGATCCAAAAACATTTTCCGTGCCTGCATCTTGTCCTTTAGAAACATGGCAGATACCTCTAGACTTCCTCTCTGCCAACGCTGGCGTTGAGTGTAGAGCTTGTTCATGTCCTCAATAGGGTCCACGAAGATGATTGCGTCCTCACAGATCTGCACCTTCTCCTTCTTGTTATATCTCATCTGAAATGTAAGTTCTGTATCCTCACATATTGTATCTGTATTATACATATGAGAGCTCAATACCGCCGACTTTCTAAATGCAGAAAAAGCTCCCGACAAAGTATAGATGGAGTTAGTCTCAGAGGCATAGTTTCGACCTGCCAGGAAAGCCTGAGCATACTCCATAAATTCCGTCTTGCGCAGAAGCTTCGGGAATATCCAAGGATACTCCTCAATAAGTCTAGGCTCAATCAAAATCGCACCAGTCATTACCTGAATTGTAGGATTCAGTTCGAACTTGGTAACCAGATTTTTCAGTGCGGACTTCTCCAGGATTCCGTCGCTATCAATATTGATTATATATTTACCCTTGCTGTTAAATAATGCCATATTAAGAGCCTTGGACTTACCCTGCTGAGCATTTAACCACTGCATAATCAGCTCAGGATATTTCTCCTGACACTGGCAATACACCTGGAAGCTGTTGTCCTGGCCCTGATTGTTGATTAGATATACATTTATTCTGTCATTTGGATAATCACTATCGTTGATAGACTTGATGCAAGCCTCAAGTGTGGCTGCAGAATTATACACAGGAACCATGAGTGTGATTTCCGGGAAAAATGTAAGTTTCTCCGGTGAATCACTCTGCTCATTTTCCTTCTTTTGAATTCGTTTCTTGAATAATATTACGATATTACCAATTGCAGGTATCATTTCCATAATAAATGGAATGATAATCCATGCAGCCCAAAACAGAATGGAGTTAAAGATACTATTTAGAGTGCCCATAAGTAAATCCTCCTACCTTCTGTCTGATAATCTGCGCTTTGGTAAATACAAAGAAATATAAAATAACTGATAGCGCATAGAATATTAATCTACCTACTATTGTATGTGCCATATGATAAGCACCAATTCCGTTGAAATATAAAATTGTACAGATTGTAGAAATTCTGATAGCGTTGGCAATGATGATATACATAACACCAACCACGGCTACAATAACTCGCTCGAAGACATTGTATGCCTCAAAGAATACAAGAAGAGCCAGATATGCCATAATCTCAAGTATTCCTGAGCACTCAAAATCAATCTGCAAACTGATTGCTCCATTTGCAGAATTCACAAAAAGAACGCCATACTTGAAATATGACGAATACATACCTGTTATTTTACCCCATATGCCAGCTACTGAAGCTACAACTTCAGCCAGTGGCTGTGTCAGAAGCGGTCGTACCCAAACCATCATAATAATAAACAAACCACAGCTGCCCCAGAAATATTTCCAGGACTTAAGCTGTGCCTTGTTCATTACATAGTATATATACAACCACAAACCTACCAATACTAAGCCGATCCAGTTGTTCATAATTATTTTCCTATATGCTTATTAAAGTCCTTCTTTGTGTCTCTTGGTATAAACCTGTGCTAAAATCACGCTCAATATGCAAAGCACAATTCCTAAAATTGGTCCTGATGATGCACCAGCTGATGATACCCACTCAGTACCGATTCTAGGGTAAGCCATATGATACATCTTGATATCAGATTGCTTAATATTCCATGAATATGGAGATTCATTTACCACACTTACAAGCTTAGCAATGTCGATGTAGTACTCAATCTGAGCACGACCTGTCTTGTCCACGTGCACATAAGCTCTACCATAATCATATTTATCAGAATTAATATAACCTGCATGAGCATTGTCGAAGATATGGAATTCATAATCTCCCTCGCCTAGTCCTACAGCCTGAGAATTCCAGTTTACATTGCCACTAGCATCTACAGTTCTCAATGTAAACATAACTCTGCTGCTGTCACCATGCTCATACCATTTCTTGTTGACGCCATCATTGATAGTCATATAAATCTGATTGAACTGATCATTGTAATAAGCGGCATAATAATCTACATATCCGAAGAGATAATCTCCGTCTGAATACAGAGCTGCAGCTGAATCTGAAGCATTCTTACCTGATGAAGAATACTCGATTACAGTCTTGTGATAGCCTTCCCAATCTGAGAAATCATAATCATATGTAATCTGCTTCAACTGACCTGCTGTTGTATCATCATAATCAAATGCAGGATTTAAGTTAACAAGTCCCTGAGCGATGTATGCCATTCCACTTCCAGTCTCGCCATATGAATCCCCTTGAATTGCAACGCTGAGAGTCGAAGTTGTCTTGTTGATACCATTTAACTCAGATACAGGAATCTGCACCTCGTACTGACGATTGTTGTAAGACATCTCAAGTGGAATTTCACCTCTGTCTGTAATGAGATGAGCTTCTTCTTTTCTAATGATAAATGATGTCTTGGTTCCATCAGATGTCTCGATGCAATACATACCATTGGACTTAGGACCAACTGTTCCTGCTGTACCTTCCCAGTCACCCTGCTCGCGAAGGTATACATATACATAATCTCCGTCCCATACAGCAGCTGACTCTGGAAGAGCCTTATCGATAAACTGTGCCTTGGCAATTGTATTCCAATCTGCGAAATCACCATCTATTTTGATTCCATTATAGACATCGTCTTCTGAAGTCTCTGTTGCCGTATTGTCAGCCTGTGCATTCTGATTTTCCTGCTCAGCCTGGGCATTCTGATTTCCCTGCTCAGCCTGTTCATCCTGCGCCTCTGACTGACCCAGAGCCTTGGCACCATTTACCGTCTCAATATCACTTGATGCTACAGGAACTCCAGCATATGTCATTGTGAAATCCTCTGTTGGAAACCAGCTACGAGGAATGGCAACTTCTGCATAGGCATGTTCCTGATTATAATCAGTTCCATTTCCCTCAAATACTACACTTGCCCCGTCAACGTTTTGGTACCAAGCATTTTTCACAACGAACTGAGATCCCTGATTATTCCAATCCTGCGCGAACTGGATGGAATTGTAGATACCATTATAATTTTCCAAATTGTAATTAAATTGAATCTGTGTCTGACCGATTGCTTCACCATAATATCCTAATGGATTCTGTGCCACATATAGATACAGATAATTATTATCTACTGCCACCTTCCAATCAGATACTTTAGAATCAGAAGAACCTCTGCTGACTACTTCTCCCCAGTCTGCAGAATCTCCATCAACAGAAATAGACTGTGCAGCTACTACCTGTCCCAAATGGCCTGGCACACATGCCGCTACAGCTACCATAGATATTGCGCTTGCAAGAACAAGCGCAACCCCCTTATTGAGTTTACGTTTCATACTAGCTAGACTTCCTTTCTTGACAATTAACCTCATATAATAAGTGCAAATATCCACTTATTACTCACCCCAAATAATTTTCGCTTATTATATAGGCTCACCCTTATGCTCATATTTACTTTATTGTAGCATAAATCAATCTAGATGACTATAAAAAATATGTGAACTGGCAACTTTTGAACTGGAAACTTTCGCAATTTAGGATAACATAAGTTTAATATAGAAAAAGACTTGTAGACACTCTCCATGTCCACAAGTCTGTTGAAATGTATATTCTCAAAATATATATGAAAGCTATTGACCTCAGGCAATCTTCCAGCTAACTGCCTGCTTTCTGCCACTGACGAAATTCTTGTAGATTCCATCCTGTTTCATCAATTCATCATGCTTACCCTTCTGCACAATCTTGCCATTATCAATGACAATAATCTGATCAGCATGCCTTACCGTCTTCAGTCTGTGAGCAATCATAATAATTGTCTTGTCCTGAGTCAGGTTCTCTATTGCCATAGTAATTTCTTTCTCATTTTCAGGATCCACATTTGCCGTAGCTTCATCCAAAATAATAATCGGCGCATCTTTCATAATCGCTCTGGCAATTGCTATTCTCTGTTTCTCGCCTCTGGAAAGTGTAGCTCCACCTTCCCCCACAATGGTGTCATATCCATCAGGAAGTCCCATGATGAAATCATGACAGCATGCCTTCTGTGCAGCAGCAATCACTTCTTCCATTGAAGCCTCCGGTCTGCCAAAACGTATATTATTGGCGATTGTATCCTCAAATAGATACACTCGCTGAAATACAAAGCTGAAATTCTCCATAAGAGAATCAAAGCTGTAATCTCTTACATCTCTCCCACCAAGAGTAACCTGTCCTGAATTTACATCCCAAAATCTTGCAATAAGAGATGTAATGGTTGTCTTGCCGCTGCCCGATGGTCCCACAATCGCCGTTGTGGTCTTCTCTTTTATATCAAGTGTCACATCATCAATAATGGTTCTATTCTCATAAGCAAAGCTTACATGATCCAGATGTATATCTCTATTTTCAGGCACAATATCCTCGCCATTTATATCCATTTGCTCAATGTCGAGAATCTCATTTACCATATCAACTCCCCTGCCTATA
>JAEEGF011025805.1_pt1 | contig 17910 bp, 9 predicted proteins | sample 9134171 | NCBI WGS metagenome assembly JAEEGF01 (sample SAMN16246542, study PRJNA631951) | gut metagenome | biome: gut microbiome; feature: rumen; material: AP-attached | host: Bos | place: Iran: Karaj | collected 2018-10 | reverse complement strand
ATTGGCATAGGATTCTCAAACCCCAGCTCCTTTATAGCCTTCAACAGAGCGGGATTCAATCCAAAATCTGTAAATTGTGACATGAAAATATTAAATGGTTGTAGTTTCGGGCTGCAAAAGTAGTAATAATTTGTGAAACAGAGAGGAATTATTTTGAAGACCGTCAAACTGACTTTTTCCAGAAAAAAGGATTCTGCAAGGGAAACTCCATTTTGTTTTTGTGGCATTAAGAAAAGTTGTTATCTTTGCAACTTATATGTAAAACTTGAAGAATCCTGGACTAGGACAGCAGTTTTATCATGCAAAAGACGGTGGATTGGTCACTACTGAACGACAGGATGACCATTTCTGTGTCGGCATATGCGCTGCTTAAGGCTTGGGGCGAGTCCATTTAATACAAAAACAGCAATCAAATAACACGATGCAGAATAGTTTTATTACAAATAAAGACAAGTTACTGGCAGATATCATCAAAGGTATCCTTCCAAAGAGCCATTCTTTGGATGTGCTTGTTGGATATTTCTATTTCTCTGGATATAAGCTCATTTCCGAGAAGTTGATAGACAAACATGTACGCATCCTTGTTGGGCTTGATATAGACACGCATATTACGAAATATATCCGTGAGATAGATACATTGGCTGATTACAACAAGTCCCGTAGCCAGCTCAAAGATGACTACTATAACCATTTTGTTAAACTGTTTAACGAAACTGATTTTCTTGACAGCCAACCCAAACTGGAATCGTTCAAACTGTTCTATGACAAGATAAAAGCCGGAACGCTTGAAATCAGAAAGACCGACGAGCCGTGTCATGCCAAAATGTATATCTTTGACTATCGTGAAGAAATTAACGAGGGAGGTGAAGACCCCGGCTCTGTCATTACTGGTTCCAGCAATCTTTCCTATGAAGGTCTGGCTGGTCGTGTAGAGATTAATGCTCGTTTCAATGACAAACAATCTTATTCAGATGCGAAGGCCTTTTTTGAGGAGCTTTGGGAGAAGTCTATTGTTATTGCCGACAAAGATCATATTGATGACTTCGATACGAAAGTTATTGATCGTATCTGGTTTGAAAAGTTGTATAGCCCATACAAGATGTACCTCCGCGTGCTCAAGGAATACTTCTCTATCCCCACAACAGAGAACCTGCTGACTCCATACGACATTACGGATGGGAAATTCTCTAATTTGAAATACCAGACGGATGCCGTGCAAATGGCTATTAACGCCATCAAGAATCATAATGGTGTGATAGTGGCTGATGTGGTGGGACTGGGTAAAAGTATCATTGCTTCTACTGTTGCCCGCAATCTCCGGCTGAGAACACTTGTGGTTTGTCCTCCTCACTTGGAAGAACAATGGCGCAGCTACCGTGATGACTTCGGCTTTACAGCTTCCATCTATACAACCGGAAAGTTGGAAGAGGCTTTGAAGTATTACGAGCGAATAGTGAAAGCTGACGAACAGTATCTGATAGTTATTGACGAGGCTCACCGCTACCGTAACGAATACACGATTGACTACACCATTCTGCATCAGCTTTGTTCTGGTAACAAGGTGATACTGTTGACAGCAACCCCCTTCAACAACCGCCCAGATGACATCTATGCCATGCTGAAACTGTTCCAGATTCCAACCAAATCTACCTTAAAGACGGTCGATAATCTGGGTGCCAAGTTCAAAGATTTGATTATTACTTACAAGCAACTTCGGAAAGATCAACGCGAGGGAAAGAAAACTGATACAGAGGTTTCGCAAGAGGCCGGACGAATAGCCAACGAAATACGTTCAATCATCAGTCCACTTGTCATTCGCCGTTCACGAATAGACCTGAAGGAGATACCCGAATACGCAGAAGACTTAAAACAGCAGAACATCCAATTGGTGATTCCCAACGACCCGGTAGAATTAGATTATGACTTAAGTAGCCTGAAAGACCTGTATCTTGAAACGCTCGACCGTATCAGCGAAGATGAAGACGGACACAGGAACGATGGAAAATATCGCTTCAAAGCAGCCCGATATTCTCCCGTATTATATCTAAGAGAAGAGTTAAAACAAGAACTTTCCGACCTGCTGGAAGAAAAGACCAGTGTTGAATTGAATCTGTTGTTTGGACGACAGGCCAATGTCGCCAAATTCATGCGCCGCCTGCTGGTGCGCCGTTTTGAGAGTTCAGAATATGCCTTCCGTATGTCATTGGAATATATGATAGGTAGTTCTCGTCAAATTTTGAAATGGATAAAAGAAAAGGGTAAGATGCCTATTTATAAGAAAGGTAATCTGCCCGATGTTGACGACTTCTACAAGACGGATGATGATGGCAACGACCTTATCACAGAGACTTACGAGAAGTATGAAAAGCGTGGGTTCTTTGAAATCGACATGAAGTATATCAAGGAGTCCTTTGTGGAAGACATCAAGGCAGACATGGCTCTGCTACTGGAGATACAGAAGAAGTGGTTCGGAGAGGACGGAACTATCATGAGTGACCCCAAATTGGAATCGTTCAAGAACATCTTAGACAAGCAGCTTGCCAAGGAACCCAAGCGCAAGATAATAGTGTTTACAGAATTTGCCGATACTGCCGACTATCTTGGTGAGGCTTTGCAGGTATATGGGCTTCCCGTATTCAAATACACCTCTGCCGATGCTTCCCAAACCAACAAGAACACCATCAACGCTAACTTCAATGCAGGCGAGAAAAAGGAGTATCAGCGAGATGAATACAAAATTCTGGTAGCCACCGATGCTATTTCTGAAGGATACAATCTGCATCGTGCCGGAACCGTTATCAACTACGACATTCCTTATAACCCAACCCGCATCATTCAGCGTATTGGGCGTATCAATCGTGTTAATAAGAAGGTGTTCGACCAGTTGTATATCTATAACTACTTTCCAACGGATGTAGGCGAATCGGAAACCCGCACCAAGGAAATCTCCACCCTGAAGATGGCTATGATTCATGCCATCATGGGTGAAGACACCAAAGTGCTGACCAAGGATGAGGAAATACAGTCCTACTTCCTGGAGCAGTATCGTAAGGAAATGGCCAAGAGCGAGGAAGTTTCCTGGGACGTTAAATATCAGAAACTGCTGAATGCTGCCAAGGGAACTGAGATTTATGAAGAAGCCCTGCAGTTGCCTCATAGAGCGCGTACTGGCCGTTCTGTTGAAAAACCGAGAAGCGGAGTCCTGATGTTTGGCAAAAAGGGCAACGACTTTGTTTTTAAAATAGGTAACGATGAAGGCTTGGTTGTTCAGCTGACAGCAGAAGAAGCTATAGGACTTTTTGAAGCAGATATGTCTGAACGACCTGCATCACTCTCTGAGTCTTTCGAGCCTACTTATCAGTTGACCAAAAACCACCTGTTCAGCAGCGATGTCAAAGACAAGAACGAGAAAATCCGTCTGGAAGCCATGCAGAAAGTAAAAGTGATGCTGAACCGCAAGGCATTACCAGCAGACTATCTGAAAGACTTGATGAATGTCATTCAGAGCGATGGCCTTTCTGGCTATGAACTTCGCTTTATCAATCAGTTGAAGCCAGCAGATTACCATAAGCTGCCTGACCAAATAGATGAATACTATATCAATCGCATCATCGAAACCTGCAACCACGTGGACGATGGTGAAGAATCAATCATTTTAGCGGAGGAATTAAGATGAAGACAGCACAAGAAATATTTGACCAGTTGAATTCTATTGACGAGAATGTCAGAATTGATGCAAAAAGAGCATCCGAGATAGACAAGAGTATCATGGAAACCGTTTGCGCTTTTGCCAATGAACCAGGCTTAGGTGGTGGATACTTGTTATTAGGTGCAGTCAGGACAGGTTTTAAGGATGGTCTTCCTGTATATGTACCAGAGAACATAGAATATCCTGACAAAATACAGAATGACGTTACTACTCAATGCAGTTCAATGTTTAATGTGCGTATCCGCCCACAGATAGAAACTGAGATCGTAGATGGAAAGACGGTACTTGTAGTAAAGATAGACGAAGCACCAGAAGCCCAGAAGCCTATTTATTTCATTAATCGTGGACTACCTCAGGGCGCTTTTCGCAGAGTCGGTTCTTCCGACCAAAAGTGTACCGAAGACGATATGAGAGTTTTTTATTCCTCTGCCGAGAGTTTTGACAGCACCGTTGTAAAAGGAGCAACGCTTGACGATATAGATGAAAATGCGGTTGCATATTATCGGAAATTACGCGCAAAAGTCAATCCCAATGCAGAAGAATTGTCATACGATGACAAAGACCTATTGATGGCTTTAAGAGCATGTGAAAAAGAAAAAAACGGAGAGTATGTATTAACTTACACGGGCCTCGTCGTATTCGGAAAATCCATGTCGCTACGTCGTTTACTGCCTGCATTAAGAGTTGATTATATTCGAGTATCAGGTAACAGGTGGATAGAAGACCCTGATAAACGTTTTGAGGCAACTATTGATATGCGCGGCCCGCTTATTCTATTGGTCAATCGTGCTCTCAATGCCATCAAAGATGATCTGCCCAAAGGCTTTGAACTGAAAAAAGGCAGTATTCAGGCCGAAACGCCAATCGACTTACCGAATGATGCACTTCGTGAAGCTTTGGTCAATGCCTTCATCCATTGTTCATTCCGACTTAATCAGCCGATACAAATTATCAGATACTCTAATCGCTTGGAAATAATTAATCCAGGGTTCTCTTTAAAATCCCCAGAGACATTAGGAGAACCAGGATCTGTTCAGCGTAACCCTTTTATCAGTACCATATTCCATGATACGAACTTAGCAGAGACCAAAGGCTCTGGTATCAGGTCTATGCGAGGACACATGAAGAAAGCAGGAATGATGCCTCCTACTTTTGAGTCTAATCGTTCTGCCAATCAATTCACCGCCCGTTTATTGCTTCACCACTTACTTGATCATGAAACCATTCAATGGCTTGCTTCTTATGCAGACTATTCACTAAACAATGAGCAACGACTGGCTTTAGTCTTTGTTCGAGAAGTAGGGGCAATAGACAATATAACCTACCGACAATTGAATAGTAATATGAATAATCAGAAGGCTTCTTTTGACTTACACGACCTGTGTACCAAAGGATTGTTGGAACAGAAGGGGCAAAGCAGAAGCACATACTATATAGCAGGGGAAAACTTCGTTAATAGTAGAGCTGACGGAGAAATGAGTAGAGCTGGCAGAGAAATGAGTAGAGCTGACGGAGAAATGAGTAGAGCTGGCGGAGAAATGAGTAGAGCTGGCGGAGAAATGAGTAGAGCTGACGGAGAAATGAGTAGAGCTATACCCGAAGAATTACTAAAAAAGTGTAGAGGTCTGAAAAAATGGGAATCCTCTGAAATAATATCAGCTTTAATTATAGATCTTTGTACATACACATCATTAAGTCTAAACGAAATATCTATAATCATTAACAGAGATCCTAAAACTATAAGATACCATTATCTTAATCCACTTCTCAAGGAGAAAAAAATCTTTTACACCATTCCTGAGATGCTAAACCATCCTAATCAGAAATATACAACCGTCAAAAAGTAAAAAAGGAATCACTATGGAGTTTAACAGAGCATATAGTCGTGACGAATTTCTCTCATTCCTAAGAGTCAACTTCCTCCCAGAGGATTTCCGACAGGAAATAAGCAGCGTAGAGAATCCAGTCCAGTTCCAATACACTCAGCAAGTAACACGCCTCGGAGAATGTGACTCCCTGGGGTTGGTGGTCTATGAAGTACGCCATAGTTCAAAGCATAATGCACGTGTAGGTCTCACCAAAGAGGCTTTCCGACTGCTGGCTGATGAATTCTGCGAACGGGCATTGGTGTTCTTCGTGCCAGAGGATGATAACAACAACTATCGTTTCTCTTTGATTGAGATTACCCTTGATCAGTCAGAGACCTCATCACGTGTCAGTCGTCGCTACTCCAATCCGCATCGCTATTCCTATTATTTAGGCAAGGGCATTGCTTACTATACCCCCAACAAATACCTGAATGAATACGGTCGTGTGGTCAGTGTGGAGGATTTAAGAAATCGTTTCTCGGTAGAGGTGCTTACCAAAGCCTTCTATCAGGAACTCAGCGACTGGTATGCTTGGGCTATCATGGTGGTACAGTTCCCCAACGACTTGACGACGCAGGAGGATAATCAGAAATACAATTCTGAGGCCATGATACGCCTGATTACTCGCCTCATTTTTGTTTGGTTCCTCAAACAACGTCACTTGGTGCCCGACGAGTTCTTCGACGAGCAATATATTGCCTCAGAACTGATTGATGGCTTTACACCTCATAACATAGTAAACTTGTTTGGAAAGAGTTATGAGAGTAAATACTATAAAGGTGTTTTGCAGAATCTGTTCTTTGCCATGCTCAATAGTCCTATCACCCCGGAGGGTAAGGATACCATTTCTGAACGTCGTTTCCGCAATGGTCGTGGCGACTATGACAACAACAAATTGATGCGCCATGAGGATTTGTTTATCAATCCCGATAAGTTTGTGGAACTGGCTAATAAGTATGTGCCGTTCTTGAATGGTGGTTTGTTCGACTGTTTGGATGACAAAGACAAGGGTATTTATATTGATGCTTTCACCGACAGAAAGTTCATTAGCGACCAGCTGGTGATACCTGATTTCTTGTTTTTTGGTGACGAGGTGGGCAAAAACATCGACCTCTCAGAGTGGTATGGCGACAAGAAGAAAAAGAAGGTTAGCGCACGGGGTATCATCGACATCCTGAAGCGCTATAACTTCACCGTTGAAGAGAACACGCCTTTCGACCAAGAAGTATCACTTGACCCTGAACTATTGGGTAAAGTGTTTGAGAACCTGCTGGCCGCATACAACCCAGAAACCCAAACCACAGCCCGCAAGCAGACGGGTTCATTCTATACGCCCCGTGAGATTGTGCAATACATGGTTGATGAAAGCCTGGTGGCTCACCTGAAACGTACTGTGGGTGAAGACTTGGAGCCAGAATATCGAAAACTGATTCAATACACGGACGATGAACTGAACTTAAGTGACGAGCAGAAACGCCAGATTATGCAGTCGCTCTATGAATGTAAGGTGCTCGACCCTGCCTGTGGTTCTGGTGCATTCCCGATGGGTATGCTCCAGCAGATGGTGCATATTCTCGGACAGCTTGACCCCAACAACGAGCAATGGAAGGATATGATGCTCAACAATGCTATAAGCGAAACATCTGACGCCTACCACAATGCAACGGATGAAGAGCGTGCGGAAATCGTTGCCGACATTGAGCGTAGCTTTAATGAGAGCATCAACCGTCCTGACTATGCCCGTAAACTCTACCTGATAGAGAACTGCATCTATGGTGTGGATATACAGCCGATAGCCATCCAAATCAGTAAACTCCGTTTCTTTATCTCCTTGGTAGTTGACCAGAAGACGAACAACAATCCTGTTGATAACTTCGGCATCCGTCCATTACCTAACCTTGAAGCAAAGTTTGTAGCGGCAAATACATTAATAGGCGTTGATAAGAAAGCTCCAGATCTCTTTACTTCAAATGCTGTTATTCAAAAAGAAGCAGAAATGAAAGATGCCAAGCATCGCATTTTTGGAGCAAAGACTGTTAAAACAAAAAGGAAATATAAGGAGCGTGTCACAGAATTAAGAGACGAACTTGCTAAGATGCTTGAAGATATTGGAGCTGTGGGCAACGAAGAAGCAAAACAATTGGCTTCTTGGGATATGTTTGACCAAAACGCGACATCATCTTTTTATGACTCCGAATGGATGTTCAACGTTAATAATGGATTCGATATTGTAATAGGGAATCCACCATATGGAGTTATAAATAAAAAGCAGAACAAGGGAGAATCTGTTACAGTTCCTCCACAGGTATTTAAGAAGTATAAAGAACTTACAAAGTATAAACCCGCCCAAGGGGGAATGCTTAACATATTTAGGTTATTTATCGTACAAAGCTATTTCCTTTTGAAACAAGGTGGGGTCTTCTCTGAGATTTTTCCATTGGCTTTTGCTTGTGATGTTAGTGCATATAAACTTAGAGAGTTTGTTCAAAAAGAATGCTCGATTATTTCACTTGAGGCTTTCCCGGAAAGAGATAATCCTAAGAAACGTGTGTTTGAAAACGCCAAAATATCTGTCTGTATATTGACAATGTTAGCAAAAGCTAATAAGGATTGTGAGTTTGACATAAGGATTAATACGGATAGATTTGTTGATTTCACTATTAAAACCGGTCAAATATCATATAGCAATATTAATAGGATGGACAGTCGCTATTTGACTATTCCTTTATCATCGCCCAAAGATTTAAATATAATTCGAAATGTATTTATTAAGTCACGAAAGTTTAGTGATTTCGGGAAATGTAATACCGGTGAGATTGATATGACTTTTTGTAAAGACGCATTTACGAAGAATCCAAATGATATAAAGATGATTCGAGGTGCTAATCTTGATAGATATATTATTAAAGAGACAATGAGTCAAGGTGAAACCTTCTTTTTGAATAAAAACAAACTTAGTTCAATTAAAGATGTAAACGATTCTCTATTCTCCGAATCACGCATCGTCATGCAAGGTATTACAGGAGTAAATGAAAAAGTCCGCCTTAAAATGACGATATCCCAGAATTCATTTTGTGCTAATTCGGTGAATTATTGTTCTTTCAAAAAAGAGTCAAATTTATTTTTATATTTAGGGCTATTCAACAGTAAACTTCTAAATTATATTTTTAAGCAGTTTAGCACAAATAGTAATGTCAACGGATATGAGGTTGATAACCTACCTATTATCACACCTATTCCCGAAGGAATCGGAGCAATTGCTTCTTCAATTGTTGCAGCAAAAACTCTAGATGAGAAAGCTGATACGAAACTTCTTGAATCAAAAATTGATCTCCTCGTCTATCACCTCTACAGCCTGACCTATGATGAAGTCCTCATCGTTGATCCCGATACTCCCATCACGCGAGAACAATATGTATCATCTAATAACGATTGAATATATGCAGACAGAAAGATGATTTCGTAGAATTGGTGAATAACAAGATTTAAGCTAAGGTTAAGGAAAAATGTCAGAAGACACGCATTTCAATCCAAGAAAGGTAACAGACCCAAATGACCGTCTTGATGAAGATGGTAATTTGTGTATTCGAGGGCTTCTTAAGCATACTCAAGCCATAGCACACAATGTTGAATGTCACGATAAATCTGCTAATACTGATGGTTATATTGAACTTGTTGATGATGAAGATCGTCCTGTTGGCAAACTGGTAGTACAAGCTAAGACATACAAATCAAAATATATCGGCCAAAATAAAGCTGAAATTCCTGCCTATTTTGTCGCATACGCCCAGAGAATGCGTAATGAAGTCTGCATATTCTTTTCTGTTGAAGCAAATGAAAACAAGATTTATTGGAAGTACATTTCTGATGACTACATAAGAGAATTTCAGACAGAAGGAGATAATGAATGCCATATATATCATTTCTCAACAGATGAAATAGTTACTCAAGAGAATGTTGGAGAAACCATTAATCGATGGAAACAATTGTTTGATGAAAAGATAGCCTCGTTTTCTCAACTAAAGAAATCCTCGGAAGAGATGATATCAGAGAATCGTTCTGCTTTTGAAACAATAAATACAGACTTCCATCATATTAAGAACTCCTTTATTGAACGGAAAGAAATCGATTTACTGTTCAATTGGATTAAGGGAGATTTAAACAAGGACGAATCAAACGTCAAACTGCTCGTAGGTAATGCCGGGACGGGAAAAAGCGTTGTTATCAAACAGTTGATCAACAGATTGGGTGCAGACGGAATCAAATGCTTTGCTATTAAAGCCGATAGACTGCAACTATCTCCAGGACAATCTTACAATGAACAATTAGAATTGTTGACGAACGCATTTTCTGCCCTGATTGAAGAGCAGAAAGCGGTTCTTGTCATCGACCAAATAGATGCCTTGTCGCAATATATTACAAAAGACAGGAATAAACTATACAATGTAATAGCGTTGATAAAACTGTTTTCATCCGATGACAAGTTGAGAAATGTGAGGATTATTGTTTCATGCCGAGCCTTCGACTTGGAGTTTGATCCGAAATTAAACGAATTAAGCAGCGCACCCCAAATTAAAATAGGGGTTTTGAGTAAAGCAGAGGTGGAAACAGTCTTGAATCAGTTACAAACAGGGCTGTATAACACGTTGGATGAGAAGACCATCACCATATTGCAAACTCCGCAACATCTTAATATTTTCTGTAAAGTGTTTGCTGGGAATAAGAACAAGAGTTACACCTCGATAACAGAATTGTATGACGAATTGTGGAGACAGACTATTGACCTGGCCAATGTAGACATAGACAAAAGTCTTGCCGAGAATATCCTCTATGGCCTGGCACAAAAAATATATGATGAAGAGACGCTGACTCCACAATGGAATCCTGACACAAAGAGTTTCAAGGAAGCGAATTATTTGATAAGCCAAGGATTGATAGAACAAGTGAAGAATGGTGCCACTTTTTTTCATCAGAGCATGTACGATTATGTGTTTGCCCGGTATTATACAAAGAAAGGAGATTCGTTCATAAACGATTTGTTGAAGGAAAAGAAACATCAAGGCCTGTTTGTGCGATCAACTGTAAACCTTGTGCTGGATTATGAGAGGGCAAAAAACATTAAACAATACAAGGAAGATGTTGAAAAAATTCTTTTCTCAGGAGAGATTAGGCCACATATCCGGCTTATGTTCTTGTGGGCAATGGCCAATCGGTTGGACATTCTTCCTTTTGAGAAAAAATGCGTTAAAAAGCTGTATATCCAAAACAAATTGCTATTCTATTCTTTTATCCGACGGACTAGTAGTCAGGAATGGTACAATGTGATTGCGCCTCTCATCTTAAATGACATCAAAGAAATGAGGATTGGCGATGTGGTGTGTGATGATTTACGTGGCTTTTTATGGAATCATGTTCAAACTAGTACGGAAGAAGTTTTTAAACTTATCGATGGGATTAAAGATGAAAACACTAAAAATGCCATAGCTCAGAAATTGCTGTATGTCGCCCCGGATTTTTCATCAAAGATAGTGATAAAATGGTATAAGGTTTTATGTGACACGTATTATAAAAAGGCGGATTTCTTGGAAAGTGCTCTGAAGAGTAATCCAAAATTTGTTCTTGATAACTTTCCCGAGTTGATATCATTTATTCTTTGTCCCAAGACTTCTGATGATAATGATAACAGTAATACTGTTAGAACGATTCTTGAAGATGTTTGTAAACCTTTGATGAGAAAGGATGCAAATGGTTTGTATCAAATATTGAAAAATGCGATCATAGATGCCATTAATGCAAATCGAGTAGCTGCATGGGAAACGGGAATTGATTACAATAATGTTTTTCCTCAATATTTAGGGCGCCATCGCGGCTCTTATGAGTTGTATAAAGCGTTTGTGGGATTATTAAAAAACAAAGTCAAATCGGACTCTGATTCTGCCCGTGAAGACATCAAACTGTTGTTGAATCAAAAAGAAGCTAGCTGTTATGAAATTGCTTTTGCGGCAATGGAGGTAAATCCCGCTCTTTTTTCGGAAGAGTTAGTCGCAATAATTCAAGATACCCAATTGGTGGATAATTTATTGTCTTTTAGTGGCGACGTGCAATACTATTTTTTGGAACTGATAAGGAAATGGCTGCCAACGGTTAATAGCGATATATTGGATCTGGTGCAACAAATCTTCTATGAGTTTAAATCAGCCTCGGACTTATTATATGATAAAGAGAAAAAATATTCGGTTTTATATTATCCTCATTTAGGATACCATCAACGGGAACTTATCTGGGCTATACCCGAAAGCCTCCGCAACAAACAAATCAAGAAAAGATTATTGGAATTAGACAGGAGATTCGGGAATCATTGGAATAACGAAAAACCCGATCATGATGTAACTGCGGCGTTCGCCTGTGGTGGTCTTATGTCCATGGAACAATACAAAACGGTTTCGTTAAATTGCTGGTTAAAGTCGTTTTATGGTGTGCAAAGATATGCAAAGGGCGAATTCCGTCATTTTGATGAGAGGGTGCACGCCGATGCCTTTAAACAATGTGTCAGCGAACAACCCAACCGTTTTGTCGAGTTTGTTTTTAGTTTGTTTGATGATGAGAAGGTATCTGTTGATTATAAGTTGTCTGGTCTTGATGGATTGTTGTCTGCGCACTACCCCACACAACAATTATTACCCTACTTATGGAAAAGTATAGAAATGACAGAGAAATTGTCCGATAAAGCCTTCAGTTACACTCTCTTTGAGATTATTGACAAAATAACTGTTGAGGAAGGGAACTATATCGATAAGATTGTGGAATACCTAAAAAAGAAAATATTGTTGGAATTCGTTTCTAAATATAATGCAAGCATTGAAGATGAGTTTTATAATGATTCAGGAATCAATGAAATGTTGACAAAAGGAATCAACACTTGTCAAGGACATGCCATACATTCGTTGACCAAGATAGGAAAATTGTCACAAAGAAAAGGAGTGGTATATGGGTTTTTCTTGGGTGCGACTGAGAAGTTAAGCCTTGAACATCAATTAGCCGTTTTGTACTATCTGCAAATGGAGTGTTATGATAATGAGCTTTACAATACGGTGCTATTCAAATATGCCACCAAACCCATCTCTGACTATCTGTTTTTGAACGCCGATAGAATGCATTGGTTTTGGTACAACGATCCAGAACGGGTATTGCCGTATTTCAGAATGATTGTTAGCAAGAATAGGGCAAAAACCATCTTGGTTCAAATCATGTTTTTCGGCCTCCAATATGAGAAATCAAAGGTTGTTTCAGATGAATTGTTCAGGTATTTAATAGATCGAAACGAGGAAGAGGTGATCCAAAAGGTTATCCCGTTAGCATACGAACATCTCACGGATGATACCTATGGGGAACAGAGCGAATCGTTCTTACGAATACATGCGAGTGATTCTCGAGAAAAGGTGAGAGAGTCTTACCTTTATTGGTGTGACAAAATGCCAGACAATCAGATATTACTGTTTAAGGAGTTACTTAACCAATGGAAGATGGATCCTATTAAAAGCGGGTTTCATGATATTATCCAGTATCTTGAAAAAACCCGTTTTAAGTATCCATACGAAAGTTATCAATGCATAAAACTACTCTTAGACAACAAAAGCCAAATATCCTATTATGATGAAGAAGGATTGTTTAAGATTCTCTTGGCATGTTATCGAGTTTTAATGGATGATGAGGAAACAGAAAAGGCCGATGAGATTATGGATACTGTAGATGCCGTGATGATGGAATCATTTTCACCGAGCGTTTCAAAGGTAATGAGTGACATTGATAATAATTAAGAATTATTGAGTGCTTTAGAATTGTATAACTTTGTAAAACAATAAAACAAGAAAAAATGAAACGAAGAACCTTCATAGTCCTTTTGCTGCTGATGGGTGCGGGCACGGCGGCCTTTTGCCTCTTCGGAAAACGGTGCAATCATGTCGTGCCCAACATTAATGTTGACAGTCTCTTCATCAACTTGAACGATGAGATTGCGGCCAAACGCGCCAAGCAGGCCGACAAGGTGTTCACCGGTTTGAACAAGGCGGGGCTCAATGGCGTGGTGCTTTATGCCGAACAAGGACGGGTGGTTTACGAGAAAGCCTTCGGGTGGCGCGACTTGAGCAAACGCCAAAAGGATTCGCTCCGTGTCGACGATGCCTTCCAACTCTCTTCCGACTCGAAGATGTTCACCGCCGAGGCCATCATGCTCTTGAAAGCCGAGGGCAAGCTCGACTACGATGATGACGTGCGGAAATACATTCCCCAATTGCCTTATGAAGGCGTGACGATTCGATATTTGCTCAACCATCGCTCGGGTTTGCCGCGCTATGATGCTTTAGCCGACAAACATTGGCCCGACCGCAAGAAGCCTTTCTCGAACGAGGAAATGATCAAGATGCTGGCCGAAAAGAAACCTGAGCCTTACGGCGCACCCGATGGCTCCTATTTCTACAACAACATCAACTATGCATTGTTGGCAACGGTGGTGGAACGGGCCAGCGGGCAGCATTTCGAGGACTTCATGCGCGAGCGCATCTTCGAGCCCCTTGGCATGTCGCATTCCTATATCTACTCGATGCGGAACGACACCCTTGTTTCGCTGTATATGCCCGTTGATGCGCATGGCCACGACCTCTTCAAGAACGGGCCACTGAAGACGCAAAACGACTACCTCAACGGCGTGATGGGCGACAAAATTATGTTCTCCACCGTGGAAGACCTTTGGAAGTTCAACCAAGCCTTGGACAAGCACGTACTGTTGCCCGACAGCTTGCAGGCCGAGGCTTTCAAACCCGGCTCGCCCGAGTGGAAAAACGGCGAGAACTATGGTTTCGGCTGGCGCATGAGCAAGGAACGCCCTGGCATGTATTTCCATTTCGGTTGGTGGAAAGGCTATCGCAGCGCCATCATTCGCGACACGAACAAAAACCGTTTCCTCGCCTTGCTGACCAATACCACCTTCAACTTCCCGCCCGATCCGCTTTGGGAGTTCATTTGCGACACCACGGTGCAGTTGCCTGAGGCGGTGACATTGCCAGAATAAAGACAAAGGCGCGAAGAGAGTTCTCCTCGCGCCTTTTTACTATTGTAACAGCTTTGTTACTTCACCACCAGCTTAAATCCCACGCCGTGCACATTCAGGATGTCGACATCGGGGTCGTCCTTGAAGTACTTGCGGAGCTTGGTGATGTAGACGTCCATCGAACGGGCGTTCGTGCGGTTTTCCTCCTCCCAGATGGTCCTCAAAACAAGACCGCGTTCCAAGGTCTCGCCCGTGTGCTCACAAAGCATGTACAACAACTCCATCTCCTTGGAGGTCAGCTTACGCTTTTCACCCTTGGCATCAATCAAAGTGAGATGCGGCACATCGAAGGTGAAACCACCAAGTCGAAACTCACACGACGCGGCCTTGGCCGGAGTGTAGGTCAACCAGCGCTCCAAGACCTTGACGCGTGCCAACAGCTCATCCATGCTGAAGGGTTTGGTGATATAATCGTCGGCACCCAAGCTGAAGCCTTCCAAAACATCATCCTCCTCCTTCTTGGCAGTCAGGAAGATGACAGGCATCATGGGTTGCACCGCCTTAATCTGTTTGACTAAAGTAAAACCGTCCATCACAGGCATCATCACATCGGTAATGCACAAATCATACTGGACATCGCGCAGGCTGTTCCAAGCCTCTTCGCCATTTTGGAATAAGGTAGTGGGATAGCCCTTGGAATCAAGGAATGCCTTGACAATCATACCTAATCCACGATCGTCTTCGGCCAATAAAATCTTTAAACGTGACATATAAAAAAACTAAAATAAAAACGAATAATAAACTTACACGTAAAACGTAGTTGTGCAAAAAATGTTGTGCAAAAATAGTTTTTTTTTTGATATAACCCTCACATTCTTAAAGATTTTGTCTTATCTTCGCAGCATCTTAACATTCAGAAATTATGAAAATCGACCTCACGCATGTCCAAGCTTTCCTGGACAAAAAACAAAAAAATCATTTAGAATCAAGAGTTTCAGAAGTTTATGAAACTATCTTCAATAAAACAGGTGCTGGCAACGACTTCCTCGGTTGGGTGAATCTGCCTTCGGAAATCGATGAAAATCTTTTAGCAGACATCGAAAAAACCGCTGCAGACCTGCGCAAAAAATCGGAGATTTTCGTTGTCATCGGCATCGGCGGCTCCTACCTCGGCGCCCGTGCCGTCATCGAAGCCTTGCAGAACCACTTCGCTCCGCTCACTGGCGAGAAGCCACTTATTGTCTATGCTGGCCATAACATGAGCGAGGACTACCTCCACGACCTCATGGCCATCCTCGACAAGAAGGACTATTCGCTGGCCGTCATTTCCAAGTCGGGCACGACAACGGAACCTGCCATCGCCTTCCGCATCCTCAAGCAACACATCATCAACAAATACGGTGAACAGGAAGCTGCCTCGCGCATCATCGCCATCACCGACAAGGCCCGTGGCGCCCTCAAACAATTGGCCAACGTGAAGGGCTACAAGACCTATATCGTCCCCGACGACGTAGGCGGTCGTTTCTCGGTGCTCACCCCCGTGGGCTTGTTGCCCATCGCCATGGCGGGCATCGACATCCGCGCCTTGGTGAAGGGTGCCGTCGAAATGGAAAAACAATGCAAGGCCTGCCCCACCCTTGAGAATCCCGTCACGCAATATGCCGTGGTGCGTCAAGCCCTCTACGCCCAAGGCCTGACCAACGAGATCATGGTCAACTATGAGCCTCGTCTGGTGTATTTCAGCGAATGGTGGAAACAACTCTACGGCGAGAGCCACGGCAAACAGCACAAGGGCATCTTCCCCGCTTCGGTCACCTTCAGCACCGACCTCCACTCGATGGGACAGTATATCCAAGACGGTCTGCGCAACCTCTTCGAGACGGTGATTTCGGTGGAGAACTCGAACCACGAGCTCCGTATCCCGATGGAGAACGAAGACCTCGACCAACTCAACTACATCGCCGGCAAGCGCATCAGCGAGGTGAACCACAAGGCTGAACTCGGCACTGTGTTGGCTCACGAGGACGGCGGCGTGCCGAACCTGCGCATTGTCATCCCCGAAGTCTCCGAAAAGGTCCTTGGCGAGCTAATCTATTTCTTCGAGATGGCCTGTGCTGTCAGCGGCTACATGCTGGATGTGAATCCCTTCGACCAACCCGGCGTTGAAGCCTACAAAAAGAACATGTTTGCGCTGCTGGGCAAGAAAGGGTTTGAAGAGCAAACGAAGGTTTTGAACCAACGTTTGAATCTGTAAGTTTAGGCTGTAGGGCTGTCACACCGTGGCAGCCGCATAAAACGAAAAGCGGCTGCCATAATATGACAGCCCTACATGCCTAATTGAAAAAATGTGTATTTTTGCACCCGCAAAACATAGATAACATCTAAAATGGACGTACCTAAAGACGACGACGTAAACTCACAGTTTACCTTCACCTACGACGACATCAAAGGCACCGTGCATGTGGTTGACCACCTCACGGGCGAAGAATACGATCTTTTAAAGGAAGACACCGGCTGGTTTGATGCCGAATTCAAATTTGATGTATAAATATATCACGCAGAATACGCAGAAAGCGCAGAACCTACCGGACGCAAACCTAATGTCAAACAATTCTGCGATTTCTGCGTGAGAAAGGAAATGTCGCTTTGCGCTTCATATGATTCTGCGAATTCTGCGTGAGAAATTACACGTCGCATCGCGATTCATATAGTTCTGCGAATTCTGCGTGAGAAAATCTTATTTCTTGCGTTTCCAGACCTGCGAACGACCCAGCAGTCCGGCCCTGTCCAAAGAGCCGCGCACGCTGAGTTCATCGGTTTTGGCTTTGTAAGTCACCTTGGCATTGTAGGTCTTCTTGCTTTCGGGGTCGTAGATCTTGCCTCTCAACATGTCGTCATCAGCCTTCATCTCCTTGAAGAGATGTGTGCCGACCACGCCTTCGTATTCTTTGGCGTAAGGGGCTTTCATCACCTGGAATTTACCATTGGCATCTTTTTCATAAAGGGTGGTAATCACCGCTTCGTATGTGCCGTTTTCTTCATAGATTTTAACGGTAGAGCGCAGGTCGCCCGTATTGTCGTCATAAGTGTTCCATTGGCCAATCATCTTGCTGACTTGTGCCTGTCCGAGCATGGCCGTGGCCACGAAAAGGACTAAAATAAGGAGTTTTTTCATTAGATTGAGTTTTGAATCAGGCGGCAAAATTACAAAAATCGTGCAAAACTCAAAGATATGGGGCGTTAATCCTTTGCCAGCTGCCTATAGGTCACCAAATTAATGCGATACT
>JAEEGF010219744.1_pt1 | contig 17911 bp, 14 predicted proteins | sample 9134171 | NCBI WGS metagenome assembly JAEEGF01 (sample SAMN16246542, study PRJNA631951) | gut metagenome | biome: gut microbiome; feature: rumen; material: AP-attached | host: Bos | place: Iran: Karaj | collected 2018-10 | reverse complement strand
GGTCTCAAGAAGAGGAGACTCAACTGCCATCTTAACGGCATCTGTTGCCTTGTCATCGCCCTTGCCGCTACCGATACCGATATGAGCGATACCCTTGTCCTTCATGACTGTAGATACATCAGCAAAGTCAAGATTGATAACCGCAGGAACATTGATAAGATCAGTGATACCCTGTACTGCCTGCTGAAGAACCTCATCGGCCTTCTTAAGAGCATCAGGCATTGTAGTACGTCTGTCAACTATCTGAAGAAGCTTATCATTAGGGATAACGATAAGTGTATCAACATTAGTTCTGATATTGGAAATACCGAGCATAGCATTCTGCATACGAACCTTGGCCTCAAAGCTGAAAGGCTTGGTAACTACGCCTACGGTAAGAATTCCCATTTCCTTGGCAAGCTTGGCAACTATAGGAGCTGCTCCGGTTCCGGTTCCGCCGCCCATACCGCAAGTAACGAACACCATATCGGCGCCCTTGAGTGCTGCGGAAATCTCCTCTGCGCTCTCCTCGGCTGCCTTCTGTCCAATCTCAGGCTTAGCTCCGGCTCCAAGGCCCTTGGTAAGCTTCTCACCGATCTGCAGAAGCTTGGGTGCTTTGCACAGCTGAAGCGCCTGTTTATCTGTATTAATGCCGATGAACTCAACACCGGTTATATTTTCGTCAACCATTCTATTTACAGCATTGTTGCCTGCGCCGCCAACCCCAACGACAATTATCTTGCAGGCATTCTCTGCTTCATTAGACTTAATCTCCAGCAAAACAACTCCTCCTTTAAACCTCATAAACTCCTAATAGCTATAATACGATTTTTTCTGTTAATTATCAACCCAAATTTTTTTATAAAATTTTCACAAAAAGGTTGACAATTCACTGTTTTCTCTCTTCGAAAGTTATGTTCCTGGTACTCTCGTCGTAGTCCTTAAGTTCCAGTAATCCGGCCTTTCCTTCCAGCTCCGGAAGGATGTACTGAAGCTGAATAATTTTCTCGTCGATATACTCCTCTGTACCCAGACTGACCTCGATACTCCCACAGTAGAGGTACACATTGAAGTTGCTGTCAAAGAAAATCTTGTCCGCGTGGAGCTTGTACTTGTACAGGAGCTGCGTTATGTCCAGGATCTCCGCAAAAACACCTTCATTCTCCACCGGAAGCTTCTCGTGCATTATCACGTAGTCAAAGTCAAGCCCCATGACCTCCGGCACGTTGTCGGACCTCTCAAAGGAGCTCTCCACCACTATTCCGTCCCTGTCAAAATACATGTACCGGTCCAGATATGATATATAACCCGCCACAGCCTTCTCGTATACATTTATCCTGACTGTATCCGGCGAGAGAATATCCACGTCCATCTTCTCGATAAAGGGAATGTCCTCAATACTCTTATCCCTGTATTTAAGCGAAAGGAACAGGGAATTATGGTCCATCTTGGTCTTAATGACCATATTTATGATCTCTTCGTTGGTGTAATGGATGTTTCCGGAAACGTAAAACTGATTAACAGTATACGTATTGGAAACATAACTGTAAGCTATAACACCCGCTATCAGAAGTACCGCCAGTACACCGAATATGATATACAGGCTCTTGTGGAGGAAAAGAGATCTGGAAACCCACTTAAAGGGATGGAACCCCTTAATCCTCTCTCTCACCGAAGGACTGTAATCCGAATATGCTTTTTTACTTGGTTTTCTCTTTCGTTTAGCCATATAACTGTCAATCTCTGCCTATATTTCTGGCGACGTTGAGGGCTATTCCCATCTCAGCCAGCTGAATAATAACAGCTGATCCGCCGTAGCTTATGAATGGCAGCGTGATTCCTGTGTTAGGTATAGTATTGGTAACAACCGCTATGTTCAAAATAACCTGAATCGAAATATGCCCCATAACGCCGATAACAAGCAGCGCTCCGAGCATATCAGGTGCATTGTTTGCAATTACAAGCATCCTCCATATCAGGAGAAGGAACATCAGCATAACCGCGATGGCGCCAAAAAGCCCCAGTTCCTCGCAGATAATGGAGAAGATCATGTCATTTTGAGCCTCGGGAATAAATCCCATCTTCTGCATGCTCTCACCAAGCCCCTTGCCAAATACGCCACCGGAGCCTATGGCATAGAGCGCCTGTAGGGTCTGGAAGCCCTTGCCGCTGGCATAGGCATTGGGATCCAGCCATGCAAGAACACGCTCAAATCGGTAGTTCATGCCACTGGTCTGTTCAGAGTTGGCAATAACTATGACAAGTACCACCACTACTGCTATAAGTCCGATTCCCGCAAGAATATATCTCTTGTAACCCGGTGTGGAAATAAAGAGCATGATCACGGCAATTCCCATGATGATGATGGCAGAGCTCAGATTTTTGGTAATGAAATAAACCATCCCCGCCAATATAAGCGGAAATGCTATGGCAATTCCAAATCCCTTGGGTGTAGTGAGCTGTTTCTTTAATTTTGAAATAATGGAAGCTGTAAATACGATGGTTGCAACCTTGGCAACCTCCGCGGGCTGAATAGACACACCCTTGAAGACAAGCCATCTTGTTGCACCATTAAGGTTCTTTCCAAGCGGGATCAGCAAAAGAAGTAGTCCCGCCGCGAAAGCATAGATCGGAAAGGCCAGCTTATCCAGGAATCTGTAAGGGAAAAAGGACATGATGACCATGACCACCAATCCCAGGACGATAGGAATAAGCTGATGTCTGAAATAGTAAGAGGAATCGCCGAAATCCAGGTTGGCCTCGTAGGAGCTGGTGGAATACAGCATGATAAGACCGAACGCCAAAAGAAACAGTATGATAAAAACCAAACTGTAATCGCTGTTCGCATATCGTCTTTCTTTTCTCATTGCTGTAAATCTGTCCACGACTCCCCCCGCAAGGCTAAATGTAAGCCTTATTTGTCAATCTTGTTGACGTATTCTTTAAACTTTTTGCCCCTCACCTCATAGTTGGGGAACATATCCCAGCTGGCACAGGCCGGTGAAAGAAGCACAGCCTCGCCCTCTTTTGCCTCATCCCGGCAAAAATCCAGGGCCTCCTCAAAGGAATCCTTAAATACATAGTCCGTAAAGCCATGCTTTCTGGCACATTCTGCTATCTTCTCTCTGGTCTGACCTATCAGTACCAGCAGTCGGACCTTGCCATCAAAGTTTTCAATCCACTCGTCGTACTCGCTGCCCTTATCATAGCCCCCTCCTATAAGCAGAGTAGGTCTGCTCATGGCTCTGATACCCTGAATGGCAGCATCGGGATTGGTGCCCTTGGAATCATTGTAATAATCCACGCCTCTCTTGGTGGCAACAAACTCAATTCTGTGTTCAACAGCTTTGAAATTTCGAATAACATTAATTATGGTAGAAACAGGTACGCCCATTGCCATGGACATAGCGATGGCAGCCATGACATTTTCTACGTTGCAAAGGCCCACCAGATTCATATCGTGAATGTTCATAAGAGCCATGGGAGCGCCGTTGCTGCTCATCATGATCTCATCTCCGTCCAGATAAAGGCCGTCTGCAAGTTTCTCCTTGGTGGAGAAATAAACCACTTTGGCAGGACATCTGTCCCCAAAGTCTCTGGTGTACTCGTTGTCATAATTGAGAACGCAGGTATCATCCTTGGTCTCAAGATTTGTAATATTCTCTTTCATGGAGGCGTAACACTCCATGGTATGATGTCTGTTCAGGTGATCCGGAGTGATATTAAGGATAGCTGATACATTGGCATGGAAGTTCTCCACCGCCTCAAGCTGGAAGGAACTGATCTCTCCCACAATAACCGTGTCCTCAGTCATATCAAGAGCACTCTCGGCAAAAGAAACACCGATATTACCTACCACATATACGGAGGAAAAGTGTGCTTTCATAATATCTCCCACAAGAGTTGTTGTGGTGGTCTTGCCGTTTGTACCGGTAATTGCTACCATACGGCCCTTGGAAAAATTGTAGGCCAGCTCTATCTCGCTCCATATAGGGATATTCTTGTCCTTAATTCTGAGAACCGTTGGTGAATCCAACGGAACCGCAGGGCTTGGAACCACAAGGCTTATCTCTGAAAGCTCCTCATCCGAAATCTGCCCTACTATTATCCTGGTTGCAGCTCTGTCCTCTTCATGAAGCTTGTTTCTGACATCCTCTTCCGTAACCTTAGTGTTCTCCTCAAGAACAACAGGATGAGCACCCACCTTGTTAAGAAGATTCACAGATCCAACACCTGAAAGTCCGGATCCTATAACAAGCACTTTCTTTTCTTTAAGATCTCTTTTCATTTCCACACTCTTTCTTTATAAAAGCAACCGATATGGTATCAGTTACAGAATTCCAAGATAAGCCACCAGTGCGCAGAGCACGGTGATTGTTGTGAACACATTGACAACCTTGGTCTCAGACCAGCCGCCCTTTTCAAAATGATGATGAATAGGCGCCATTCTGAAAATCCTCTTGCCCTTGGTTATTTTGAAATATGAAACCTGAAGAATTACTGAAATAACCTCCAGAGCATAGATAAATCCAACGATTGCAATAAAAATCGGCATTTGCATAACATATGCTATACCTGTAACAAACCCTCCGATAGCAAGTGATCCAGTATCACCCATCATGACTTTGCCGGGATAAACGTTGTAAACCAAATATCCAAGCAGAGCACCGGCCATGGCACTAGACATAACCTCTGCTCCGGATGCCCCAAAGTGTGTTCCTGCTATCACAAAGAATGCTGCAACAACGGCTGTTACGGAAGCACAAAGTCCGTCAACGCCGTCGGTAAAATTAGTTCCGTTGGCTGTTCCCAATGAAATAAAGAAGAGAATCGGTACATTGAAAAAGCCAAAATCCAGCATGATGTCCGTAAAAGGAACTCTCATTGCCAGAGAAATATCTGTAAACTGCCTGATGTAAAGAGCAAAAACAACAGTTACAACAAACTGAAGAACTATCTTCTGCCAGGCTCTGAGTCCCAGATTATGCTTTCTTACTACCTTAATATAATCGTCCAGAAAACCTATAAGTCCGAAACCTATGGTAAGAAGCAGTACAGGAATGACCTCCTTGTGTGAGGCTCCGTAGAATATACCTATGACAATAACAGGGATCAAAAAGATGATTCCTCCCATTGTAGGTGTTCCTGTCTTCTTCTGATGGGACTCAAGTCCCTCCACACGCTCAGTCTGTCCGGCTTTAAGCCTTCTTAGCATCTCAATTATGGGCGGTCCCAAGAGAACCGCTATAAAGAAGGATACAAAAACCGGAATAAGAATTCTGAAGAAAAAATCGTTCATGTTACATCTCCATACATTAATTGCCGTCAGCAGGCACTTCTTCTATGGTCAGGCCTCCGAACTCCGGAAGAACATCGCCCTCAAGACCATGTCCCGAGGAATCGATAAGTTCACCTGTGCTCGGGTCAATATAATACCCCGTTGCAGGGTCCACGTCAAATGTCTCCCATATATTGGAAGTAGTCTCTTCGCCTTGAGTTTCCGACTGTTCCGTACCTTCCTCAATTACCAGCTCTTCCACTTCTTCTGTAGTTTCTTCAGAGCCTTCTTCTGTGCTCTCCTCAGTTGTAGCAGGGGTGATCATCTGCTCTTTGAGTTCCGCAAGTTCCTGCTGCTCCTTCTCTGAGAGTTCCTCAGTCATTGGATAATTGAGATAAGGAAGAGCCTCTGTAAGGATAGCCCTTACAATTCTTGTGGCATACTTGGCATCATCCTGATACTGAACGTTAGGTCTGTCAACAACCACATAAATAGCGATGTCAGGATCGTTAGCCGGTGCGTATCCCATGAAGGACACAACATACTGCTTGTTTGCACGGGGAAGAGTCTGAGCCGTTCCCGTCTTGCCGCCAATCATGTATCCGGCAGGTCTTGCGGTCTTTCCGGTTCCTTCCTCTCCCGCAACTACCTGATTACAATACTGAATGATCTTGTCAGAGGTACTCTGAGATACAGTCTGCCTCAGGATCCTGGGCTCCACGTTCTTGATGGTGGCGCCGCTGCTGGATACTATTCTCTTGACCATATGGGGCTCGTAATAATAGCCACCGTTGATAAGGGAAGAAAAGCCTGTGATCATCTCGATCATATCTACGTTAAAGCCCTGTCCGAAAGAGTTTGTGGCAAGGTCTGTAGGTGTCATATTTGCTGCATTGTAGGTAAGACCCTCTGTTCTGGCCTCTCCCGCCAGATCGATGTTGGTTTTTAATCCAAAGCCGAAATCTTTCTGGAATTTGGTAAAGGTGCTGATGCCTGTTGCCTGAGCAACCTGCATCATGGCTACGTTACAGGAAATCTCAACGCCTCTCTCCACGGAAACTGCCCCGTCACCATACTTGTTGTGGCATTTGATCTCCCAGCCGCCGACTTCAAGCTTGCCGGTGCAGTTATATACTTCATTACCCGTAATAGATCCGCTCTCAAGGCCTGTAGCCACAGTAAAGGGCTTGGCGACAGAACCGGGCTCATAGGTATCTGCTATGCAGAAATTCTTCCACAGAGCGTTATAGTTCTGATAAAGCTCCTCATCAGAGAAGTTCACAATCATATCTTCCGTGAGATAAACTCCGGAATCATAGACAGATTCTCCCTTAAGCTTGTTGCCGTTCTCATCAACTCCCGGCATGCCCAGCAGCATATTGGGGTCCCTGGGATTGTTAAGATCAAAGAAAGGATAACTTGCCATGGCAAGAATATCGCCGTTGTGGACATTCATGATGATACAGCCCACATTATTGGCGCCGTTTCCGGGCCTGAAGTTATTGGCATAGGTATCGTTAAATTCCTGAAGATGTCTCTCGACTATGGTCTGCAGGCTACCATCGATAGTGGTAACTATGCTGTCTCCGTCTGTCGCGGGAATAGTGGTCCTCTCAAGATTGGAATCATCATCCAGATAACCGTACTCTCTTCCTGCAGTTCCGGACAGAGTGTTGTTGTAATATTCCTCAAGCCCGTAGATACCATTATTGTCACTGGAAGTAAATCCAATGACATCGCAGGCCATCGAGCCGTTGGGATACTTGCGGATATAGGAGGATTCAAACCAAATCCCCTGAATATTCTCATCGTAGTTGTCCATTCCGGGAGTGATCATATCCTGGAAGGTCTTGATCTCATCGTAAGAGAGCTTCTTGGCAAGCACATAGTACTGGGATGAGGGGTGATCCGCAAGATAGGTCCTGATCTCGCCCTGATCCAGCTTAAACTCCCTTACAAGAGCATTTAATGTAGGTTCCAAATACTTAGGGTCCCTCAGAAGCAGCTTGGCATCCAGTACCACGTTGTAAACCTTCTCGCTGTAAGCCAGGATGGTTCCGTTGGCATCCAGTATCTCTCCCCTTCTGAAGGGAAGCGTTGTGGAGTCGTACTTCTGCTGTGAGAGTACCTGCTTCTCATATTCCTCACCGTTATTTCTGGTGATACTGATGAGCCTGATCCCTAATCCAACGAAAGCCAGTAGTACCAGAATAAACAGCACTACCAGCTTTTTCTTCATTCCTATAGTAAATTTTTGATTATCCCGCGCTTTTCTTTGTTTCATTTAAATCTTTGAACTTCCCCCACTACAGAATAACAGTACCGGTCAGTTCCCTCCATTGTACTCCGGTATAGGTGCAACCTGTCTCACGTAGTCGTTGCCGCCTCCGTCGGAATAGGTTATGATCTGTCCCTCTGTAGCATAGGTCATACCATACTCCTGGATAGCGATTCTCTTTACTTCGTCCAGATCCACATTTCCATTGGCTCTATTATACGCCTCATCATTGTCCTGTTTCAAATTATTAAGCTGGCTTTCCAAAACAGCGATGTTCTTGGAGCTGTTGGTAACCCTTGACTGGAGCGAAATGTAGGATGCAAGAGTGCCCACCACAAAAATCATAGCCAGAGACAGGAATACAAGATATCCAAGGCTCATGTGGTGTCTTCTCTTCTGAGAGGTTCGGTGAACACGAACCGGTCTCGGGTCTTGAGTATGCTGGGGTTTTCTGACTGTAGTACCGCGGATATATTCAGTTGCCATGTTCACTTCCTCCTTTCAGTCTTAAGCATCCCGCTCCGGGTTTAAGCTCTCTCAAACACCCTGAGCTTGGCGCTCTGTGATCTCTTATTCTCTTCCAGCTCTTTATCGCTCGGAAGGATGGGCTTTCTGGTTATCACCTTGCCCTTTGATACATTCCCGCATACACATACCGGGAAATCAGGCGGGCAGGTGCAGGGGTTTTCATTCTTTTTAAAATTAGTCTTGGTTATCCTGTCCTCAAGAGAGTGGAAGGTGATGACACACAGCCTTCCTCCGGGATTCAGAAAATCTATAAATCCGTCAAGGGAGTCCCTCAGAACATCAAGTTCTCTGTTAAGGGCTATCCTTATGGCCTGATAAGTTCTCTTGGAAGGATGTCCGCCCTTCTCTCTCATCTTGGCCGGGATGGCTGCCTTTATTATGTCGTTGAGCTGCCCCGTGGTCTCTATAGGAGCCTTCTGGCGCTCAATACATATATGCTTGGCAATATTCTTGGCGAACTTATCCTCACCGTAATCCCTTATTATATGAAAGATCTCTGTCTCAGAATAATCATTGACTATGTCTCTGGCAGTCAGTGTCTGCCTTCTGTCCATCCTCATATCCAGCGGAACATCCGCCTTGTAGGTAAAACCGCGCTCCTCGTTATCGAGCTGGAAGGATGAAACCCCAAGATCAAGGAGAATCCCGTCCACTCCCGTAACTCCCAGTTCCTTAAGTCTCTTGACTGCGTTCTCGTAGTTGTCACGGATAACGGTAACTCTGTCCTTGTATGGTTCAAGCCTCTTGGTAGCTGCCGCTATAGCATCCTCATCCTGATCGGTCCCGTACAGGTGTCCTCCGGCCGTAAGTCTCTCTGCTATATGAAAAGAATGACCGGCTCCGCCCAGGGTTCCATCAAGATAAATCCCATCAGGCTTAATATTCAGATTGTCCAGGCACTCCTCAAGGAGCACCGAATAATGTTTAAATTCCATCTCCACGCCCTCAGATACTCAAGCCGTACTCAGACATCTTGGCAGCAATTCCGTTGATATCATCAAAGGTGCTGGCAGCTTCCCACTCAGCCTTGCTCCAGATTTCAACTCTGTTGCCCACTCCCGCAATAACAGCTTCCTTCTCGATCTTGGCATGCTGGAGAAGGTTCGAGGGTAAAAGTATTCTGCCCTGCTTATCGACCTCGGCATCAATGGCACCTGCGATAAAGAAACGTCCCAGCATTCTGGCTTCGGGCTTATCCATAGGAAGGGCCTGGAGTTTCTCTTCGAACTTCTCCCAGCCTTCTTCGGCAAACACGAAAAGACATCCGTCAAACCCCTTGGTCACCACAAACTGATCACCGAGAAGCTCGCGGAACTTAGCAGGTATTATGAGCCTTCCCTTAGTGTCTATGGAATGACTGTATTCACCTTTGAATGCCGTTCCCATACTTTTTGTTTAAAATCTACCACTTTCTACCACTTTTAAACACTTTTTACCACCTGACACCATTATATGCCATTAAAATGACCGAATCAACCCCCGTTTTCTTACTTTTATCTGAAAGAAATCTAAAGAAGGCTCAAAAAAACACAAAAAAATCGCCTATCTGGTGGTGACTATTGTCAACATCCACTAGATAGGCGATAAATAATATTTTTATGTTTGTAAAAAAATTTTTTATTTTGTTTTGAACAATGTTGCGAGGATTCCTCTTCCAAGGCTGGCGCCAAGGTTTCCGCCAAGAGTCTTGCCGAATTTTCCGAACTTTCCGCCCACGGTCTTACCAACCTCACGGCCCACGGTTCCGACAACAGAATTACCAACGGTCTTTACAGCCTGCTTCTTTCTCCTTGCTTCGGCTGCCTTCTCCCTCTCCTCTGCCTTTAAAGCAGCGGCTTCCTCTTTTTCTTTTGCCTTGCGCTCAGCCTCTTCAGCCTTAAGCTTGGCAGCTGCCTCGGCATCTGCGATTCCCTTTCTCTCAAGGAATTCATAGGCTGAATCGGGATCATGAGGCTCAAAGTACTTGTCGTAGAGCTTGCTGGAGTTGATCTCGCGGTTCCTGGTGGAAGCATCTATTCCGCCCATAAGAGACTGCGGAGGAAGGATCTTGACCTTCTGGCATACTGTAGGTGTGCCGGTCTCATCAAGGAATGAGCATACAGCTTCGCCGGTGCCCAGCTCCTGAATAACGTCAGCGGTCTTGAACTCGGGGTTCTCACGGAATGAATCTGCAGCTGCCTTAACTGCCTTCATATCTGAAGGTGTGTAGGCGTGCAGGGCATGCTGGATCTTGTTACCGAGCTGTGCCAGCACCCCGTCGGGAACATCCCTTGGATTCTGTGTTACAAAGTAGATACCAACACCCTTGGATCTGATGAGCTTAACAACCTGCTCGATCTTGTCCATAAGAAGCTTGGGTGTATCCTTAAACAGAAGGTGCGCCTCATCAAAGAAGAATACCATCTTGGGCTGATCCAGATCACCCACCTCGGGAAGAGTCTCAAAGAGCTCTGACATCATCCACAGAAGGAATGTGGCATATAATGTGCCGTTATTGATAAGGCTTGTGGAATCGAGAATGTTGATCATTCCCTTTCCGTCAGAATCGGTTTGGAACCAATCCTTTATATCAAGGGCGGGCTCAAAGAAGAACTGATCCGCTCCTGCTATCTCAAGTGAAACAATGGCTCTGACAATGGCAGCCACTGATACAGGGCTGATATTTCCATAAGAAGCCGCGAATTCATTCTTGTTCTCGGAAATGAAGTTCAGCATAGCCTTAAGATCCTTGGTATCAACCAGGAGAAGCTCCTGATCATCGGCAATCTTAAAGGCAATTGAAAGGATATCTCTCTGGAGATCGTTAAGTCCCAGAATCCTTGAAAGAAGAAGGGGTCCCATCTCGGAAACCGTGGTTCTGAGCGGAATACCCTGTTGTCCAAATACATCCCAGAAGGTTGCAGGATACTTCTTGTACTCAAATCCCGCCTCAGCCAGGCCGAACTTCTGGATGCGTTTCTGCATATCCTCGGAATCCTTGCCCTCCTGCACCATACCGGAGAGGTCTCCCTTAACATCCGCAAGGAATACCGGAACTCCCATATCACTGAAGGACTCTGCAAGGACCTTTAATGTAATAGTCTTACCTGTTCCGGTAGCACCGGCAATAAGGCCATGTCTGTTGGCCATCTTAGGCAAAAGAAATACATTTTCCCCGTTTTCGTTGTTAGCAACCCAAATTTTACCGTCTCTATACATGTGCTTCCTCCCAACAATAAAGGTTTTTGACTCACTTTCTAGTATAGCACACAACCATTAACAGATATGCGAAAACTTAAATCTCTTTCACAATATCATCAAGGGCATCCTTGATCATGGAAAGCCCCCATCCCTTGGTGGCAGACACCTTGACCGTGCGGAAGGCTCTCTCATCAACAAGAGGCCCCGTCTCAACGTCATCATCTATCCTGTCCAGCTTGTTAAACAGGGTTATAACCTTCTTTTCCCTGATCCCCAGCATATCCAGAGTGTCATACACTACCTTTATCTTGTCCTCCATATCTCTGCTGGAGGCATCAACCACATGAATGATGTAGTCTGAATTACCTGCTTCCTCCAGTGTACTCCTGAAGGCATCCACCAGATTGTGGGGAAGCTTACTTATAAAGCCTACGGTATCCGTAAGAAGAACCCTGTGGGTCTTGTTGTTATTAAAGTATTCGTACACCCTGGTGGTGGTATCAAGGGTCGCAAAGAGCTTGTCCTCAGCCAGAATGTCCGCTCCCGTCAGGGCATTTAAAAGCGTGGATTTACCTGCATTGGTATAGCCCACTATGGCAAAAGAGGGATAGCCGCTTCTGTTTCTGCCCTGCCTTGTGACATCTCTGTGGGATACCACGTCCTTAAGTTCTCTCCTGAGCCTTGCTATGCGGTTTCTGATAACTCGCCTGTCCTGCTCAAGCTTCTTCTCACCGGGACCTCTTGTTCCGATTCCGCCGCCGAGCCTTGACATGGCAGCACCCTTACCGGAGAGCCTTGACATCATATACTGAAGCTGTGCCAGCTCCACCTGAAGCTTACCCTCGGAGGTTCTGGCGTGAGCAGCGAAGATATCAAGAATGACCATTGTCCTGTCCATTACCTTTATATCCAGCTCTTTTGCCAGGTTATGCATCTGGGACGGAGACAACTCATCATCTGTTACAACTCCCGTAGCGCCCGTCACCTCTATGAAAGCCCTGAGCTCCTCTATCTTGCCGCTTCCCATATAAGTTGCGGGGTTAAAATGTGGCAGATTCTGGACCATGCGGCCCACAACCTCGGCCCCTGCCGTCCTGCAAAGTTCCCCAAGTTCGTCCAGGGATTCTCCTGCGCTCTCTTCATCTGTCCCGTCATTGGCAGCTGCCACAGCCACCAGAATTACTTTTTCTTTGTCCTGTTTTTCTTTGATCTCGTACATCTAAAATCCTCAAGTTTCTCTATTAAGAAGGTTCTCAATCCATTCCTTGTCGATAATATTGTCAAAAGCCTCTGCCACAGCGGATTCTGAAGCATAAGCTTCAAACTCAAGCTTCTTGCCCTCAAGAATCCTGTTGATCTCCTCATCCACAGTAAGCGGGCAGAGCAGGTGGTAAACAAGTACGTTCCGCACCTGGCCCATCCTGTAAACCCTTGATAGCGCCTGCCAGGTCAGCGAGGGCTTGATCTGGGGTTCGCAGAATATCACAATGCTGGCTGCCTGAATGTTAAGGCCCACACCTCCTGCCTGGATCTGGCTCACAAGAACATTGCCCGTGCCGGACTCAGAGAGCTTGTCCACCAGCTCCTGTCGGCGCTCCGGCTTAACTTCTCCCTTGATGATTCCAACGCACTTATCTCCAAGAGCGGCACCCACCTTGGCTACCGTATCCCTGAAGAAAGAGAAAACAACCACATTGCGCTCTTCGTCCTCCGCCTCCTGGCACAGCTCCAGGAGCCTCTTCATTTTGGAGGAGGTTGCAGTATCCTCCTGGAGAAAAGAAACTCTCCTCATATCCTGGAAGCTACGAGCCGCACAAGCTTCTGCGTACTCCCTGGAATCCTCCTCGGTCACCGCGCACCAAACCTGCCTCTCATCGATTGCAGGAAGCTCCTTTAACACCATGTCCCTGGTTCTTCTTAAATATACCGGAGCCAGGAGCTCTTTAAACTCAGGAAGATGGGACATATAAGCCATCTCAAGAATCTGCTCCGTCATGTCAGGGCGGACAAATTCAAGAAGATTGCACATCTCCCGGACCTTGTTCTCAAGGGGAGTTCCGGTCATAAGAAGGATCCTGACGGATTCATCCACAAGACGCTTTAAATACTGTGTCCTCTTGGCCTCCGGATTCTTGATGAAATGGGCCTCATCGATGACCAGCATCTGCAGTTCCATATGATTGTCGATATTATCCACGATCTTGCCCATGGATTCATAATTGGTGATGGCTGCGCCGCCCTGAGAGGTCCACCTTTGAAACGACTCGTCGATATCCTGTCCGCGGAGTATGTGGGTCTTAATGCTGCTGAATTTGTGTATCTCCCTCTCCCAGTTAACAATGACACTGGCAGGACATACCACCAGGAAATAACAGCCCGGGACTCCGTTACTGATATGTGACATGGCAGCTATGGCCTGAACGGTCTTGCCAAGCCCCATCTCATCTCCAAGGAGCACATTCTTCTGATGGAGGATGTACTTGACGCCAAAGGTCTGATAAGCCCTGAGATTTCCGGTAAAGCTGCCAATATCAAGCTCCGTCGCATCGATCTCCTGAGCCAGCTGCGCCGGAATGCTTCCGTATACAAAGGGCGCTCCCCACTTATCCGCTCCCAGGTTGTCCAGAATGGCGTAGAAATCAGCGGCATTTTTCTCAAATACAGCATGTGCCACCTGCTGCGTAGTGTTACTTGCTATGTGATAACGATCTATGATATGCAGCACATTGTCAAAAAACTCGCTGTTACACAGATTGTACATATCAGTATAGACTTCCCGGGTATGTTCTCTTCGGTCATTTCCCGAAAACAGCCAGGTAAGTGTATTCTTGATAACCTTCTCTTTTCCCAGTCTCTCGGCAAAAGAGCTGATGTATTCCGCATCTTTACAGGCACTGTCCCTTACAATATTGCTGTTATACAGCCTCGCAACAGCAGTTATAAGCTCATCATTAAAGGGATACTCCTCAGAATCCCCGTCAAGTGAGAGCTTCACCGTCATATTGCCCGAAAGGCTGTTGGCAAAATCCGTAATAAGATTCCTGATGATCTCGACCTGCTTGTCTCCCACGCCCTCAACCGCGTAAACTTCATCGTCGGTGGCGGTGGCAATATCCCAAAGCGTTTCAAGCCCTGCATCCTGAAGAGCACTGACCTTGATACCGGCCTTGGCCTTTTTAAGCTCCTCTACGGAATAATCCTTAAGAGCCCTCTTGCCCTTCTCGGCAGCAATTCTCCGGCAGATGCGTATAATTTCCTCTTCCTGGAGCTTCCTGTCAAAAAAGATATTCTTTAAGGCCACATCTGTATCATATATAGCTTTATATAGGGTCTTCATCCCCTTAAAATCCGGTCTATCCATAAATTCTCCGCATTTTTCCAAATAGCTTCATACATTATAGCAAAAGAAATACCGTCATGGCATAATTCTTGACCACCCGAACGCTTGTTTGTATAATTATTGTATGAGTTCTGAACGAGAAAGGTCCTACATCTGCATAGATCTTAAGTCCTTCTACGCCTCTGTGGAGTGCGTGGAGCGCGGACTTGACGTCATGAAGGCCCGTCTTGTTGTTGCCGATCCCGAGCGCAGCGACAAGACTATTTGTCTTGCAGTCTCTCCTGCCCTAAAGGCCCTTGGCGTCCCCGGCAGATGCAGGGTTTTCGAGATCCCAAAGGGGATTGAATATATCATGGCACCGCCCAGGATGCAGCTCTACATCGACTACTCAGCCAGGGTCTATGCCATTTACCTTAAGTATATTTCCAAGGATGACATCCACGTTTACTCAGTGGATGAGGCCTTTATGGATGTCACCGACTACCTGACCCTATATCAGATGAGTGCCAGAGAGTTGGGGCAGATGATACTTGATGACATCTTTAAGACCCTTGGCCTTAGAGCCACCTGCGGCATCGGCACCAATCTCTTTTTAACCAAGGTAGCTCTGGATATTACCGCCAAGCACTCCCCCGACTTTATCGGAGAGCTTGATGAGAAGAGCTTCCGCGATACGCTCTGGGATCACATGCCTCTTACGGATTTCTGGCGGATAGGCCGCGGCATCACGAACAGGCTTGCCACCTACGGGATCCTGACCATGAGAGATATCGCCCACGCAGATGAGAACCTCATGTACAAGCTCTTTGGCGTAAATGCCGAGCTTCTTATAGATCACGCCTGGGGCCGGGAGCCTGTGACCATCAGCGATATCCGCTCCTACCACTCCATGTCCCACTCTCTTACCCAGGGACAGGTCCTCATGAGCGATTACAGCTACGACAAGGCTCTGGTAGTTGCCAAAGAAATGATGGACGTCATGTGCCTTGATATGGTTGATAAGGGTCTCGTGGCCAAGTCCTTCACACTGGTGGTAGGCTATGCCAAGAGCGCGCCTCTCCCCGGCACCAAGGGAACCTTCTCCCTGGATACCGAGACCAACTCCGACGGAGTCCTGATCCCCGCATTGGCCAGTCTCTTTTCCCAGGTGGTCAATCCCTCTTACGAGGTCCGCAGGATGTACGTTGTAGCCAATGGCGTCATTCCCGAGGAGTATATGCAGTACTCCTTCTTTATGCCCGCCGAGAACCTGGAGCGAGACCGCAAGGTCCAGGAGGCGGTCCTTGAAATCAAGAACAAATTCGGCAAGAACGCCATTTTGAAAGGCCTCAACTTCCAGGAGGGCGCCACTGCCAGAGAGAGGAACAATCAGATCGGAGGTCACAAGGCATAATGGCCAGACAGAAGATGTCCCTTGACAAAAGAGCCGCTCAATTCCTCCCATTCCAGGCTGTAAAGGGACTGGATGAGGCTCTTCGTCAGAAAGAAAAAATCGTTGTAGAAAAAATCCAGCTCTCTGAGGAAAGCCTCAAAGAGCTGGATGATAAGATGCATCTTGTTAAGAAGGGGTCCATGGTGTCAGTGACCTACTTCTGTAAGGGCGAATACCTGAAGCTTACAGGTATGGTGGCCCGCATGGATGATGTGGCCCGGGTGCTTCAGGTGGTAAATACCCGGATCAAATTCGATGACATTCTTGATGTGGAGCTTCCGGAATGACTCCTCAGTGGTTTTCAAAGAATGCCACTGCAATGGCATTGGGGCCTGCGTAGGTTCCGATGGTAGCTCCAACCTCTGCGTACTGCACCAGATCCTCGTGGCCTTCATAAAGGCTGCCTGAGTCTGCCAGGTACTTCTTTAATACATCATCGCTAAATCCTGTGTAGCCAAGGCATACAGGCATGCCGTAATCTATTCCGCCACTCTTCTGTACATGTTCCATCAGCATGTTGTGGCTGTTCTTGGAGCCTCTGGCCTTTCCAAGGATCTTAACTATTCCCTCTTCTATGGTAAGAACAGGCTTGATCATCAGAAGATTTCCCGCAAATGCTGCTGCCGAGGATAATCTTCCACCCAGCTTTAAATACTCCAGCGTGTCAAAAACCGCAATAACTCTGGCTTTCTTAAGCTCCTCTGAGAGCTGTGCCACCAGTTCTTTGGCCGGTATGCCCTGATCACGCAGCTGAACAGCCCTCTGAACTATAATGTACTGAGAGATGCAGAACTGCTGCGTATCTATAACATGGATCCTGTCGGAAAAATCAGAAGCTGCCATGCAGGCACTCTGGTAAGATCCCGATACTCCTGAGGACATGCACAGACAGATAAGGTCATCTCCCGCATCATCTGCTGCCTGAAACTCCTGAGAATAATCATAGGGCGTGATCTGGCTGGTCTTGGGGATAGCATCCGTCTCCACCAGCTTGGTGTAAAACTCTTTGGGGGTTAAGTTCACCCCGTCTAAAAACTCATCTTCTCCAAATCTGATCTTAAGCGGAAGGACCTTGATCCCCCATTCTTTTGCTTTGGCCTGCGAGATATCACTGGCCGAATCTGTAACTATTCTTATCGCCATTTCTTTTTCCTCCACGGGCACCTGCACATGCCCCGTTTCCATGAATCCCAACAAAAAAGCTACTAAATATATTTGTACGAAATAGTCGTTTCCACAAACATAGTTAGTAGCATATCATATTATGAAGAAATCATGTAGATGATAATTCATGAATTTTCTGTGGTCTGCCCGGTAATTCTTGTGCAAATCATCCGCGGGGAAAATCATCAAAGATAAGACCGCGGTCAGGATTATCCTCGAAGTCATCCTCAAAAGCCTGCAGTTCTTTTGCATATTCCGGGTTCGTGAGAATGCTTCTGAAAAGGCCGTGGCACCCTTCGGATACATCTCTCCAGGTAGCATCAAAATTGCCGGTGTACCAAGGGTCCGCCACATCGCCGCTCCTGTCGGCAAAATCAAGCATCTTGTAGATCTTGTTATCCGGATCTCCGCCGTAAATATAGTTCATATTGCGTATGTTGGCACTGTCCATGCCTATAATGTAGTCAAACCTTGCGTAGTCAGCCTTGGTGGTCTGTCTTGCCTGCTTGGCAGATACTCCCAGTTCATTGTCTGAAGTGCCTATGCCCATTTCTCTGAGCTTGGCCTTAGCGGGCGGATACACGGGATTGCCCACGCCGTGCCATATCTCCTCGGTGCTGGTGGCAGCCGACTCAATAACGAAGCTGTCACTGAGCCCGTTCTTGTTCACTATATCCTTCATAATAAACTCCGCCATAGGGGAACGACAAATATTGCCGTGGCAGATGAATA
>JAEEGF010290219.1_pt1 | contig 17914 bp, 14 predicted proteins | sample 9134171 | NCBI WGS metagenome assembly JAEEGF01 (sample SAMN16246542, study PRJNA631951) | gut metagenome | biome: gut microbiome; feature: rumen; material: AP-attached | host: Bos | place: Iran: Karaj | collected 2018-10 | reverse complement strand
TCTCTCCCAGCTAAGGAACTCCCTGCTTTCAATATATTTCTCAGGCTCAGCCAGTATAGCATCCAAGTCCTTAATTCCTATTATTCCCGATTTAAGAATTAACCATTCGAATGACTCAGGAAAATATAGCATTACATCGTTTCTACCCTTTGCTATAGTAGTAACCTTAGCAACATAGGCACCAAAAGCTGCGCCGTCAGCAATTACAACCACTTTCTTCTTTTTGTCTGCGTTCTCGATTCTTCCAACAAACTGTGAGTTACCTTCTACGCTCACACACTCACCTTGTTTACATGCCTTAGAAAAGAACTGATATCCAGACTTTGAGTCTTCTACCATTACCAATACATCTTTGTTTGCAGTTATTTTTAAATTGTCATATATCTGATAAAACTCATGATATATTTTTTCCGGATAATGATATTTCCCTGTAGTCCTGATACCATATATTTCCTGGATGCTATAAGGCAAGTTGTATAAGGGTTGTCTTGTGATCAACACATAATAATTTGAAGACTTCTGTATCAGTTCTGCAAAGTCCTTGGAATAGATAAACGAATAATCTTCATCGATAAATATTATGCTGTCTTGGTATGCTTCGAGAATAGTCTTCCAAATGCCTGCATCTCCACCAAATACCACGCAAGGAACATCTGACTGTAGGCTGATTCCACTTTCTTTTCCGAATCTGGAATACGTTCCTAAAAGTTCCACAAGAGTAGTCTTGCCAGTGGCACTATCCCCCTGAATGACAGTTATGTTCCTCTTTATATCAAATTCATACTTTAGTCGTTGTGTTTCTACAACAATATGATGCTTATTTTTCATATATGAAATGCTTCCTCAACATCAAACGTATTGTAACGCTACATGCATATAATCTTTAGCATTTGTTACTTTTTTATTTTCATTTAGAATTTTAAAATCAATTTCACCGCAATCATCAAATGGCATATAATACCTGAGGTTAACAGTTACATCTTCCCTTCTGCCTATCTCAGCCAGCCATTTAGCACAATTCTCGCCGCAGCTTGTGGCATTAAAAACAAGATCCGGTCTTTTATATATGCAGATAAGAGTCTGCAAGCCGCCTGAGAGCCTCTCCGGTGGAATCGGCCCCAAAACTTCACTTTCTATCAGCTGTCCGCCTTTATAATGTGACTTGTCTATATCAGCCATCATTTCTTCCACAAAAGGATCTGCCAGCCATTTTTCATCATAATTAAATTTGAACCATGATGGTCCATGCATTACATCTTCTTTTTCACCAAAATATATACTTAGCATATCAGCTCACCCAATCAAAGAAGTCTCAATAATCTATATATCTTATGTTATTATAGCATTATTTCTGCAATCAGCCATTAGAGAAAATCTGGGGATGACTCCCGACTGAGGATTATGAAGGCAAAACAGAGTATGAGTGCTACACAGGTGAAGACCTGACACAGGACGAGATCCTAGACAGGATCAGTGATCTGGTCAAAGGAACCGGAGATGAGATAGATTATCTTAGCGGCGATGAAAACCTGATAGAGCTCAATGATGAACTGACAGCACCTAGCTGGAAGGTTACAAAGCTTGAAGGAGAGGAAAACAGCTTTACTGTAGGCGGAGAGGAGTTTGAGCTTTCGGTAAATGTACCCGAGGAGTATTATAAAGAATTCTCTCTTTCAAATGGCGACTCTCAGTACCAGAAAAAAATATTATGTAATACTGAAAACATGTTTTTAATAGAAAAAGCAAATGGAAAGAGCTATCTGTACATAAACATATTAGACGAGGGTAACAGCGACACATTGTATGTATTTGATCTGAACAATACCAAGATAAGCGAACCACGCATATATGAAGATTACTCTTTGTTCTATAATGACATCACAGATGCAAACAGTTTTGTACTTCTTAAAGCTGAGGATATCTTTGGCAGGTCTGTAGTTAAGAAGACTTTTACAGTTGGATTTGACGGCATGCCTGTTAGCGTTGATAAGTTTGAGTACTACGTAGGCATCGATTCTATCAATCCCGGCAAACCTGTTGGAGAGACAGGTGAGACTATCGTGACCAAAAAGGAGATGACATTAGATTCATCTGACGATATTGACAGTGAGTATTATTGGACCGAAAAAACTATTCCTGCAGGATCAAACCTTACACTGTACAAAACAGATGGAGAGACATATGTCGATCTTATCACCGATGATGGAGTAGGCGTCAGATTCGAGATAGAAGATGGCGTTATATGCGATGAGTATACGGAAGATGACTTCGAGGATGTTCCGGTGTTTGGCTGAGGAAGCGCCATGAACATATTGACATGGCAGAAGAAAATAATTATACTTGAGCTTAACTAAATAGCGAATACATATAAACGGTAAAGCCAGAGCAATCTGGTGACACAAAGCTATAGGGACTCTCAGAGTCAGCCAGTTGCATGTAACACGAGTAATGGGCATTGCAGCTGTGCAGTGCCTTTTTTATTACCTTTTGGGAAAAGAGATAGAGGATAAATACATGAGAATAGCAAACTTCAAGATAAACAGAATATTGGCGATGCTTATTCTTATAGGACTGATAAGTAGCCTGCCGGGATTAACACTTACCAAAGCCCATGCCAAGAGCGACATACCGGCTTATACAGGAAGTGCATCAGTAGTCCTAAACGGCAATATACCAACCTTCGCAGCATCCGATATCACCACAGTATCATACGAGCAGTATGGAGCATTAGACAGCCTTGGAAGATGTACAACAGCTGTTGCATGCATAGGTCAGAATCTCATGCCAACAGAACCTCGTGGATCAATCGGAACTGTAAAGCCCACAGGTTGGAATCAGAATAAGTATCCCGGTCTCGTTGACTCAGATCCGCCATATCTCTACAATAGATGCCATCTCATAGGCTATCAGCTCACAGGTGAGAATGCAAATGAGAAGAACCTTGTCACAGGCACAAGATACATGAATGTTGACGGGATGCTACCATATGAAAATATGGTTGCGAATTATATAGAATCAACTGGTAATCATGTCATGTACAGGGTTACACCTGTATTTGAAGGTAACAATCTCTTATGCGCAGGAGTTCAGATCGAGGCATATTCCGTAGAAGATTCAGGGCAGGGAATCTTCTTCAACGTCTTCTGTTATAACGTGCAGCCGGGAGTTAATATCAATTACGCAGATGGTAGCAACAGCGCTATAGACGGATATGTTCTTACTCCAAATGATGCGACAGAAGAAGATATAACCAGAAGCACTACAGACCAGATAGCACAGCAGTACAGCTACGTTGTTAATACCAATACCAAGAAATTCCACTATCCAACATGCAGCAGTGCCAGTGATATAAAGGAATCCAATAAAATGTACTACGAAGGCACAAGGGATGAACTTGTAAATCTTGGTTATGATCCTTGTAAACGGTGTAATCCATGAGAATGAGTAGTAAAAAGGTGATAAAGCAAAAATAATTAACGCTATTAACTGGAAAATGCTATAATTATATACGGAGGAGCGATAGCTTCTCCTTTTGTATTTATGGAGAATTTCATATGATTACAGCAAAAGAAGCATACTCATTGATGATAAAAGCAAATAAAGGCAAGATTATAGGAATGTGCGAGTTTTCTGAATCATTTGGATTTGGAGTTCAAACTGATGATGGACAGAAAGCATATAGGATTGATAAAAACACTAAGCAGATAGATTTGCTTTATGGTGGTGAGTTGTTACGAGAAGATCCAAAAGAAATCGATTATTCAAAATTATAAGATTGAGAGGCTTAGTGTGAGTTGGCCAGTGGTAGATATGTGTTTTATTTCATTTTGATAAGGAGTTCTGTACTATGGCAAAAATGTCTGATGGTTATAAAAAGAAAGGCCCATTAACACGAGAAGATATATTGAAAATTATGGATGACCTTTATGGAAAAAGCTTAGATGGCATACCAAAGGTTAGCAAGCCAGTATCAGCTTTTGCGGATGACTATTTAAAAAAGAATCCTGACAAATCTGTTGCTGCACGGAAAATGTTAGATAATCAAGTTATTAAATGCACGACATCTGGATTTATAACTGGATTTGGTGGAGTGATTACCTTGCCTGTAACTATACCTGCTAATGTAAGTTCTGTATTATATGTTCAAATGAGAATGATAGCGTGTACAGCATATATAGGTGGCTATGATATCAACAGCGATCAAGTACAAACCTTGGTATCTGCATGTCTTGCCGGAGTGGCTGTTGCTGATATTATAAAGCAGGTTGGCGTCAAGACTGGAACAAAAATGCTTACTGCTACAATAAAAAAGATTCCTGGTAAAACTCTTACAGCTATAAATCAAAAAGTTGGATTCAGGTTTATTACAAAGTTTGGTACAAAAGGTATCGTAAATCTTGGAAAAGTGATTCCTGTTGTAGGAGCTGTTGTTGGAGGCGGAATTGACCTGATTGATACAAAAATTATTGCAAAAAGAGCATATAAATGGTTTATTGAGGGCGATTTTTCTATTGATGAAAAACAGGAAGAGAGCTCGGAAGAAATTATAGATGTTCCAGATGATGAGTGATAAGATACTTGCCCCTTTTTAAGTAGAAGGAATTCAAAAGAAGACAAACGGGACAATTCGATATGGTATTTTGTATGAAATACTTACATCTCAAGATGAAATAATTGATGATTTAAGCTTCTTGCGGATTTGCTGAGACTTTGTATTTGTAAGGATTACTATGAATGATGTAATTATGCGTGTTGGCGCATCAATAACAGAATATTTGTTAAAGGAGTTCCCTAAAGAATATCTTATGTCAGTATTTGGAGGCAGGCTGCAAATTGATGATTTGGTTGACCAGATCATTCTTGAATGCATTAAGCATGCCTTTGATGAGACTCAGGAAAAACATTCTATCAGGTATTTTCTCAAACAGAACGGTGATGATGAAAAAGATGATGTTCGGATGAGATATAGTCGTTTGATGTCGATAGTGAAAAGTTATAAAAAGAAGGAAATCGAATCCTTAAGCTCTTTCGGTAATTCTGATTTATTGGCAGAGGCAGTAACTAAAATGGATGACATCTCAGATAAGCTTGAAGGTTATAAGCTGTCTGAGATGAACTTTTTTGAACTGACTAATATAGGTGAACTTGAGCTTGTAAAGGCTGTTGTTAATCATCGTATTTCATCTTCCAAGAAGATTTCAAATGATAAATTCAAAGAAATAGCAAATCAGTATGACAAGTATGTTATCTCCTGGCGAGAGCTAGCCAATGACAGTGATGCCAACAAGGTATTCTATTCATTGGCTTATTTTACTATTGAATGGAAATATGCATTTAACTTTCTTCATCATTGCGTGAAAGAGATGGAGAAGGCTGGGGTGAAAGATGAAAAAGTGGCTGTAAATAAAATCGGTATGCTTCTGGGATATAGATATATTATGTCCATACTAGGTTTTAATATGTCCATTGACAGCAGAATGGTTGGATATAGAGAAGGACTTATAGCAGATTTTTTAAAAAATCCAGAGATTGAATGCCAGTATCGCGAGATGTTGGCCCTGCTAGCTGCATTCAAAGAAAATATGAGTATTGATGATATCCCAATTAAAGATTGGTTTGTGAAGAACACAAATGTCAGTGATTGGGCTTTTTTTTTAACGAGTATGATGTATTCAAGTCTTATGAATTGTCAGTTAATTGGACAGGCAAGCATATTGGCACTATGAGAAAACTGTATGCTGAGATATTCCCAGAAAATCCCGAAAATCGTTCTTATAAGTCTGATTTCGATTTTGATACCATCATGATATCAAATTTGAAGGAGGAACTTAATATGGATAAGTTTGAATGTTACATTGAGGAATACCAGAATGAGAAAGGACAACTTTGTGCGCGTATTCGTGACAAGAAGAGTAATAAGAGAGTGGAGATGATTGGAGAAACCTTCGTATATAATCATTTCTTGCGTTTCCTTTCGCAGGCAAAAATTAATATTGATATTATGCCTACTGTATATGACCGCAATGGCAATGATATTGTTTCTGTTAGAGGAACAAAGCAGTCTGAGGATGATGAATGTATAGTTGTTAGTCTTATTGGCTCTGGAGCTGGTTATGTGTTTGAATAAGGAGATGATTCATGAAAAGGGAAGTTATGAATTTCATGGAAAAAATAGGTAAAAAAAAGATTCAAACATCTACCATAAAATCTCTAATAAAAGATATTAAGAAAAAGAAGAAATATCCAGAGGATATTCCGGAAGAATATAGAGATAATCATGAAATTATAGTTGCGGAACGTAAAGCACATATGCGCCGTTCTTTGAAGAGAGGATATGAAGTAATTCATAATGCTTTCTACGTGGAAGAAGCTATTGCATATAGGTATGGTGATGGATTACATGAGGAATATGAAGAGACAGACATTAGGTGGTTCTCTGATTTTGATAGTTTTTATGAATATCTTGATGGTGAGATTTACAGTGATTCTTGTTATTATCAGTATCAATTTCCTAAGAATATAATACGTAAGTACAGGATTAATCAGAAAAAAATATGTACATCTGCATTCATAGATTACTCAATTGATGAATATAACACTAGGAATCAAGTTATAGAAGATGAACGCTATATATCTGCTGAGAAAAGAAAAGTATATCTAAAAAAGTGGATAGATAGATTTGATGCTTGTTCATCACTTGATCAATTTAAAAAAGAATTATCTAAATTACAAAAATCCACAAGTATTGGCTATGAAGATTTCATCATTGATAACTATATTTCCGCCCATTTATCAGAGACGCAGTGGTTGATTGATCTGGCCAATAATATATCGAGCCTGTCTAGGGTCATACCGCTAGTTCTGTTAATGGATAATGATCCGGAAAAGATAATAGCAGCTTATTCTGACAATACAGTATCTAATAGTTCAAGATCTAGGTATAAGAAGAAACTAAAAGATACTGCTGAAATGCTAAAGAATGGAAACATCACTATCAAAACAGATAGCTTTTTTGATAGTAATACACATTTCTATTGTGTTGAAGATTTCGGATTACAAAAGGGAAGTTCATATCCTGTCTTTAGTAGAAAAAAATATTTCGATTGCTTTGATGATTTTGCGGATTTTTTGAATGGAAATCTTTCCGGGTGCGATCTATCATGTGCTAAAATCCCAGACTTTGATGTCTCTAAATACACAATAGATGATAAAACCAGACTTCCGAATGTAGATATAAAGAATTGCAGATATAGCATACAAAAGGTATACAACAGACACAATAAAAAATTTGAAGTTAATCAGTATTGGTTGGGTGATAACGATGTTGCTGTAAAAACTGATACGATCAAATTTGAGTTTTTTGTGGATTTTGTTCACTTTTTGAAAGGAGATTTATCAGGAGCAGATTTCATATTTTGTGATGGAATTAGTAATCTCACAGATATATCTGATATTAATCTTACAGACGTTATGTTAACAAGTTGGACATTGAAGAATGCACGCATAAAACAAACAAAATATGAAGTGTCTGAGATTGATGTGGAAAGCTTTACTATACCTTTTCAGTATGAAAAGGAAACTTTGCCTGCATTGGAGACAACTAGAGAATTGTTGAATTGGCATGATATTGCTCCTACTGTAACGACTATAGATTACATTACGGATTTACATCTCATGCATAGGTTGCGGCATGCTGGATGTAAAACCTTGACAGATGCCATGTATACGATTGGCCAGGCTATAGATGATATGTTGAGCACTAAACGTTCCAAGTTGCTATTGATAGGAGGAGATACAGCTTCTGATTACAGAATATTTGAACTGTTTGTAAAAATGCTCAGAAAAACATTGGACAGTTGTTGCTCTAAAGTTCAAGTGGTTTTTTTGTTGGGTAATCATGAATTATGGAATTATCCAGGAAAAACTATTGATGAGATAAGCATCATATATCGCAAATTGCTGGTTGAGAACAATATGTATCTTCTACAAAATGAAATTCTTTTTTCTGATAGTCTGTCATTTGAGGATGCAAAGTATATATCAAGTACAGAAATACTTAATGAAAACAAAGATGAGATTAGAGAAAAGGTCAGCAAAGCAAGAATTATACTGTTTGGTGGTATAGGCTTTTCCGGATATAATAGCAATTTTAATGCAGATAATGGCATATACAGGAACATATTAAACCGTCAGGAGGAATGTCAAGAGAGTAGGCGATGTGAAGAAATATACCAGAAAGTCTTGAAAATCATTCCTAAACGAAGGGTTATTGTATTTACACATATGCCCTTGAGGGATTGGTGTGCGGATGATAATAAACAAATAGGGTATATTTATATAAGCGGACATACTCACCGGAATTATTTTTATGATGATGGAGACATAAGAATTTACACTGATAATCAGATTGGCTATAGATGCGGAAGAGCGGCATTGAAATGTCTTTATTATGATGGAGAGTATAATCCGTTTGAAGGCTATGAGGATGGTATATATTCTATTTCAAGAGAAAAATATATAGATTTCTACCGTGGAAAGAAGATAGAAATGAGTTTTTCCAGAAAAATAAGTGCTTTATATCTTCTTAAAAAGAACGGTTACTATTGTTTTATAAGTGCCAATGAGAAAGGAAAGCTTTCTGTTTTAAATGGAGGAACTGGTCGAAAAGTTACTGTTTCTGATGATATTCGCTATTATTATCTACACATGGATGAAGTAATAGCCAGAATTAAGGAACCGCTTACCAAATATACACAATATCAAGAGAAAATAGTACAGGCGGTGAGAAAATTTGGTGGATATGGAACAATCCATGGAGCGATAATTGACATTGATTTCCTGAATCACATTTATGTTAATCCTGTGGATATGAAAGTTACGCCATATTGGGCGAAAGATATACAATTTAAGAAGGTATATCCCAATGTCGAGAGTTTGCTGAAGGCCAACTGTCCTAAATTGTATGTCAATTATCAAAGATTGACCTCAGAGGGTGAAAAGAATGAGCTGTCTGTAATTTATGATGAACATAAGATTGAAAGTAGAGGCGAGTATTATTTTGAAACTGATATCTATAGGGCTTCTCGTGAAATAAAAAAGATGCAGAAGCTTAATAATAGCATATTGTCAGTTTGGCTATATGAAAATTATGATGTTTCAGAAGATGCTTTATATGAAAGTATAGTTGTAAAGAATTTGGATACTCTTGAGATTGTTGACAAGAGCAAGTACTTGCCGTCCAAAAAACTTCGAATTCTTGAGAAAGCAGCTATTCAGCGTAAACCTAAACAACTTAAGATAAAAAAACCGACACTCTCTCCAGAGGAGAAAGAGAAGCGCAAGTTTCAAAAGGCGGCTATGAGGGTTGAGGAGCGCTCATTAGGGAAGTTGAAATTGTTGAGTTATACAGGATCTAAGGATCCTGCAACGTTTCTATGTTTGAATTGTGGAAAGCAATTTACTATGCGAATGGATCATGTATTTGAACGAGGAGGATGTCGATATTGTTGTAAATAGAGGATATACCTCATCTTTGAGAGAAAAACTAACGTCGTCTAACTGAAAGTATAATATCGTTTAGATTATGTAAACTATATAGATTCACGCGAGATAGTATATGAATTTCAAATGCCATATGATAATTTGGTAAAATATCTCTATTCCCAATATTATATAAGGGGAATCTAGAAAAAAGAGGTTGTTATGTCATACGAAGAGGATAGAAGAATACCATATAAGGCTAAATGTGCCTGCGGCAGAGGATATTTGAGATACTATGAGATACAAATGTCTAATGACTGGGGACAAGAAAAAACTTCAAGCACATCGATAGAGTTTTATTGCGACTATTGCAAGGACAAATATCACGTTGAGTATAGGCCTTATGATGAATGCTATCTCGTTCCAAACAATTTTAAATTTCCAAAAGAACCGGAGCTTGCAAGAAAATATTTACTCTCTACTCAGGAAGAATTTATTAAAGAGCACTCTAAAAATGAATTAGAGCTTATGATAGCAGATATGAAAAGCCACAGATACATGAACCAGCTTCAATATCAGAAAGCACTATTTTTTGCTCAGAAATGGGTGTCCAGATATCGAAAAAAGTCCTTAAAGCCAATGATCGAATGGCTTGAGTGTGTACTTGCTCAGTACGAAAACATAAAAGCATCTTTTAATGAGAAGAACATCCACAGGCAGAAGTACTTTAAAAAGCTAGAAGAATACTCCGACCAAATGGATGAAGTTGAAAAACAAAGTAAAAGGCTTGTTTTTGAAGAGGACTATGAGGAAATCAACAGGGAGAGAAAACAAGCAGAGCTAGAACGCGAAAAGCACAGATATGACCCCTTTATGGCAAAGGTTGAATACCATAAGACCTACAAGAAGAATTTTGTCGGAAACGTATGGGACACACTGTATATCAAGGAATGTATTGATGAACAGCACCTTACGTTGGAAAAGCCTATTGTGGGTGATGCTAAAATTACAATAACTAAAAAGTACGCCTGCGAATGCTATATTTGTAGAAAAAAATATGAAGTTGATTCATCTGATTTTGTTATTGATTATGACGATGATTACTGTGGGTATTATCCAAAGATTTCATGTAAAAGATGCCATACAATATCATCTTTTGAGGCTAAGACCATGGAAATATTAAATGATCTTGGGATAACATTTGCAAGAGAGGTGTCTTTCAAATGACTTGAAGGCAACTATGGAAAATTATTACGATTTGATTTTGCATTATATAAGGAAATGGATGCAAACGGCAAGCCAAAATATGATCTTGTAATTGAATTACAAGGACCACATCATTTTAGCCCAGGGTATTATAATGACTATGGTATTTTTGTTGTACAGGAACAAAACAATGACTTGGAATCAAACTTTATACAACAAAGAACCTATGATGAGAGAAAAAGTGATTACTGCAATAAGAATAATATCCATCTTGAATGCATAAAATATACTTATAGCAATGATTACGATAGACTAGAAAGTAAGCTGATAAAAATTCTTAGAAGGTATAACTACAATTACTATAATAAAGACAATCCTTTATTCTGATAAAAAACACTCAACTAAAGTATCGTGTTGTGTTAACGATAATTCAGATATTTATAACTTAAGATCCGTGTTGATTGTCAAGTAAAATTGCCCCACTTTTATACTTAAATCTGACCCATCTAAACTTCCACCTTGGCAGTTTTGTAGGTGGGACAGATTTATTTCTAAATACAGATTTTTGCACTGTGAATTGACCCACCATTTAATGAGTTATCAGCTTGTACTCAGCATCTGTAATTGCTGTTTTGCCGATTATCATAAATCTGTTTAACGTATCCAATGTCACATATCTACTAAGTTGGCAAGCGGCTTCATAATATGAAGTATCATTTTTAGCAGCTGCTTGTCTTTGTTTAGGCAATGTCACGTGGCGTTTGCGTCGTGGGCGACTTATTGTTTTTTTCTAAAATGATAGATATGATAATAGCAAGAAGTTTTGATCAGTTACCTAACCATCTTCCAAGAGGGAGTTCCACTAGTCTTAGTGTAGTATACTTATTATAGTGTTGTACAACCCCTTAAGACTGGAGCAATTATATGAACAATTCCGAAGCTACCAAAGAAAACCTCTATGTCATAACCAATCATAAATTCCCCAGCGACAGCTACGGAGAAGATGATTATCTTGGCAACTGGCCGATGCTTTATATCCTGGAAAATGGAGATAAGGTCTATATTGGCGAGTCTACTAATGTTGCAGAGAGAATGAAGCAACATTATAACAACAAGGAAAAGCGTGAATTTAACAAAGTTCATTTCATATATTCCGGCAGATTCAATCAGTCTGTAACTTTCGATTATGAGTCTAAGCTGATCCAATTTGTTTCCGCTGATGGCAAGTATACTATTACCAATAAAAATGATGGTATTGCTAATAAGAACTATTTCAGCAAGCCTGAATACGACGAGACCTTTGAAGCGTTATGGAATAAATTAAGGACTTATAATCTTGCTGAGCACACGCTTGAATACATCAAGAACAGCGAGTTCTACAAATATTCTCCTTTTAAAGAACTGAATAAAGATCAAAAGATTCTTGCTGACGATATCATAAGAGAGATAAGAGAAGGTAAAGAGCTACCTATAGTAGTAGAGGGGCGTCCCGGCACTGGCAAGACAATTGTCGCAGTTTATCTGATGAAGTATCTGAGAGATTATGAGGATGAGAAGACTCATAGATTTCCTTTTCGTGAAAAGAAGATGGGGCTTATTATTCCTCAGACATCGCTACGGTCTACGCTTAAGAGTCTTTTCAAAAAGATAGAAGGACTTGCTGCCAAAGATGTAATAGGTGCATCAGAAGCGGTTAAGGCTGGGGAGTGGGATATCCTTTTTGTAGACGAAGCACAGAAGCTTCAAGTAAGGCGTAGTATCGTTGGATATCAGGCTTATGATAATAACAATAAAAAGCTTGGACTTCCAAGTGATGCAACAGAGCTTGACTGGATACTTAAGATCTCTAAGACTCCGGTTTTCTTTTTTGACCCGGATCAGTTATCAGGCCCATCGGGTACAACTATCGAGGTATTTCAGGACAAAGTGAAGATGGAGCTTTCAAGAAGAAGGCGTATGACTGCGTATCTGACACATTTCTTGAGAATGCAGATGCGTGTTAAAGGTGGAGAGGAGTATATCAACTATGTAAATGATATACTTCATAATGTTGATGTTCCAAGGAAGACATTTGACGATTACGATTTTAAGATTTTCACACACTTTGCTGATTTTAATAAAGAGCTCTATGTCAAAGAAAAGGACATGGAACTTTGCAGGATGCTTGCGGGCTATGCGTGGGAGTGGAAGACCAAGAATGACAAGACTGCATATGACATAGAAATCGAAGGTGTCAAAAAGAGGTGGAATCATTGCCTTAATAACTGGATCAATAGCGATGGAGCGCTTGATGAAGTTGGATGTATTCATACAAGTGCAGGATATGACCTTAATTACGCCTTTGTAATTCTCGGGAATGATATTAAATACGATGATGAAAAGGGTAGGATCTATGTAGACAGGTCCAATTATTATGACAAGCGTGGTAAGCAATCAGCTTCGGATGAGGAACTGGATCTGTATATCAAAAATATATACTATGTTTTGATGACAAGGGGAATTCGGGGGACTTATCTGTATGTATGCGATGAGAAGCTTAGAAACTATTTTATGAAATACGTGGAGGAGTTTTGACAGCTATGGATTTTGAAGAGGTTAAGAAAGAGGTACTGAAATTCACTAAGGACAGGGACTGGGATCAGTTCCATACTCCTGAGAATCTTGCTAAGAGTATTTCAATAGAGGCAGCAGAGCTTCTGGAGTGTTTCCAATGGAGCCCGGAATATGATAAGAAGGCTGCGACTGAAGAGCTGGCAGATATCATGAATTACTGCATTCTTATGGCGGATAAGATGGGTATTAGTATTGAAGATGCCATTATGGATAAGATTCAGAAGAATGCGGTTAAGTATCCTGTAGAGAAGAGCTATGGGAGTAGTAAGAAGTATACGGAGTTGTAGGGGATTTTTGTGTGACACTTCTGTGATACTTGCCTTGGTATTATTGAATCAAGATAAGAGAACGGAACAGCACCAAGGGTAGCGATGCTTTATCTAAGGGATGCTAAGGCGGTTTCTTATAAGACAGGGGTGGCAATGGAGTCTATGTGGCTTATGCTTCACAAACGATGAACCAGAACCATCGAAAATATAAAACACTTCCGGTTAAGGTGGCTTTCGCTTCACTGTAGTCGGTGGTGTAAGAGGATTCTTGCGGAAGATAAAAGCTCAGCTCTTATTTCTAAGGGCTGAGCTTATTAGTGCTTTATTGATTTATTTCGAACCAAAGCTCAATTAGTATGTGCCATAAAAGTAGTATACTTTGCTATCAGCTTTTATTTTATTTTTGGTTAGTTTGATTGCTTTACCTCCCATGGATCTATAAAGAATCCCATCAACAAAAAAATCAAAAGTATCTGGGTTACGACAATCTACATGTATCAGTTCATCGGCTTTTTGTACCATCTCAAGCTGGCCGTCAACGATTTTGTATATGGCATCATTATTGATTCCTATGAAGGTATTATTTAAATCGGTTATTACTTTATATTCAGTATCCCCATCAATAATCTTGTGGTCATCGCAATATAACAAACCAGTGCGTGTGCCAGTGGAAAAATCAACTTCATAATCTGTTGAATATATAATTCCCTTATCCGTTATTGTGTAAACATGTCTACTGGAATAGCCTCCTCCATTGAAAGAATTGTTCAAGATCTTTTGAGTGGAAGGATTGATATTTCCGGATGCATCAACATCATAGGATGTCAGATCAACAAAATTACCGTATTGATCTTTTCTGAATAGATACATATTATAGTTTGAATAATCAAAATATAGCTCTGAACTACTAAGAGAAATATATCCAAGCCCAGGAAATCCAAATCCGATATAATCCCAATCCTCTTCATAAGGATACTCAATAGGGATTTTTTTGCCACTAAACAGGAGATATCCGTTCTCGCCATCTGTTATGTATGGCGTGTAATATGATTTCCCATTTTCATAAACATGTGCCTGTGCAGATGCTATTACACGATCAGCTACAACTTCACTACTTTTTTTAAATGCATCATAATATATTACTTTACATACTTGTCCGTATTCATCATTGCTGGCATTGTCTTCATCTTTCTTCCAGTAGTATAAATTTGTGAACTCTTCAAGATTAGTAATACTCTGAGTTTCTGAGGTTATATCATATTCATCAAATAGCTCATTCCATTCTTGTCTGTCTCCAATAATACCTATAACTTCTGTGTCGACAATATTACTTTCGAAACTTCTAACTATTCCATTTTCATATACTGGCCTGTATTCATATAGAACACCATCCAACAGTACGAATAAATTCATTCCACCATCACTGATGACTGCATGAATACTACTATCGATAAAGATGTTGCCATCTGGCAGTTTCTTTCTGTATTTATCACTAACCAGGGTTTTGGTATAAAAATCTGTAAACATAAGATCACCGCTTTTATCTTCGTAAAAAAGGCCTCGCATGGTAAAAGTAACAATATGTCCATCAAGCTGATAGCTTTCTCCTGCTTCATATTCCACATTGTCTGCCATTATTATAGGATCACCATCTAAATGAACGGGATATATGTTGATTCTATTACTATTTACATATGTCATTGCCCTAATGCATGTGTCCGTATAAAAGCCTATGCTGTATTTGTTGCTATCATCCAATTCCATTCCAAGATTTTGTTCTTTTTTCCCTGATCGCATATAGACGTTTCCATCAGATGCTATATAGGCAAGATATTCTCCGTAGGCTACGGGATTCATATGTTTATTTATCTCAAAAATACCTATTATCAAAAGGAAAAGAAACACTACTACAGTCAGAATCAATATTACTATTTTTTTTATATTCATTTTCATTCCTCCTGTGAGCTCAATGCACTGTATTTTTGAAAATGTCCATGTATATATTTATTGGATTACAAGAATAGGTGATATCAGAATAGAATTATGATGAAATGATGATGTCATAATACAGTGTACTACCTTTTTTAAATACGTACAAATTTTAACTGGAAATCATATGAATAATGACAGGAGTCACTCTTAGGTATCGCCATTTAGAAGATGGCGATACCTGTCACAGCAAAGTTTGGGAGAGTGTATCAATGCTTTTTATATGGATTGATAAGATCAAAATTATACAAAGAATATAAAAAATGTTATAAATGCTTTGTGGCGCTTGTGCCGTGGGGGTACTTATCTGTATGTGTGCGATGAGAAGCTTAGAGATTATTTTATGAAATATGTGGAGGAGTTTTGACGGCTATGGATTTTGAAGAGGTTAAGAAAGAGGTACTGAAGTTCACTAAGGACAGAGACTGGGATCAGTTCCATTCTCCGGAGAATCTTGCTAAGAGTATTTCGATAGAGGCAGCAGAGCTTTTGGAGTGCTTCCAGTGGAGTCCTGAATATGACAAGGAGGCTGCGTCGGAGGAGTTGGCAGATATTATGAATTACTGCATCCTTATGGCGGATAAGCTGGGAGTTGATATTGAGGATGCTGTTATGGATAAGCTTAGGAAGAATGCGGCTAAGTATCCTGTTGAGAAGAGTTATGGGAGTAGTAAGAAGTATACGGAGTTGTAGGGGGATTCGAGAGTAAGATAAAAGCTCAGCTCCTATTGTTAAGGGCTGAGCTTAATTATGGCTATAGTGAGTTAAGATGCTATTTTGTTATCTATGATTTCACGTTTTTTTGTAGCATTGTATCCGATTGTTGCCTGTGGGTTCTTTTGCTGTATAGTGTTTAATACTTCGGTGAACATTTTTACGACTTCGCTAGGATTTCCTGCTTGTTTTCCGACTACTAATCCGCATTTTTGGCCTTTGGTCCAGATTTTTAAACATGTATAAAGTACAGAAAAGTTGCGTTTGCGTATAAATCTATAGGCCATGAGTATATCTTCGATTTTAATAATTTCGATTACAGCACCATAGCTAATAAGATAATTTTGTGTGATATATACATTGATTCGTTTGTAATAGATAGTGGCAGGAGAATTAAGTTCACCTTGGATTTCATCTATCTCAACATCTGAAAACTTTTTTATGGTATTGTTGCAATGTCTGAGATTTGCATATGCCCAAAAAAGTAATAATAACCCTAACATTAGTATGGGCACAGTCAATATGGGAATAGCGTATGCATTTGAAGCGCCATTAACATCAAGGTACACACCTTTAAAGTATTCGCTTGAGCTTAATTCTTCATTGCCCAGTACATATTTGGAATAATGATTAACACTGCCTGCGATATCAAAATTGTACTTGTTGGTACTACCAGTAATTCTGGCTGATCCGTTAGAACTTATCTGATTTTTGATATTGTAAATTTCGTCTGGATCGCAATAGATGATATATCCTCTTCCGGTAAAGTCTTTAACATAATAATAGGCGCGGCCATCGCTGTAGTAGCATATTTCATCAGGTACCATTAAAGTATCGATGTATGCGTAAATTGAATGAGTTGCAAGGTTGTGTTCATAAGCATATCCAAAATCATATGGATTAGCCTTATCTGTTATATCAGTAATGAATACTATAAGATTAAGAAGTAATATTAATGTGCATACAATAGTGTGGAATATGCAGGATCTGATCTTTCTTCTGCGTATTTTCTTGATTTCTTTAATTAACAATTTTTTTGTGCTCCCCGTAATACTAATTAAAAAATGAATTTTTGTGTTTATGGCTTTGAATCGCAAACATTTAACAATATAGCATATATTTCATGTACAGGAAAGATGGACATGACTAACCTTATCGTGCCTCATCGTGAGTTCTCAGTCATACTTTACAATACATTATTGCCTTGCGTAGTGGTAGACTTATTGTTTTTTTCCAAAATGATAGATATGATAATAACAAGAAGCTTGACCTTTCAAGTGATGCAACAGTGATCAGGTACCTGACTACATTTACGGCAGCAGACAGCATTATGAGGTGTAAGGATTTTATGAAGAGATTTATTACATTCTGTCTTATAACTACATTGCTGATTCTATCAAGCTGTGGAAGCAAAAATGATGATAGTGTATCTGTTATAGGTGGAGCGGATGGGCCGACATCCATTTATTTAAAAGAAAATGATGACTCAGGTAATTACACGCAGATTGATCAGGAGACTGCAAAGCTTATGATGGAGCTTGATGACGGTCATGTGATCGTTGATGTGCGTAGAGAAGATGAGTATGCCAAGGGGCAGATCCCAGGGGCTATTTTGATTCCTAATGAAAGTATAGGCACAGAGC
>JAEEGF010738263.1_pt1 | contig 17915 bp, 12 predicted proteins | sample 9134171 | NCBI WGS metagenome assembly JAEEGF01 (sample SAMN16246542, study PRJNA631951) | gut metagenome | biome: gut microbiome; feature: rumen; material: AP-attached | host: Bos | place: Iran: Karaj | collected 2018-10 | reverse complement strand
TTGTGTCACATGAGCTGAAATGGCTCCTTATCCCGCTCGCCATGCTCATGGGCTGGTTCATAATAAACGCGGAACCTGCCGTGCATGTGCTCAACAAGCAGGTAGAGGAACTGAGCGCCGGCGCGATAAGTGAAAAGACCATGGGATATACGCTTTCCATTGCCGTTTCATGCGCCATGGGACTTGCGATGCTCCGCGTACTCACAGGACTTGACATAATGTGGGTGATAGGGCCCGGATATCTTATCGCGATCGTGCTTTCGCTCATCGTGCCGCCCACATACACAGCCATTGCTTTTGATGCCGGTGGTGTTGCGTCCGGTCCCCTTACTGCCACTTTCATGCTGCCTTTTGCAATGGGTGCTTGCAACGAGCTCGGCGGGAACATCATGACCGATGCGTTCGGCCTTGTCGCAATGGTCGCGATGATGCCTCTCATCACTGTGCAGGTGATGGGCGTCATAGCTTCTCACAAGGATGTCAAAGCACCTTTGGGATTTACGGAGGAGCTTGGTAAAGACGAAGTCATCGAACTCTGGGAGGTGGGCTGATGGAACTGTACTATGTGATCAGCATCGTCGACCGTGACAGAGGCGATGATATGATAAAACTGTGCGATGAGCTGAAACTCACACTGATCCTGAGGAATCTCGCTTTTGGCACCGCGACCAGCGAGCATCTGGCGATCTACGACCTTGATGAAACGGAAAAAACGATCGTGACCACGGTGGCATCCGCAGGACGCGCAAAACAGCTGATAAGAGCCGCAAAGCGAAAGCTCTATATAGATATCCCCGGAAACGGGATCATCGTCTCCGTTCCCATTAAAAGCGTAGACGGGCTGAGTACACTGAAAGTCATCTCGGACGGGCAGGACAACTTCGGAGGGAAGCCTGATATGGAATTTGAACACGAGCTTATAGTCGTCATACTGAATGAAGGATATTCCGACGCCGTCATGGCGGCGGCCCGTTCCGCCGGAGCGACCGGAGGCACCGTGTTCCACGCAAAAGGGACAGGAAAACAGCAGTCGGCGCACTTTCACGGCGTGTCCCTTGCGGACGAAAAGGATATGATCTACATCCTTGCTGCAAAGGGGATCAAAAATGCGATAATGTCCGCGGTAAACCACGAGTGCGGCACCGGCACAAAAGCAGGCGCGATAAGTTTTTCGCTTCCTGTTTCAGATGTTGCCGGCATAAGGACATTTGATGAAGAACAATAAACACTTTAGGAGGGTTATATGAATATTGTTTGTCTTGACATGGAAGGCGTGCTCGTTCCTGAGATATGGATCGCGTTCGCGGAGGCTTCAGGGATACCGGAACTCAGGCGTACCACAAGGGATGAGCCCGATTACGATAAACTGATGAAGTGGAGGATAGGGATCCTGAAGGAACACGGACTGGGGCTCAAAGAGATCCAGGAGACCATCGCGGGGATCGATCCCATGGACGGCGCAAGAGAGTTCCTTGACGAACTGAGAGAGCTCACACAGGTCATAATACTCAGCGACACGTTCACGCAGTTTGCGACTCCGCTCATGAAAAAACTGAACTGGCCCACGATCTTCTGCAATACGCTTGAAGTTGCCGAAAACGGCGAGATCACGGGCTACAAAATGAGGATAGCGCAGTCAAAGCTCGCTACGGTAAAGGCACTGCAGTCGATAGGCTTTGACACCATTGCATCGGGCGACAGCTACAACGATCTTGGCATGATCCGCGCGGGAAAAGCGGGATTCCTTTTCAAATCGACGGAAAAGATCATCGCCGACAATCCGGATATCCCTGCGTTCAACGAATACAGTGAGCTCCTCGATGCAATTAAGAAGGCTCTTTGATAACGGAGGAATACACAGTGGGTAATATTTTGGATTTTATAAAGGCTATAGTCTACGGACTGGTGGAGGGTATCACGGAGTGGCTTCCGGTAAGTTCCACAGGTCACCTCATCATTTTGGAAAAGCTGCTTCCTTTTTCGGGAACAAGCGAGGGATTTTTCGACATGTTCGAGGTGGTAATCCAGCTCGGAGCGATCCTTGCGGTGGTCGTGCTTTTCTTTAAAGACATCTGGCCCTTTGCTTTTACAAAAAAGGAACGGGAAAAATGCGGGCTTAAGACAGTACTCAAAGCAGACAAATGGCTTCTCTGGGCAAAACTCATCGTTGCCTGCATCCCGGCAGCTGTTGTCGGCGTACTGTTCGATGACTGGGTGGACGAGCATTTTTATAACTATGTGAGTGTTTCGATAGCGCTCATCGTTTTCGGTATCGCGTTCATCGTGGTGGAAACGCTGAACAAGGGGAAAAAAGCAAAGATCACGTCACTTGCTGACATTACCTTTGTCACCGCGATCCTGATAGGACTTTTTCAGATCCTTGCCGCGATCTTCCCCGGAACTTCCAGATCAGGCGCAACGATACTCGGAGCGCTCCTTATCGGAGTGGCAAGACCGATAGCAGCGGAATTCACGTTTTTCCTTGCGATCCCGGTTATGGCGGGCGCAAGCCTTTTAAAGATCGTAAAGTTCGGTTTTGACTTTACCGGCACCGAGCTTGCAGTGCTCGCAATAGGCATGATAGTGGCTTTTGCAGTTTCTCTGGTAGTATTGAAGCTGTTTATGAGCTATATCAAAAAGCGTGATTTCAAGGTATTCGGATGGTACAGGATAGCACTGGGTATCATAGTGCTCGTACTGTTCGGACTAGTATTCTAAGGTTGATGCGTAATACGAAGGAGTAGGACAGGATCATGAAACGCATAGGTTTTGACAATGACAAATATATAAAAATGCAGTCGGAGAACATCCTTGAGAGGATAAACTATTTCGGAGGAAAGCTCTATCTGGAGTTCGGAGGAAAGCTGTTTGACGATTATCACGCTTCCCGCGTCCTTCCCGGATTCAGGCCCGACAGTAAGATCAACATGCTGATGCAGCTCAAGGAGGACGCCGAGATCGTCATAGCTATCAACTCGGCGGACATCGAAAAGAACAAAGTGAGAGGAGACCTCGGCATCACCTATGATGTGGATGTTCTCCGCCTTATCGACGCATTCAGGAACTGCGGGCTCTATGTCGGATCTGTCGTAATGACGAGATTTGCGGAGCAGCCGAGCGCAGTGGCGTATGGAAAAAAGCTGCAGAGCCTTGGGATCAAGGTCTATCACCATTATTCCATACCCGGATATCCTGCGGACATCCCGCTCATCGTAAGCGACCAGGGCTACGGAAAGAATGACTATATCGAGACAGAGAGAAAGCTTGTCGTGGTAACGGCTCCCGGACCCGGAAGTGGAAAGATGGCAACCTGCCTTTCGCAGCTCTATCACGACAACAAGCGCGGCATCAAGTCAGGCTATGCGAAGTTTGAGACCTTCCCAATCTGGAACCTGCCGCTGAAGCACCCCGTAAACATGGCATATGAGGCTGCTACCGCAGACCTTAACGATGTGAACATGATCGACCCGTTCCATCTTGATGCATATGGCATAAAGACCGTAAACTACAACCGTGACGTTGAGGTGTTCCCCGTACTCAACGCGATCTTCCGCCAGATCCTCGGAGAATCGCCGTACAAGTCTCCCACGGATATGGGCGTGAACATGGCAGGAAACTGCATCTTTGACGATGAAGCAGTTTCCGAGGCTTCAAAGGAAGAGATCATAAGACGCTATTACGCTGCTCTTGTGAACAGACGTAACGGTGTGGGGACCGATGATGAAGTGTTAAAGATAAAGCTTATCATGGAGCAGGCGGGCATAAGCCTTGAACAGAGACGCGTGGTGGCTGCCGCAAATGTAAAAGCGGAGCTCACAGGCGCTCCCGCAACGGCAGCGGAGCTTCCCGACGGAAGGATAGTGACCGGAAAAACGAGTGCGCTCCTCGGAGCATCCTCTGCGCTGCTTCTTAACTGCGTGAAAGCGCTCGCAGGAATCCCCGACGACAAAGAGCTCATTTCACATACGATCATCGAACCCATACAGAAACTCAAGACGACCGTTCTAGGAAACCACAATCCGAGGCTTCACACCGATGAGGTGCTCGTAGCGCTTTCCATCTGCGCAGCAACGGATGAACAGGCAAGACTCGCCATGGACCAGCTTTCAAAGCTCCGCGGATGCGAAGTACATTCCACCGTCATCCTTTCCGAGGTTGACAGAAATGTTTTCAGAAAACTCGGCGTGAACCTCACCAGCGAACCCAAATACCAGACAGCAAAGTTGTATCATGGAACCAAATGAGGCGAAGCCTCATGCGATAAGGAATCAGCCGAAGGCTGATTCCCGACCAACAAAGTGATGCGAAGTATGTCTGCATTTGCTCTGACCGCGGAAACAGCTCGTCAGAGCCCGCGGTCAAAATGCAGACCAATTACCGCAAATTATCCCCTTTTATTTCTCCGTAATAACTGTTTATCTATGAAGCTTTTTATTGTAATATAAAGGTGTATTAAAAACCGGCCACACAGCCGTCACAAATGAGGAGGTATTTTATGCGAGAATTTTTAATCGGTTTAGCGATAGTCGTTGTCTTACTGATCATCGCAGGTATCAAGATCGTACCGCAGTCATACATGTGGGTGCTTGAGTTCCTCGGGAAGTATCACAACACATGGGATTCGGGTCTTCATGTTATGATCCCCGGCCTTATGCGCATAGCAAAAAAAGTTTCCATCAAGGAGCAGGTTGCCGATTTCCCGCCCCAGCCCGTTATCACAAAGGATAACGTAACAATGCAGATCGATACAGTTGTTTACTACAGAGTTGTCGATCCGAAGCTTTTCACATACGGCGCCGAGAATCCCATCCTTGCGCTCGGAAACCTCACAGCCACCACACTCCGTAACATCGTAGGTGAGCTTGAACTTGATGAAACGCTCACATCCCGTGACATCATCAATACAAAGATGCAGGCGATCCTTGACGAAGCAACAGATCCTTGGGGCATCAAGGTAGGCCGTGTTGAGTTAAAGAACATCATCCCTCCCGCAGACATCCAGAACTCCATGGAGAAGCAGATGAAGGCGGAGCGTGAAAAGAGACAGACCTTGCTCGAGGCAGAAGCTCACAAGCAGGCAAGCGTAACACGCGCGGAAGGTGATAAGCAGGCTCTTATCCTTAAAGCAGAGGCTGAAAGAGACGCAGCCATTGCACGCGCAACAGGTAAAGCAGAGTCCATCCGTCTCGTATACGAGGCAGAGGCAGCAGGTATCAAGGCCCTCAAGGACGCAAAGATGGATGATGCCGTAATGACTCTTAAGAAGCTCGATGCACTTAAGGCTCTCGGCGACGGACGCGCAACAAAGATCGTGGTTCCCACAGAACTTGCATCCGCAGCATCCGACATTACTTTCAAATCAGAGATGCTTGGCCTCGGCGAGCCCATCAACAAAGATCCCAAGGCACAGCCTGCGGTAAAACATGAGGATGACTGCTGCGACGAAGAAGAAAGAACAGCCGTAACAAAGGCGCTTTCCCAGGGACAGCCAGCAAACAGGCCCGAAGGAAAGTAAAAACATCATAAATAACGTATAACACTGACGGCTCCCGCATATACCGGGAGCCGTTATTTAATAAGGAGTTAATTGACTTTCAATTTTTTCGTAAGTATCATAGGCGTGCATTGTTCTTAAACTATTAATATTTTAAGGAGAATTGATCACTATGAACAAAAAATGCATTTTTGCCATTGTAGTAATGGTATGTACGCTTTTACTTGGCGGTTGTTGTATGTCGCACGAGTGGAAGGACGCAACGTGTACGGAGCCGAAAACATGCCAAAAATGCGGAGAGACAGAAGGGACATCATTGGGACATGACTGGAAGGCAGCAACCTGTCTTGAAGCCAAAACGTGCAAGAGGTGCGGCGCTACTGAAGGCAGTGCTTTGGGACATGACTGGAAGGAAGCGACTTGTGAGGACCCCAAAACATGTAAGGTTTGTGGTGCTACAGAAGGAACGGCTTTAGGTCATGACTGGAAAGACGCAACTTGCGAAGTGCCTAAGACATGCAAGAACTGCGGAGCCACAGAAGGTACACTTGCAGAACATGTATGGGAAGCAGCCACTTGTGAAAAACCCAAAACATGTAAAGTATGCGGTGCTACGGAAGGCAGCGTTGCAGATCACATTTGGGAAGAGGCAACCTGTGAAAAGGCAAAGACCTGTAAGGTATGCGGAAAGACAGAGGGCACTCCTGCCGAACATACATGGGAAGCAGCCACTTGTGAAGAGGCTAAAACTTGTAAGATATGTGGAAAGACAGAGGGCGAACCTATAGGGCATGATTGGGAAGAGGCCACTTGTGAAAAAGCCAAAACTTGTAAGGTTTGTGGTGCTACAGAAGGCGAGCCGCTGCCTCATGACTGGCAGGATGCCACATGTGATAAGGCCAAGACCTGTAAAATATGTGGAACAACAGAAGGTGAGCCTTTGGGACACGATTGGGCGAACGCAACTTTAAAAGCCCCTAAGACCTGTAACAGATGTGGTGTCACAGAAGGAAAAAAGGTCAGCGTTAAAAAGATCGAGGCTGACAAGCTGGCGATTGATAAAGCAGAAGGGATAGAGTGGGACGGTGTTTATTTCTTTCCTGACAGTTTTGTCTGTACAAAATGGTTTGTGAATGAGAATGGGGATTATCCAGACATTCGTGGATTTTACGTTTTGATATTTACAGATTATTCCGGAAATACTCTTAAGGAGGAATTGGTAGCAGTCCTTTCCGATGTTGCAGCATTGGGCTCACGTCCTGAAGTGCGAACTACAAATGTAGGAATACAGTTCACTTTAATCTGGCTTGATCCAAAAACCAATAATTATAAAACAAATATCTTGATATATGATCCGAAAGGGAATAAAACAGCTGACTTTGTTACGGAAATTGGTCCTGAAAGAATAGTTCATACTATTGATAATGACTACGAAATAGTTGATTCCCGCTATATGGCGGAAACAGAGTATTTCTCAGGAGACCTTGTTTGCTGGCTTGATATGAAGAAAATGGAGTTTGTCGACAAGGACAAAGTCAAGGTTAAGAGTTCGAACATGCCCCAATATGATACTACCAAGTACTCATGGTGTGAGAAAATAGACATAGATGGATTCAAGGGTTATTATGTAGCAAATGCAGATAGGACAAAATGGGGATATACTGACGAAAAGTTCAATGTTATTGCTCTTTATGACGATGCCTCCATTTTTACACCTGAAGGCTTTGCATTTGCAAAGAACTCAAATGGCAAATATGATATTATTGACAGAGATTTTAATGTCGTTGCCAAAGACTATGCAAAAGGTGAAAGTGCATATGTACTGTTTGGTAAATATCTGGTTTTGGTACAAGACGGGAAAAAGGTGTTTTATATAGTCAAATAGTCTGCTTATTCTTAAGGGACAATCTAAAACACCGGCATGGCTTGCATGCCGGTGTTTTGGACATGACGCGGCAGCGTTCGGAGGCAGGATGTACAGTGTTTATCTGATAGACGACGAAGAATTGATACTTGATGAACTGATCGATACCGTACCGTGGCCGGATAACGGTTTTTATGTTGCGGGAAGCTCAACAGATCCTCGGGTTGCGCTGAAAGAGATAGAAGAACTCAAACCCGACGTCGTGTTCTGCGATCTTAAGATGCCGGAGATGGACGGGAACGATCTCATCAGAAGGCTTAAAGAAAACGGCTGCAAGGCTGAATATGTCATGGTTTCCGCATATGACGACTTTGAGAATGTCCGGACATTCTTCCAGCAGGCGGGATTTGACTACATTCTGAAACCCGTGAACAACGATGAGATGCAGATGGTCCTTGAAAAGCTGATCGGAAAGCTTTCAAAGAACAAGCCCGAAAGCAAGGCCGGCCTGAATAATACCGACAATCAGGGCTTCAACAAAATGCTGGATTACATAAATGACAATTTCGGCGAAAAGATAACGCTCGACAAACTTGCCGAAAGATTCGGATACAGCAAAAACTATATCTGCGGTCTTTTTTCAAAGCATCTGAATACCTCCCTTACCTGTTACCTCACGGATATCAGGATGGCACGAGCAAAAGAGCTTATTTCCGAAGGAAAAATGCTTATAAAAGAAGTGGGCGCAACCTGCGGTTACAAAGAGTATTATCATTTTTTCAGAGTGTTCAAGGCGTATTACGGCATCTCCCCAAAAGACATGCAAGATAGTGCGACGCATTGACATTCGGCACTGTATCATTTATTCTGTAGGCATGAAAAGATACGTTGCAATCGTTTTAATACTGCTGGCTTTTGTAATACAGACGGGATGCATGGACCGCTCGCAGCCCTCTGCTTTGCGTGTCGCGCTTCCCTATTCAGATCATGTGCTCGATACAAAGACCAATTACTACATAGAGTATCTTGAAAACAAGACAGGGCTTGAGATTGAGACCGTTATCGTGAGACAGGATGACGGAGAGGAATATCTCGACGCCTTGTTTGCTTCCGACTCGGATATCGACATAGTCTTCTTTGGAGAGGATTTTGTCATAGACGAGGAAACGGCCAAAAACTATGCTGACAAGGGATATGTCCATACCGCTGAGGACGGGACGTTTTGGTATCCCAATTACGGAAGCAGGACCACAGGAGACTGTGGACAGATTTTGTGGATCAATTACGAATGGCTTGAAAGACTGGGACTTTCCATTCCGACTACAACGTCGGAACTCAGGGAAGTCCTTTTTGCGTTTAAAAACAACGATCCCAACGGCAACGGACTTAATGATGAGATCGCGCTTATAGGAAGCACGGAGGATTATTGCTACGATCCCGCGGAGCTCCTGCTTAATTCCTATGTCTATAACGATCCGTATAACAACAGGCTTTTTTACGGTGGTTCGGGCGCGCTTCGCCTAAGTACAGAAGCAGCAGCTTTTAGAGAAGGAATGGTTTTTCTGCGGGGACTTTATAAGGACGGTCTGCTGGACACGAGGACATTTTCATATTCTCTAAACGAAATGAACGAAGTGATAAATGCAAACATTGATATAGTGGGAGCATTTACTACAGATTTCATTTCAAATGTTATCTATCAGGCAAATCCTGAGGTGCTTGCAAGATATATCCATGTTGCTCCGCTTGCCGGTCCTGAAGGCGTGAGATATTCAATGTACCGTGAAGGAAAGCCGATGGTCGGGGCTGTGATAAACGCACGATCCGCCCACATTTCCGATGCAGAGAGACTGATCGCCGCCATGCTTTCCGAAGAGGCTTCACTCATTGCGCGTTACGGAGAACCCGGCGTTGACTGGGAACGCTCCGACGGATCGGACGTGAGTATCTACGGCACGATATCCACGATAGTGACGAAAAACTATATCTGGAACACTCCGCAAAACAAGCATCTGAACGGCATAGGACCGATGTATGTTCCAGATGTTTATCTTAAGGGCGTAACCTGGAACGGCCTGAATTCCGATGCCGAATACGTGGATGCCAGAGCACAGGTGGGATACAGCGATCACCTTCCGGAGCGCAGGTATCAGGGCACTTTTGACGCAGAGACCGCGTCATATACCGACCGGTACATTTACTCTTTTATTACCGGAGAACGTGATGTTTTTGACGATAACGAGTGGGGCACGCTTGTACAGAGCGTTTCCGAAAGGACAGTAAGATGAGGATAAGGATAACAGCGCTTTTCATGAGCCTGCTTTTTGTATTTGCGGCAGGCTGCGGACAGATAACTACAGATACGGAAGACGACTGGCTTGAAAAGGCGGCCTTGAATGTTGATATTTCCGAAGAGGAATTGTACAAAGCGGCTCTAAAGGAAGATGTGCTGATAGTATATACAGTGTCGACAAGGACGGTGCAGACAAAGGAAGCCTTTGAAAAGGCGTATCCCGGGCTTGTTGTCGAGATAAGGGATCTGAGAAGTCCGGATCTTGTGGACAAGGTGGCCGAAAACTTTGCGGAAGGAAGGACTTCCTGCGATGTTGTTATCTGCAACGACAACAGCGGTGAATTCAAATCGCGGCTTGTGGATACAGGAGCTGTTGTGCCGTATCTCTCTCCGGAGATAAAAACGAAAATGAAGGACGGCCACGTGGGAGAGTGCATCTCATTCCTTGATGAAGCCGAACTCCTTTTTTACAATTCAAGGTTGTTTGAAACCCAGCCTATAAGCAACATATGGGAACTCACGGAAAGCAGGTTTTCCGGCATGATATACATCCCAAATCCGTTGCGCTCGTTTTCAACTTACGCGTTTATCGCGGCGACCTTCGACCATGCCGATGAACTCGAGGAGGCGTATAAAAGCTGGTGTGGATGCGATTTTGACAGGAAAGACGGAACGGCGCCTGAAGCACTTTGGAAAGAGATATCAAAAAATGCCGTGTTCACAAACAGTTCCGATGAAGTGATGGAGGCACTGAATACGGACAAGGCGATGCTCGGTATCATGATATCGAGTAAGCTCAGATACAAAAATATGGGCTACGGATTTGAGCCTGCGTACAGGCTTACACCGTTCACAGGATGCAGGACCACGGTTTCGGTGATGCTTGCGAGGAATTCGCAAAATGTCAATTCCGCCAAACTTTTCATCGATTTCCTGCTTGGCGGGGCCGACGGAACTGGAGACGGTTACAAGCCATTCAGAACGCCGGGCGCATGGTCAGCAAGGACAGATGTGGGAGATGGGACAGACACGCCGCTCAGTGAGATTGATCTGCTCTATCCCAATGCGGATTCGATGATCGCAAGAAAAGATGAATTTTACAAGTTTTGGTCCGAGTGCCTTAAGGATCAGACAAACAGGTAGTTTATGAGAAAAAGGAGTATCCACAGAAACTTCATGATCGCTATGGGAGCACTGAGTATTTTCCTGGTGCTTATTTGGGTACTCTTCTTTTTGATGACCAACCGTGTGCTGCAGAACAATCTGACCGCACAGGCCGAGGCCGCGTCCGATTCCATAATGCTCAGCATGGAGAGGGAGCTGTCTGCGCTGGAAAACACCGCTTATGCTCTCGGACGTTACGACAGGATAGGCGACATGATCGCGGCGGAGCAGACCGGTGAATTTTATGATCTTGGAGGCATCGCGGCGGCAAGGAGCGAACTTCTCACAGAGGATAACAGCACTGCGGACAATGTTGTCGTGATACGTTCGGACGGCCTGTTTTACAGACTTCGCGGCAGGATGGGAAATACAGCCGTTAAACGCGCAGCATTCCTTATAAACGAGGGAAACGAAAGACTTATAACTCTTTCCAGCAACAACACCACATATATCGGCGTGGTGGAAAAAGTCATCGAAAACTGCAGTCTGGACGGCTATGTATGTCTGCTTACGGAAAAAACAAGGCTTGAAAACCTGTTCAATACATTTTCCGACATGGATTATCTCGGGATCACGCTTATGGTTGCGGATAAGGTCATATGCTCAAATAAAAGCGATGATGCCGGGGAAGTGGAGAAAGCACTGGAAAGCGCACTGTTCTTTAAACGAAGGGATATAGGTTTTACGGGCTTAAGTCTTATTGTTTACTGCGACAACTCAGTGCCGGATAAGGTGGGGAGATACTTTGCACTGGCCCTCCCCGTAATGGCTGTGATATTGCTTGCTGCTATGGCGATCGCAGCCGAAAGGATGAACCGTCACATAGTGAGACCCATCAACAGCATCATAACCAATGTCACGGAAATGAGCGACGATCCGCTTCCCAAGACCGGAGAGACATATTTTGACGATCTTGTGGATCATGTAAATGCGATGCTTGCAAGCATAAAGACGAGAGACAGAGAACTCCTCGATTCAAGGCTGAAGATCAAGGATTCCGAGATACAGGCGGAAAAGACGCTGATCTCCCTTTTGAAAAAGCAGATAAGCGCACATTTCACCGTAAATACTTTGAATGCGGTGAGAGCGCTGATCAACAAAGACGAAAAAGAAAAAGCAGCAGAGATATGCAATGAGCTTTCGGAACTCCTCCGATATGCAAATGCGGGTGAAGACAAGATAAGCCTGATGGAAGAGTTTCATGTGCTTGAGCAGTATGCATCCATCATGCGCAAACGCTACCCTGACATGTTTGAGTTTGAAGCGGTGAATGACGATTCTTTTGCGGATGTTTTTATTCCCAGGATGCTTTTGCAGCCCATAGTCGAAAACGCGATACTCCACGGTCTTGCAAATAAACAGGGCAGCGTGTCCGTTACTGCCGAGATACGTGGAAACGACGTGGTGATAAAGATATACGACAACGGCAAAGGAATGTCGCCATCGGAACTTGCGGAAGTCCGTGACAGACTCGCAAATCCCGATAAATACAGGGATACCGACCTTTCACATGTGGCTCTCATAAACGTCCAGCGGCGCATCAAACTCGTGTGCGGTGAGAAATACGGCGTAGAAACCGAGTCCGGAGAGACTTTCGGGACTTGTGTTACCGTTATTCTTCCGGCGGATAATGTATGGACTGTAAAAAGAGCGTAATATTTGCAATATAGAGATGAATATATGCAATATCCATAGTGACCTTGTATATTTATAATATATACAGGGTTACTGTTTTTTTGCCCAAAGTTCTGTGATAAAGGAGACTGACAGGATGAAAAGGACCGGAAAAAATGTGGGAAGGCTGATCGGCATGATCTGTTTGCTCTGCTCGATGCTTTTTGCCGCGGCATGCGGCTCTGAGAGTACTCAGAGCGGTAAGCAGGATAACGTTAAAGAACAGGATTCCAATGACGGAAAGTCAAAGGATGACGGCAAGAAAGAGGAGTCGGACAAAAAGGACGACAAGACCGACAATGACAAAAAAGATAATAACAAAAACGATGACGGCAAGCAGAACGGAGACAACGGGAAAGAGCCCGATGACGGCAAGCAGGATGTGGCCTCCGATCTTCCGATAACCTTTTATCTTTACGGAGATAACTCTGTGGCTGTTCTCGTAAAAAGCGAGGCGTGCGAAAAATACATACCGAAGGAAGGCGGCGAGCCGGCGGAATACATAATCGAAGCAAACGGCAACTTCCTTAATTTCCACTTTTCTTATTATGACAGATCACTCAATGTAGATACGGGTAATAACTGGATCTATTTTTACAAAAGAGAGGGAGAGTTTATAGTTACGCCCGATACTTATTTTACGATCTTTACGGGCGACAACCTGTGCAATTATATAAAGGCCGAAGGCGAGATCAGACTCTGTGAGACGAAGTTTGAATCATCAGACCGGGACGAGCTTGCTACGGTAGACATGGCATCCGCGGTGAAAAGAGTTGACCGTGACGGCCTTGTAGCGCTTATAGACAGCGTTATAGGCACGAAGCCTAAGGGAAGCTGGAGCGGGACATATCTTGCAAACAATTCCGACGAACTTAATGGTTACGCTACGATCACTGTTTCAGACGGCGGCGCTATTGTCGTTGATGCACGGCTGGACGGTAAAGACCGGGAATTCATCGGCTGGGAGGATACCGAAAACGCCACCATAGGAGATACATATTTCAGTTCACGACTTATGGTGATGAACATGGATACTGATAAGAACTGGACAAGTATAGATTATCACTCTGAAAAATATACAGACAGCGAGATCAATGAATTTATCTACATCAGCACTGATCGCAAGAGCACCGGCGCAATGGATAAATTCCAACAGTGGCATAATGCTCCCGAAGGCTATGTTGATGAGGACAGGACCGGAGAGATCTTCAGGACCGACCCCGAAGACTCTCAGTATTTCACGCCTGACAGCGACGATTACACGCTTACCGTGTATAAAAACACGGAAGACGGCAGAAAATACGATATAAAGTGCGATCTGTACTATCTTTACAGCTTTAACGAAAACGGATTTTCGCTGGGGCTTAAGAAAAAGTATGTCTGCAAGACGGAGGAGGATGCCGCTGCAATATATGATTACAGAAAGGAAGATTCTTCCTTCGAATGTCACCTTTCCGGAAACCTTTTGTACATGGTGCCGAAATCCGACAGCTCATGGTATTACACCAAGTTTAGCGTGATTTCCGACTGGGGCTATGACAAATGGTATGTCGGCTGCAATTACTGCTACGGCAGCAGAAATGATGACGGCACCTATTACATGCAGATGTACATCAGCAAGCCGTATACTGAAGCGGAATACAACGTGACACTTGAGGACGTGCTTTTCTGGCAGTCTGTTCCGAGCGGTGCGCACAGGAGCCTCGACAGCAAGGAGCCGACAATGAGCATCAACCCGGACGAGTATAGGGTAGAGGTGTCGTTCAACGGTGATATCGGAGACGATGAAGAAAAGAATAAAAAGCATATGGCATCTCCCGATGAGATAAGATTTACCGGACGGAACATTGTCGGTGTCACGTTTAGCAGCATGTATGACTATGAGACCGGGAAATATGTGAAATATCTTGTTTTTGCCGAGATGAGCTTTACCGAAGAGGTTGCGGAAGTCACGGAATACTTCTTTGAAGCGGAAGATCCTTTCTCATCGGATGTGAACTTATCCAACTTCAAGACAAAGAACGCAACTTTTACGCTGTCACAGAGATATGACATGAAGCGTACAAAATAAAGGCTTTTGCAAAGGGTCTCTAAATATTTTAAATACATTTTTACAAGGAGATACGGACATGTTAAAAAAACTATTGATGATCGCGGCGATAGTGGCAACAGTGCTTCTATCGGCGTGTGGGGTAAGCGTTGAGGATTCCGGCAGCGGCAAGGACCGTGAGGAAAAGCAGCCCAAAGCGACACAGGAAGTCAAGCAGAACAACGACGATAAGCAGCCGGGAAAAAACAACGACCCCGGAACTGATGTAAATCCCGGCAATAGTGACGACGGTGGAAACAACAACGGTGACAACGGGAACGGAAACAACGATAACGGAAACAACTATGCCGGCGAAAACAACGGTCAGGACGATCCTTATCAGGGCGATAACGGGAACAACAACGGAAACAACAATGAAAACAATGAATATGCCGGCGCAAAGGCTGAGATCATGCTTTACAAGCTGGATGACAACACACTTGTCGTTAACGTGACCGGCCCCATGTGCACCAAAGTGAAGGCAAAACCGGACGGAGGTTTGGGCGAATCGGAGTTTTATCTTTCAATGAATAACGGCGAGACCAGGATGGAAATGATTTCCGAAGCTTTTCACGGATGGTCGGGTGAGGGGGACAACACAGTCTATTTTTCGGCTACCCCCCAGTATCATAATGGGATCATCGTTATATGTGAAGACCGGTATTACTGTGTTGTTACCGAAGAGAATCTGTGGAACAGGGTGAAGCTCAACGGTGATTATGTTTTGAAATACGGAGAAACCTACAGAGCAGAGTATGAGGGCTTTGAAGTGGCTGAGGGCAAGGTCTCCGATATCATCGGCACCATCGATGAAGAGACAAAAAACAATATGTTTGTAGAGGCAATGACCTCAGTCAAGGCGGACAATCCTGCAGACCCCGTGTGGAACGGCGGGTATCTCATGGGTTACAGCTGGGAAGGGAAGAACGGTTATATTGAAGCGGAAGTGCTTGAAGGCGGTCTTATTAAATTCCATGTAGTGACTGACGACGGCGAAAAGATCTACTTTGCAAAACAGACAGAATATGACAAAGCTGAATATTCATACGGCAGCTACATAAAGGCAGTCGCAGAAGCCGTTATGCTCGATGGCTACAATAAGCATGCCAAGTTTGAACTTCGTACAGATCCCGACAAGGCTACAGAACTCAAGGCCGAGATCAGCGAGTATGATTATGAAGACAAGAGCAAGGATTTCTATGTGAGCAACGATTTTCAATTGTTCACCCCATGGCATACAGCGCCTTCGGATTACAGCGATTCGGATCCCTACGATCTTATCGGGTTTGCCCAGCTTTCGTCCGATCCGGTATTTACGCCTGTGAATGATAACTACGCGCTTGCCGTCAGAGACAAATCTTCCGTATACATTGACAATGAAAGATCGGTTAACTGCAAATATGCGATGCTTACAAGCTTTGACGAAAACGAGACTATGGTGCAGAAGGTCGAGCAGTACATCTTTGACAACAGCGGGGATGCAGAAGCTTATTACCAGAAATGCCTTAAGTACGTTTATAACAAGGATCCGTACAAAAAGGCTGGAAATTCCGTATATTACACATATGAACCTGAGAGCATTTATTATTACAACAAGAAAGACGGTTTAGGGTCGTACATCAACAGCGATAATATATATTATGACTGCCATTATCTGTACAACGAGTCCGAATACAACGGACGATGCGTCGTATATTTAAGTCAGCCTATTAGCAGTGAGTACATCAAGATGGGTATAAAAGACGCGGCACGCTGGAAGAAGATGTATGGAAAAGACTATTACAGTAAAGACATGAAGGGGGTACAGCTTTGCTGTAGGATAGACAATTACTCAATTTCGGTATCCATCGAAGGAGAGACCGGTGCAAATAAATACCGTTTTGGTACCATAAACAATGTAAGGCTCGATGGCACAAAGGTTGTCGGCATGACAACAGACTATTCCTATGACTACAAGACCGACAAGTATTTATATCAGGTGATCTTCAGAACGCTTGAATTCACCGATACCGAAGCCGTGGCATCCGACTATTTCTTCGATGTTGATGATATCACTAACCACGGCATAACCTTTGACAACTTCAAAGACAAACAGGCGGCACAGGTAATCTCCCAGACCTTTGATCTCACAAGGACCGCCGATTGATCATTATTTTTCACGACATAAAAAAGAGTGCATGACCTGCGCTCTTTTTTTTTACACTCATGAATTTTCTCTGAACACAATCTTAAATAACACCAAATTGTCTGCAAAAACTTGAATTTTTCATATCCGTGAGTAAAATGGATAACTATAGAAAATCGAAAGCCGCTGATACTTAAAGAGGAGACTGAGATGGTGCCGGCTTATCTGTCATAAGGAGGACAATCACATGGTATTTGGCAAAGAATCGCTGGTCTACACCAACGACAATTGTGTCGGATGCAACCGCTGCATCAGAGTCTGCAGCGCCATGGGCGCGTGCGTTTCCACGGCGCCCGACGAGAGAGGGATCTCAAAGATCGAAGTGGATAAGGACAAGTGCATAGCCTGCGGCGCATGCTTTGACGCATGTGAGCACAATGCAAGAGAATTCAGGGACGATACCCCCGATTTCTTTGAAGCCCTCAAACGCGGCGAGAAGATATCTGTTCTCATCGCTCCCGCATTTCTTGCGGATTATCCCGGTGAATACGCAAAAGTACTCGGCGGACTTAAGAAGCTTGGTGTTCAGCGTTTCATCAGCGTTTCGTTCGGCGCCGATATAACCACATGGGCATATATCAAGTATATCCAGACACACCACTATCTCGGCGGCATTTCACAGCCCTGCCCGGCTGTTGTGGGATACATTGAGCGCTACCTGCCCGAGCTCCTTCCGAAGCTCTTCCCGGTACACAGCCCTATGATGTGCGCTGCGGTCTATGCTCGTAAAGAGATGGGCTTAAAGGAAAAGCTTGCATTCATCAGCCCCTGCATCGCAAAGAAGATGGAGATCTCGGATCCCAACACAAAGGATTATATCCAGTACAATGTGACCTTTGACCATCTCATGAAATATATGAGGGCAAACCGTCTCATGGGCGAGCCTTACAAGGATGAGATCGAGTACGGCCTTGGCTCCATCTATCCGATGCCCGGCGGACTTAAGGAAAATGTATACTGGCTTCTCGGAAATGACGTTTTCATCCGTCAGATCGAGGGTGAAAAGCGCATGTATCACTACCTCAAGAAGAATGCCGACAGGATAAAAGGCGGACGCACGCCTTACCTCTTTATCGATGCCCTGAACTGTGAAAACGGCTGTATCGCAGGAACCGCAACAGATTCCGCGATCACTGATACAGACGACCCGCT
>JAEEGF010750365.1_pt1 | contig 17919 bp, 13 predicted proteins | sample 9134171 | NCBI WGS metagenome assembly JAEEGF01 (sample SAMN16246542, study PRJNA631951) | gut metagenome | biome: gut microbiome; feature: rumen; material: AP-attached | host: Bos | place: Iran: Karaj | collected 2018-10 | reverse complement strand
GTAGTTTAGAATATCTAAGCCTGTTTTTCATGGAGGAGTTGAGATGACTTTATCGGAATGTATTATGATATTGGAAGAATTGTACGAGAAGGATATTAGGATAAAAGAAGGGTGTGAGGAAGAATCCAAGCGTTTTCAGGTTCCTGAAAAATTGAGAGATTTCTATTCTTCGTTTCATTCTATAAAGATGCCCTTTGGAAGATTATATCCAATTGATGAGGGAATTGAAATGTCTCAGGATGAACCTTTTAAGTCTGAAGGCTGGTTTTGTTTTGGTCAGGATGATTACTTTTCATTTTGGTTATGTAAAATCACTCCAGATTCTGAGGGGATGTCATTTACTGCATGGGATCACGAAATGGAGGAGGAAATCGATGATCCTGCTTTCGGGAGTATTGAAGAATTTCTTCTCTTTCTCTCTGATGAATATATGGATAGTGAATTAGCTACTATGTGCAAAGTGTATGTTTCAGGCTATTGTCGGGAAGCTATGAAAGAAATGATGGAGGTAAAGAAGGCGTTTCACAGTCCAGTCTCTATGCTTGACTTAAAAGATAAAGCAACCAAAGGAACATGTATGATAAAAGAAGGATTTCATTATTATCAGGCAAGGAAAATTATTAGAGAATTAAATCTAAAATATCTCAAAGTAACATTAAAGAAAACAAAAGAAAGCTTATAAATATACTCTTGGACGAGTATTTCAAAAATAACACTAATTAGAAAAGATATTGGAGCAAAATAATGGCACTTTACAGAATTAAAGACATAACAGAAGCAGATTACGGATGTGAGGAGCGACTTGACGGACCTCACGCATTGCTTAGATTCGAAGATGGAAGCAGTGTGGAGGTTACGGAAAGCTGGATAGCTGAAAAAGGAATCGAAGAAGGAAAACTTGTCTGGATCAGCGAGGACGGCAAGGTCAGCAAAGCCATCGAGGTTGTGGCTGCGGTGATAAAGCACGGCAGCAGGATATTTGCAACGCAGCGTGGCTATGGAGAATTCAAGGATCGTTGGGAGTTTCCGGGTGGTAAGATGGAGCCGGGTGAAGCGCCTGAAGCGGCTCTTAAGAGAGAGATTAAGGAAGAGCTGGATACTGATATCGAGGTCGCTGAGCTGATCAAAACGGTTGACACGGACTATCCGAATTTTCACATTACGATGCATGTTTTCTGGTGCAGTATAGTGAGCGGTGAGCTGAAGCTTCTGGAGCACGAAGCGGCGAGGTGGCTGGCACTTGACGAGAAGCTTCCTTATGCGGTCGACTGGCTGCCGGCGGACCTCGAGGTGGTGCAGGAGATGCTGAATCAAAATTGACTCTGTACTATTGATTGGACACGAGAGGATGTTGTAAGGGTTATTGTGGAGTGTGATGTTACGGCATCAGAAGAAATCGATTAGCGATGGTTTTGATATGTTAAAGAATTATGCTATGAGTAAATGGGGGTAGTAATTATGCAGGAAATATCGATTAAAGACATTGAAAACATTAAGATCGGGCAGGTTGAGGATGCAGCGGCCGGAACGGGCTGCACTGTATTTATCTGCGAGAAGGGAATGAGAGCCGGACTGGATGTGAGAGGCGGCGGACCTGCTTCGAGGGACAGCCAGCTGCTGAATCCGCTGATGGCGGCGCAGGAGATCCATAGCGTGGTGCTGTCGGGCGGCAGTGCATTTGGACTTGGTGCGGCAAACGGCGTGCAGAAATATCTGGAGGAGAAGGGCATCGGCTTCGATGTAGGCGTTACGAAGGTGCCGCTGGTTGTTCAGGCTGACCTTTTTGATCTGACAGTGGGCGATACATTTGTCAGGCCGGACGCAGAAATGGGCTACAAGGCGGCTGCGCTGGCGGATACCGAGCAGAATTATAAGGATGGCAATTTTGGTGCAGGCTGCGGCGCAACGGTCGGCAAGGTGCTTGGAATGGACTTTTGCATGAAGACCGGTATAGGAAGCTATGCGGTGCAGATCGGTGATTTTAAGATTGGTGCGGTTGTTGCGGTCAATGCGCTGGGCGATATTTTCGACTATAAGAATTGTAAGAAGATTGCCGGACTGCTCAGTGAGGACAAGAAGGGCTTCCGCGACACGGTCGAGGTGATGAAGTCCAGCCTCAAGGTTGTTGAAAATAAGTTCACGGGAAATACAACGCTTGGCATCGTGATCACAAATGCTGAGTTCAACAAGACGCAGCTCTGTAAGATCGCGGGGATGGCGCATGACGGTTATGCAAGATCGATCAGACCGGTACATACGTCGGCGGACGGTGACAGCATATTTGCGGTGTCTGTTGGGGACGTTAAGGTTGATCAGGATCTTGTGGGCACGCTTGCGGCAGATGTTATGAGCGAGGCAATCATCAGGGCTGTCACAAGTGCTGAGAGCGCGTACGGTTTTCCGGCATCAAAAAACATATAGAGGGACGATATGTCGTTTAAGATAGTTCGTAATGATATAACAAAAATGAATACTGATGCTATCGTAAATACGGCTAATCAGCTGCCAATCGTCGGTGCGGGCTGCGACACGGCTGTTTACGAGGCGGCCGGCCGCGAGGAACTTCTGAAATACAGGAAGGAGCATATTGGAGCGGTCGATGAGGGCGAGGTATTTATCACGCCGGGCTTTAAGCTTCGAGCAAGGTACATCATCCATGCGGTGAGTCCGGTTTATCTTGGCGGGCAGGACGGCGAGGAAGAGAAGCTGCGCTCCTGCTACAGGAAGAGTCTGCAGCTGGCGAAGGAGAATGGTCTTAAGTCGATTGCATTTCCACTGATATCTACAGGGAGCTTTGGTTATCCGAAGGAAGAGGGAATGCGTATCGCGGCAGACGAGATAAATGCATTTCTTCTGCATAACGAGATGCTGATTTATCTGGTCGTATTTGATGAGAAGTCGACGCGGCTTGGTGAGAAGCTGAGTCCGGGGCTGGAAGCATACATCGACAGAAATTACGTCGAGAATAAGACGGAAGCTGAATATGTATCAGAGAAAAGTGCTTTCAGAAAACCGTCAATTTTTAGAAATGCATTTTTCGGGCTCAAGCCGTTTGGCACAAATAAAGAAGCAGATAAAGAATCATTTGAAGATAATGATTCAATATGCCTGGCCGAAGAATCGTATGAGGATAAAGAACCGGTATGCCTGGCAGAAGATTCGTATGTGGACTTTGAGGAGAAGCATGAGAGCAAACTTCAGGAGAGAATGAAGCATCTTTCGGATACATTTTCGGAGTATCTGATGTATCTGATAAATAACAAGAAGTTGTCGAATGCAGATGTCTACAAGAGAGCTATCGTTGATAAGAAGGTTTTCTCGAAGATAAAGAACAATCCGGATTATCATCCGCAGAAGCTGACGGCGCTTTGCCTGTGTGTGGGCGCGAAGCTCAATCTGGATGAGGCGAGGGATCTCTTGGCGCGTGCAGGATATGCGCTGTCGCCTTGTGACAAGACGGACATCATTTTTTCTTATTTTATCGAGAATAAAATATATGACATGATCGAGCTGGACATCCAGCTTGAAGAGCATGGGCTGCCGTGTATCATTTCATAATTCTAACGTTTTAAAAGGTCGTTCGCTGAGCGACCTTTTTTATTATCTCATATCGTATAATGACCTCAGAAACAAGGAAACACAGCTCAGGTGGCTCAGAATCAAGCCGGTGCAGTGGTTCAAAATCAAACGAGCGGAGCTGGAAATCAGAGAAAAAGGAGGACAACATTATGCGTAAGGGATTAACAGAGGTAGTATTCATACTTGACAGAAGTGGTTCGATGAGCGGACTTGAGGCCGACACGATAGGCGGCTTCAACTCAATGATCAAGAAGCAGAAGAGGGAAGAGGGCGAGGCGTATATTTCGACAGTACTCTTCGACGATAAGTGCGAGGTGCTTTATGACAGAGTGCCGATCGCGAAGGTTGAGCCGATGAACGATAATCAGTATTTTGTGCGAGGCTGCACAGCACTTCTGGATGCGATCGGCGGCGCGATCCACCACATCGGAAATGTTCACAAATACGCTCGCGAGGAGGACCGTCCGGAGAAGACTCTCTTCATCATCACAACGGACGGCATGGAGAACGCAAGCCGCAGCTACAGCTACGATAAGGTAAAGAAAATGGTGCAGAGGCAGACGGAGAGATATGGCTGGGAGTTCATCTTCCTCGGTGCAAATATCGACGCAATCGCCGAAGCCGGCAGATTTGGTATCCAGGCCAGCAGAGCAGTCAACTACGAGTGCGACAGCGTCGGAACAGCTCTTAACTTCAGTGTTGTATCTGAGGTTATGACAAAGTTCAGAAAAGCAACGGGCAAGGCTGAGGCGTGCGGGGTACTGGACGAGGGTCTCGATGATATCAGAGATGACTACAGCAGAAGACATAAGAAGTAGGCTCTACTTGGCCAGTCTCTCCCCAAAAGTAAGTCTTACTTGGCCAGTCTCTTCAGGATATCGATGTACTCCCTGGTAAGATTTGAAGGGTGGATGGTGGACGGCAGGATGTAGCCGATCTCCATGTAGTCGTCAACCAGAAGCGGACGCGCAACTATATTTGGACCGTTCAGCTCCTCGCTGATGACACCGCTGCAGATGGTGTAGCCGTCCATGCCGATCAGAAGGTTGAAAAGTGTCGCCCTGTCGCGGACAAGCAGTTCCCTGTCGGAGTCCACAGTGCTCAGTATTTCCTCGGAAAAGTAGAAGGAATTATGGCTGCCCTGCTCATAGGAAAGCCTAGGGAACGGCTTCAGATCATCAAGTGTTATGCACTTCTTCTTCGCGAGAGGCGAGTTCTTGCCAACAAATACATGAGGCTTTGCGCGGAACAGTGACTCGAAAACGAGACTGTTGTCGCGCAGAGTCTTTTTTATTACGGTCTCGTTGAAGCTGTTCATGTATATCACGCCTATTTCACTTTGCATATGGGCCACATCGTCGATGATGTCGTAGGTCTGGGTCTCACGCATGTGGAACTCGTATTTGTCTCCACCGAAGCGCTTCAGAAGCTCAACGAAGGCTTCAACAACGAAGGAGTAGTGCTGTGAGGAAACACAGAAACGCAGTTTTCCACGGCTATTTCCTGCGTAGCGCTCTTCAATCAGATCGGTCTGCTCGAGTATCTGGCGGGAGTAGCCCAGAAACTCTTCACCCTCAGGTGTGACCTCTATTCCTTTCTTGGTCCTTTTAAATATGATTATGCCGTATTCCTTCTCAAGCTCCTGGATGGCAGCGGTGAGACTTGGCTGCGCGATGTACAAGCGCTTTGCGGCTTCAGTGATATTTCCGGTGTCGGCTACAACAGTAACGTAGCGCAGTTGCTTTAAGGTCATGGTTATAGTTCCTCCTTATAACGAGTGATAGATGGATGCTATACAGATAAGACAAACATAGATATTAACTATGATATACAGGCAAAATTATATATTTTACCTATCGATTTGTAAAGCATATACTCACGTTATCGAAACGAAATATGACATATTTGTAAAATTAAGAAAAGGTGGAAATACAATATGAAAAGATCAGTTATAGGCTTTCCGAGAATAGGAAAGGACAGAGAATTAAAGTTTGCTTCTGAGAAATATTTCAAAGGAGAGATCAGCGAGACACTGCTGGAGGCTGCGGCAAAGGAGATAAGGTCATACGGCTTTCGTAAGCAGAAGGACGCAGGGATAGACTTCATATCTTCGAATGATTTTTCATCTTATGACAACGTGCTGGACACTGCAGTGCTTTTCAATATCATTCCAGACAGATACAGAGAGCTGGGGCTTACTGAGCTTGGCACCTACTTCGCGATGGCAAGAGGCTACCAGGGCGAGAAGGGAAATGTGAAAGCCCTTGCGATGAAGAAGTGGTTCAATACGAACTATCATTATCTGGTTCCGGAAATCGATGACAACACTGAAGTTAAACTGGTTGGTGATAAGCCGATCAGAGAATATAAAGAAGCGAAGGCTCTCGGCATCGAGACCAAGACGGCTATCGTCGGTCCTTTTACCTTCCTCAAGCTTGCAAGATACACCGGTGAGAAGAACCTGGAGAATTTCAAGGATGCATTTATTGCTGAGTATGTTAAGCTTGTTGAGCTCCTGAGAAAAGAAGGCGTTCAGTGGATCGAATTCGACGAGCCTTATCTCGTAAGAGATCTTGACGAGGCGGACATAAAGCTTGTAAGGGATATTTACAACAAGATCATTGATGTGAAGGGTGATACGAAGCTGCTTCTTCAGACTTATTTCGGAGATATCAGAGATATCTATGAGATCATCATTTCGCTTGGCTTCGACGGCGTCGGACTCGATTTTGTCGAGGGCAGAAAGACTCTTGATCTCATCAAGACAAAGGGTTTCCCTGAGGATGTAATTCTCTTTGCGGGTCTTGTAAACGGTAAAAATATCTGGAGAAATAATTACGATAAGACTCTCGAGATCATTAACAGTTTAAATATCAAGTCTGAGATAGTTCTTGGCACCTCCTGCTCGCTGCTTCATGTTCCGTACACTCTTGATAGTGAGACAAAGCTTGGAGAGGATTATACAAAGCATTTTGCATTTGCTGAGGAGAAGCTGGTTGAGCTTAAGGAGATTTCCGATATTTACGACGGAACAGCTGACGGTCTCCTTATAAAGAATCAGGAGCTGTTTAAGGGAAGAGTTAACAGCTATGATGAGGCTGTTGCGACAAGAGTTGCAGGCATCAAGGACGAGGATTACACAAGGCTTCCGGGCTTCTACGAGAGAGAGAAGCTGCAGAAGGAGCTGCTGAAGCTTCCGGCATTCCCGACAACTACTATCGGTTCCTTCCCACAGACGGCTGATGTCAGAAAGAACAGACAGGCCTTTAGGAAGGGTGAGATCACAAAAGAGCAGTATACTGAGTTCAACAAGAATAAGATCAAGGAATGCATAGAGCTTCAGGAGGAGATCGGACTTGATGTTATCGTTCACGGTGAGTTTGAGCGTAACGACATGGTTGAGTATTTCGGCGAGAATCTGGAGGGCTATGTATTTACAGAGAAGGCGTGGGTTCAGAGCTACGGTACGAGATGCGTTAAGCCGCCGATCATCTGGGGTGATGTTTCAAGAAAGCATCCGATCACAGTTGAGTGGTCAAAATACGCGAAGAGCTGCACCGATAAGCCGGTGAAGGGTATGCTCACAGGCCCTGTTACCATCCTGAACTGGTCCTTCCCGCGCGAGGATATTTCCATCAAGGAAAGCACGCTCCAGATAGCGCTTGCGATCCGAGATGAGGTGCTTGATCTTGAGGCGAATGGTATAAATATCATCCAGATCGACGAGGCGGCTCTCAGAGAGAAGCTTCCTCTCAGACGCTCCGACTGGTACTGCGAATATCTTGACTGGGCTATTCCGGCCTTCCGTCTGGTGCATAGCGGCGTGAAGCCTGAGACCCAGATACATACACATATGTGCTATAGCGAGTTTACGGACATCATCCCTGCGATCGATGCGATGGATGCGGACGTTATTACCTTCGAGGCATCACGTTCAGACCTGCAGATACTTGATTCGCTGAAGGAAAATAACTTCAAGACCGAGGTTGGACCTGGTGTTTACGATATCCACAGTCCGCGTGTTCCATCGGTTGAGGAGATAGTTGCCGCCCTCACAAAGATGCGTGAGAAGATCGATGATAAGAAGCTCTGGGTTAACCCTGACTGCGGACTTAAGACAAGAGGTGAGACTGAAACCAAGGCCAGCCTGATAAATCTTGTTGCAGCGGCAAAGATCATCCGCGAGAAATAAGTAATGTATTTTAAGTGGGCGAGGCCATTATTTAGAATGCGATCTTTAATAATCGATTTATGATTAAAATGATTTAAGATTAAAATACGATTTAAGATTAAAAATACGATTTAAGGATCAGTTAAGAATTACACAAGAATGAGATTAAGACTTTCCCTCCTGGGTGCTGTATATTAAGATCAGCGAACGGAACGGAAAGTCTTTTTTATGGAAGAGACGACCGGGAGAATAATAATAAATCAAAAAAGAGTGAATATTTAATTGATTATCAACAAACAGACGGACGAAAAAGCCGGGATGCGAAAGGAGCACAAAATGAGCGAGAATAGAGAGAAGGAAGTAATACTTAACGCAAAGGATCTGTCGAAGAGCTTTTCAAATGAATCGGTTCAGCAGCACGTATTGAAGAACCTGAACCTTTCAATATACAAGGGAGATTTCACAGTCATAATGGGCAACTCGGGTTCAGGCAAGAGTACACTTCTCTACGCACTTTCAGGAATGGATCGCCCGAGTCTCGGAACGATCACCTACAATACAGAAGATAACGGTCCAGACAAGAAGAACAGCAAAAGATACAGCTCAGCAGGCGGCATAGAGATATCAAAGTTTAATAATGACCAGCTGGCGCTTTTCAGAAGAGATCACTGCGGATTTGTATTTCAGCAGAATTACCTGAACGACAGCATGAGTGCACTTGACAATGTTATGGTAAGCGGTCTTCTTAAGACTAAGGACAGAAAGGCACTTGCAGCCAAGGCGAAGGAGCTGCTTGGAAGAGTTGAGATAAGCGAACAGGATTGGAAAAAGTTCCCGGCACAGCTTTCCGGCGGACAGCAGCAGAGAGTAGCGGTTGTCAGAGGTGTTATAAACAGCCCGGAGGTGCTCTTCGCAGACGAGCCTACAGGAGCTCTTAACTCACAGAATACGATAAATGTACTCGACATCCTGACAGACCTTAACAACGAGGGACAGAGCATCGTAATGGTTACACATACAGTTAAAGCGGCAGAGAGAGCAAACAGAGTCATCTACCTCGCCGATGGTATCATAACAGACGAGGTTGACCTCGGACCTTACATCGGAGATTACAAGGACGAAACGAATCCTAACAAAGAAGAGGCCGTGCAGAGACACAGAAAGCTTAAGGATTTCTTAGGGGCAATGGGATGGTAAAGGCAAAATCCGCAGAGCGGATTTTGTGGAGCGAAGCGACCATCGAGCCACGGTGCCGTGCCGGCACGTGTGCCGGTGCGGGCAGGTGGCGTAAAGATAGAAGCCAAGTAAGGAGAGAATAATGTACAAAACATATTTCATAGCAAAAAACAACATGAAAAAGCAGAAGGGCGACATGATCACCTTCTTCATCCTGACCTTTGTTGCAGCACTTCTGATCTTCGACTGTATTTCCGCAATTCTGGGAATGGGCAAGGTGCAGGACAAGTGCTTCGAGGAGATCAACGGACCTGAAGTTATCCTTTGCGTAGCTGACAGGGATGGTCTTAAGAATGCGGCTGACAAGACCTTTAGAGAGAACAGCCACCTTCAGGGATATGAGGCGTCTCCGATAGTAAATGCAGTTGCAAAATACCGCAACACAAAGAACAAGGACTTCGAAGAGTACCAGTTCTTCATCGAGGCTTACGAAGCAGAGCGTACTTACCTCGACCTCAAGGTTGATGCAGACAGCTTCGGCGAGAATGACATCATCCTTCCTTACTACACAAGTGGAAGATTCAAGGTTGGTGACACCTTCCAGTTTGAGTTTAACGGAACAACCTACGATCTGAGAGTTGCAGGTTTCTCTGAGAATCCTTACATGTCTTCAGCACTTAATATCAGCATATTCCACGTTTACACTTCACAGAAAATGATGGACAGGATCGCTGACGAGCAGGAAGGCAATTCTGTTGGAAGATTCATGATGTACAAGGGCAAGACTGACCCGTCAACAATGAGTGATGATTTCACAACAGCTGATCTCGAGAAGGAGATCGGCGACAACTATAAGGAAAATGTTGCACCTTACGCAAAAGAGAATCCGGACGCAGACGTTACCAACTATCTGCTTCTCAATTGGGATACAATGAGAACGGGTGCAGAGATCCTTCCAATCATCATAATGGGTGTCCTCCTGCTTTTCTCAGTGATCATCCTGATCGTAGCCTTCCTCATCATTTCCTTCAGCATCAGGAACTTCATTCAGAGAAACTTGAAAAATACAGGTATTCTCGAGGCATCAGGCTACACAGTTAAGGAGCTTAGAAGAGCCATCTCGCTTGAGATGATCATCGTATCAGGCCTGGGCGCAGCATGCGGTACCGCAGTCGGAGCGCTGACCTTCGGCTTCTTCGGAAATATCGTAAGCTCAATCCTCGGACATAAGTGGAATCAGCCGATAAATGTAATCTACGCAGCATGTACAGCAGCCGGACTTGTATTTCTTGTATGGCTCATCTCGAAGCTTATCAGCAGAGCATATAAGAAGATCACAGTTCTGAGCGCACTTCGCGGCGGCCTCGGAGCACACAACTTTAAGAAGAATCATTTCTCTTTCGAGAAGACAAAGCTTCCTGTTCCGGCAGTTCTTTCACTTAAGGACACCTTCGGAAATCTGGGCAGAAATATAGCAATGGTCATTATGATCGCAATCCTTTCCATCGCAATGCTCTGTGGTTTCGGAATGCTTGAAAACTTCGGAAAGGATCCGGATCAGATGATCAAGATCACCGGAACAACAACCGGTAAGATCATGGTTCAGAACAGTAGAAATAACCTTACAGACGAGATCTGGGAGATCGAAGGTGTTACAGCGATCCTTACTTATCAGAATCTTGAGCCGGAGATCTCAAAGGATGGCAAGTCAATGTCAGCTCACACATTTGCAATGATAGAACCTGAGAAGAATTACAAAGCAACTATCCTTGAAGGAAGGATGCCAAAGCAGGCAAATGAATTGATGGTAACCGCAGCTGTTGCCGATGAGCTGGGAATTGAATGCGGCGATGTAGTTAAGCTGACCTTTGCAGGAACAACTGAAGAATACCTGATCACAGGTATCAACCAGAGAATGCAGGAAATGGGCAGGACAATGGTCATGACTGTTGAAGGCGCTGAGAAGCTTCTTCCGGGATCTGCACGCTACACTTATGAAATAGATGCGAAGGATGAACTGACTTATGAGTATCTGAAGGCGGAGATTGAAAAGATCGGTAAGGCTCATGGTGAGAAGCTTTCTTATCAGGATTTCGAGAAGCTGGTGGATGAGTCCATGGGTGCGATAATGAGCTCCATGAAAGCAATATGTATCGTATTTTCAGGTATTACACTGCTTATAGTATTCTTTGTTGAGTCGCTTGTCATCCGCGCAAAGATCGTAAGAGAGTGGCGCGGAATGGGTATCAGCAAGGCGCTGGGTATGACATCAAAAGGACTTATCTCACAGATCATGATCTCAAATATCCCTGCAATCCTCGGCGGTATACTTATCGGATCGATCCTCGCACCGGCAGCGGGCATGGGAATAGTGAAACTGATCTTCATGGCCTTCGGCATTAAGGAGATTGATTTTAACATCTCGATCATCGCCATGCTGATCACAGGTTTAAGCATCCTCTTAGTGGCAGTTCTTACCTCAGGACTTTTCGGACGCAAGGTCAGAAAGCTCCAGCCGGTTGAGATGATCACAGAGGAGTAAATATAAAGCTGATCGGGTGAGGAGTATTTCTCCCGGTCGTGTGTATAAACAACATCGGATAGTGACTGCTATCCGGTGTTGTTGTATATAGATAATAATTGACATGAGAGGATAATAGTTTAAAATCATAATTAGGAGTTGGTGGCTGGTTGCAGCCGTGCACCTTTAAGGAGAAGTTATGTATAGGGTCGAAACATTATCCAAATATGATTTTTTTAAAGATAAAATTAGAGAAAACAGCATGAGTCATATTCTTGATTCGCTTACAGGAGTTATTGCAAGGCCTGTGATCATTGAATTTGTTCAGGAAATGATCAGGCAGAGGATTCCTTTTACTCTGGCAATTATCGATCTGGATAATTTTAAATCCATCAATGATAATTTTGGTCATGATCAGGGGGATGAGGTTCTTAAGAAGGTATCAGGTGATCTGATTGATTATCTGGGTGATGATGGTCTCCTCGGAAGAATCGGCGGAGATGAATTCCTCATGATCAATTTCAAATATCTTACCTATGATGAAATACATGAATACTATGAAGGTATGTGCATTAATGATACGGTATTCAGAAAAGCCTTGCAGTTAAATGGTGGAAAAACATATATATCATCTACTATCGGAAGTGCGAATTTCCCTAATGATGCTGATAATTACAATAATCTTTTTGCACTGATTGACAAGGCTCTTTACAGAGGTAAATCAAAGGGACGTAACTGCTATATCATTTATGTTGAAAGGCTGCATAAACACCTTTCGGTGCAAAAGCTTTCAAAGCATAGCCTGCTGCTTACCATGAAGAATCTGGCAAATGCTTTTGATACCGGAGAGGATCTGAGAGTTGCTCTTGCTCGCGTCGGACAGCCGCTTTGCGCCGAGCTTCACATACTTGACTGTTATTATATCAGGAAAAATGGAGAAGTTTTTCGATTCAGTGATGGTATATGTATAGGCATGGCTGATGATATAGGAAATATAGTTGAAGGCTTTAGTTATCATACAGATGATTACAGTGAGCTTGAGAAGCTTTGTCCGAATACATATGAGATGATTCAAAAGCTTCAGATTGATACTATTCTTGTGGTTAGGATAATTTATAAGAATAAAGACCATGGTTTTCTTCTGTGCCCGGGAGAGTACATCAGAAGACTCTGGCAGGATGAAGAGCAGGCTCTTGCATTTTTTGTGGGAAGGATGATAGCAGAATTTGAAGAACGGAATGCATTATAATTGTCTCATAGTAGATGATGAAACAGAACTGGCGAAGATGACGGCAGAGTATTTTATGATGTTTGATGTCAGCACGGCATACGTCAGCAGTGCTGCGGACTGCTATGCCTTTCTGGAGGAAAATACAGTCGATCTGCTCCTGCTGGATATAAATCTCGGGGACGGTTCTGGCTTCGAGGTTTGCAGGAAGGTGCGCGAGGAGATGAGTATTCCGATACTCTTTATCAGTGCAAGGCAGAGCGACGATGATGTTCTTGTGGCGCTCAGCATCGGCGGTGACGACTATGTGAAGAAGCCTTACAGCCTGTCAGTGCTGCTTGCGAAGGTGCGCGTGAACCTGAAGAGGATAGAGCAGATGGAGAAGCTTAAGCAGGATGCAGTGCAGAGCGGAAACGGTAGTGCCGGAAATAGTGGAACCGGTAATGGCGGTGCCGGAAGTGGCTCCGGTAATGGCAGTGACGAAGCTGATACGGCCGGAAGGCTTGCGCTTGATGCGCCTACCATGTCAGTTATCAAGGATGGCGAGCGCATCTCTCTTAAAGCTAAGGAATTTGCGCTTCTGAAGTGCCTCTACGACCATAAAAATACGATAGTTACGAAGGAGACACTCTTCGACGAGGTCTGGGGAGATACCTTCTACAGTGACGGTACTCTGAATGTTCATATCAGGAAGCTCCGCGAGAAGCTGGAGGTGGATCCGAACAATCCTGATATCATCAAGACCATCTGGGGAACCGGATATATTCTGGAGGATTAGTGAGAAAGCCGTGAAGGAATTAAAGGGTGCGTTAATATTATTCATAGGTCTGATGGCAGCGGCTCTCATAGTTATATTTTCTGCAAGGGGCAGGTTTGACCGGAAGAAAAGAGATATCTCTTTTTACAACGATAAGCTGATATCTATGGAGAAGGATTATCTTGCGGGCACGTCGATAGAAGAGCTGGAATCGCGCTACGGCTGCGATATAGTTTTTTCGAGCTCACTGGTTGATGCCGAGCTTTCAAAATACTACGGCGACTATGCGATGATCGTGGACTTTGCACCGGGTGGAGAGCTTATCGGCAAGGCGGTCTGGAATGACTATGCTGAGGACCATGACAGCGATACGGATGTATTTTTTAAGACAGCGCTTATAATATGGGGCGTTGTTCTTTTGTGTGGAATACTGCTTGTGGTGATACTGTATTTCCGCATGATAAAGCCGGTTAAGGAGCTCAGCAGATTCTCAACGGAGATCGCAAGAGGCAACCTTGACGTACCGCTTCCGATCAGAAAGAGCTCGATATCTGAGGGCTTTACGGAGAGCTTCGATCTGATGCGTGAGGAGCTGAAGGCTTCACGGGAAAGAGAGGCGGCAGTTCAGAAGGCGAAGAAGGAAATGGTTGCGGACCTCAGCCACGATATCAAGACGCCGGTGGCAACTATCCAGGCTACCTGCGAGGTGCTTGAGGTGAAGTATGGCAGGAGGCTCGAAGAGGCTGCCGGAACACAGGCTGCATCAAATATGGGGCAGGAGGACGCGTCTCAGACGGCGGACGAGATAACAATATCCCGAGAAGAGATAGAGGATATGCTCCAGAAGGTTGGCAGCATATCTGCGAAGGCGGAGACCATCAACCACATCATGGGAAATGTATTTCAGGCAAGCATGAACGAGCTTGAGAGGATAGAAGTGAATCCGGTTGAGGAGAGCACTGAGCTGATCGAAAACTACTTCCACAGTCTGAAGAATTACGGAAGGATCATTCTCGATAACAGCATCCCGAAGTGCCTTGTTTATATGGACAAGTTCAGGATGGAGCAGGTTATCGACAATATCATCGGCAATTCGCACAAATACGCCGGAACCGATATCCACGTTGCATTTGACGAGATAAAGAATCCGGGAAACAGCTTTATCCGCGTGCGTATCAGCGACAACGGACCGGGCGTTGATGAGGACGACCTGCCGCTCATTACCGAAAAGTATTATCGCGGCAAGCTCGCCAAGGACCAAAGCGGCTACGGAATCGGTATGCATCTTGTGAAAACTTATATGGAGAAGCAGGGCGGCGGCATCGAGTATTATAACGATAACGGCTTTGTGGTGGAGCTGCTCGTAAAGAAGGTCTGAGAAGGTTTTAAAACATATTTTTACTTTATTTTCTTCCGAAAAAATGCTAAGATAATATTAATAATGGGGTACATCGGAGGGGTTATGACAGGATATATTATTGCGTTAACTATTTTATCGTTATTGGTCCTGTTCTGCATTAACAGGTCCTATAAGAGTAACAAAGAGATCGCGCGCACTGTAAGGCGTGTTCTTGTGGTGTGCCTCGTTCCTGTTGCCGCAAATGCGGTGATCGCAATCTCCGAAGACAGGCTTGTCAATGATATCGCATATATCTGGTACCTGATCGGTACAAATCTTATTCTCATGGCGCTCATCAGATATTCGCTTGAATACTGCAGCTTCTCTTACCCGAGAGTAGAGAAGATCTGCTATCTGGTGCTTATCGCTGACAGCATTTCCGTGGGACTTAATCCGGTATTTTCACATGTTTATAAGCTTCAGCAGACCACGCTCAAAGACAAGAACATCTACTTCCTGCTTGATTCGCAGTGGTATCATTTTGTGCACCTGGGCATATCCTTTATCATCATTATCGGCCTGATAGCCATATTTGTTACGAAGATGCACAGAACCTCAAGGCTCTATATGGAGAGATATTTCGTGATAGGGCTTGTATTTGTGATGGACGTTATCTGGGAGTTCATAAATGTATTTACCAAGACTCCTTACAATAATTCGATGCTCGGCTTTATGGCCTGCGGCATCCTGATCTATTTCTTCTCTGTCAGGTACAATCAGTTCCTGCTCACGCATCAGATGTTCAATAAGGTTTTCGCGAACTTCTCGAATGCTGCATTTTTCTATGATAACAATTTCAACTGTGTTTATATGAATCCGACCAGCCTTAAACTGTTTGCTATCGAGAAGGGCGACTTTGAGAAGGCTAAGAAATACCTCCTTGAGTTTCTGAAGCAGGAGGGTAAGGACGGTATGGAGCCTTTCATCCAGGCGAGCGAGCTTAAGAGAGAGGACGGCATCCACACCTTCCAGGCAGAGTATAAGCCGGTTTATGACAGTATTAACAGGTTTATGGGTGCATACGTTCTTCTTCAGGACAGAACTGAAGAGGTTAAGAAGGCGGCTGTGGACAGATATCTTGCAACTCACGATTCATTGACAGGCATACTAAATATGTCCGCATTTTGTGAGAATGCTGCTGAGAAGATTGCTGAAAATACGGATATACAGTATTTGATGATGGTTTCTGATATCAAGGAATTCAAGCTGATAAATGATGTATTTGGCAGGCAGGAGGGTGATAAGCTGCTGAATAAGGTGGCGGATCTTATATCCGATCTTGCCGGAGACGACAGGCTTTTTGCGAGACTGTTCGCTGATAAGTTCCTTCTGCTCCTCCCGAAGGATGAGTTCATCGAGGAGAGAGTTTCGAAGAGTATGAAAGAGTATCTTTTCATCGAAGAGAATCCGGATTATCCGATAATCAATCATATAGGTATCTACGAGATCACAGACAGGTCGCTGCCGGTCACAGCTATGATCGACAGGGCTATCATGGCTATCAATTCAATCAAGAACAACACTGTGAACTGCTTCGCTTATTACGAGGAATCCATGCGTGATGACATCCTTTGGGAGCAGAAGATTACGGGTAGTCTTGAGGAGGCTATGAATCACGGACAGATCGTGCCGTTCCTACAGGCACAGGTTAATTCTCAGGGCGAAGTTGAGGGCGCAGAGGTGCTTGTCCGCTGGCAGCATCCGGAGGAAGGCCTGATGGCTCCAGGAAGATTTATCGGTATTCTGGAGAGAAACGGTAGAATCGTGAACCTTGACCGCTTTATGTGGGAGGAGACCTGCAAAATACTTAAGAAGTGGAAGAAGCTCGGAAGAGACGATCTTTACCTGTCAGTTAATATTTCACCGAAGGACTTTTATTATCTGGACATCTATGAGACCTTCTCTGAGCTCGTGAAAAAATACGAGATCGACTCAAAAATGCTCAGACTTGAGATCACCGAATCCATTATGATGACGGATATTGAGATGAAGCTGCAGATTATCGATAAGCTACGTAAGGACGGATTTATCGTGGAAATGGACGATTTCGGAAGTGGTTATTCGTCACTGAATCTGCTTAAGGATATGCCGGTTGATGTGCTGAAGATCGATATGGTATTTCTTAGGAAGACGAGGGATACCGGACGTGCGCAGATCATACTTCAGGAGATCATCAATATGGCTCAGAAGCTTATCATTCCGGTCATCACCGAAGGCGTTGAGACCGAGGAACAGGTTGGCTTCCTGACCGAGATGGGCTGCGAGATGTTCCAGGGTTATTACTTCGCGAGACCTATCCCGCTGGAGGAGTTTGAGGCGAAAAATATTGTGGCCTGATGAGTAATAAGTGTGTGAGTTTTCTTATTAATAGTTATTGAATGGGTGCTGAGGCACTCACAGACATCGATAATTAGTAAAAATACGTGAAAAGTTGCGCAAGGTTGCGCGGATTTCACGTATTTTTTGTGCAAAATTACCATGGTTTATTAATTATTTATGAAATTAATGTCAATTGATAAAAAGAGCGGGCGTAGAGTATAATCATAATGAATTGAAGTATGCGCGCGCAAACGGTTGCGCAACGGGTTGGGACGAAACATTTTTCTGAAGGGGTATATACGGAAAAATGTCCCGCTTTCGGATAAACTGCAGATATCCGAAGGCAATGTAGTTATAAATGCGGATCGTATGGTCGCGGTGAATGAGAGATCATAGATCCACGGTTTCCCTTGGAGGATTTAGAAAGGAGAGGGATAGAAATCATGACACAAACTAAGAAACAAGGAAGATTAAGGAGACGCCTCTACGCGCTGACAGCAGCACTTGCGCTGGTAGTGTCGCTTTTTAGCGGTGTGCCGGGGAAGAAGGAGGTACATGCGGAACCATCAGCGTTTGAAGAGATTGATGGTTATTCATGGCAGAAAACAGATTTGATCAAGAATGGCGATTTTGAGGCTGATCTTGAAAATTGGACAGGAACAACCGGAGAGATAAAAACAGATGCAGGTGGAAACACAACAAAAACATTAAGTTTTTGGATGAGTGAAACTGAAGATAAAGAATTTGACAGATATCAGACAGTAAAGCT
>JAEEGF010421857.1_pt1 | contig 17934 bp, 17 predicted proteins | sample 9134171 | NCBI WGS metagenome assembly JAEEGF01 (sample SAMN16246542, study PRJNA631951) | gut metagenome | biome: gut microbiome; feature: rumen; material: AP-attached | host: Bos | place: Iran: Karaj | collected 2018-10 | reverse complement strand
TTGATTTCGAGTACAATGCTGTCGATCAGCGCGTCCTCGCTCATCGGGTCGACGATGCCGCTTGTGCCGAGAATCGAGATGCCGCCCTCGATGCCGAGCCGCGGATTGAACGTCTTTTCGGCAAGCGCGATGCCCGCCGGAATCGAGATCACGACCGAAAGCCCCTTTGCGGTTTCGTACTCCTCCGCGATCTCCGTGACCGCTTTTCGGATCATCTCACGCGGGACGGGATTGATCGCCGCCTCGCCGATCGCCTGCTTCAATCCGGGCTTGGTCACGCGGCCGACGCCCTCGCCGCCGTCGATCGAAATGCCGGGAATCCCGCTGAACGCGACGCGCGCGTAGACCAGTACGCCGTCGGTCACGTCGGGATCGTCGCCTGAATCCTTGCGGATCGCGCAGGAGGCAAAGCCGTCGCCGCGCACCGGTTCGAGTACTTTTAGATTAAGGTCGATCCCTTTCGGCGTATGGATCGGAACCGTATCCGGCGCCCTGCCGGACAGCAGCAGGATCGCCGCCGCCTTTGCCGACGCCGCGGCGCAGGTGCCGGTGGTATAGCCGAAGCGCAGGCGCTTGCCGTCCTTTTCGATGAAGTGTTCTTCGATGCCGGTCCTATGCATGCAGCGCCTCCGTGATCGCCGCGATCAGCGCGGCGTTTTCCGCATGCGTACGCACCGCGATCCGCGCATCGCCTTTTTCGAGCCCTCGGAAATTTGCGCAGTCGCGCACCAGTATGCCCCGTTCGAGCAGCCGTTCGTACAGCGTCGGAACGCCGGAAAGCAGCAAAAAGTTCGCGTCGCCATACAGCACGGAAACGCCGAGCGCGGATAGTTCTTTTATCAGATACGCTTTTTCCGTCCGGAACAGCTCGCGCGCCTTTTGCGCCCAGTCCGGACAGTCCAGCGCGGCAAGTCCGGCAGATTGCGCGAGCGTCGAGACGTTCCACGGCTGCACGGTCTCGGACATGTTGCGCAGCAGATCGCGGTTTTTCGACACCGCATAGCCGAGCCGCACGCCCGCCATGCCGTAGGTCTTGGTGAACGCCTTGAGGATCAGCGCGCGGTCGCCGTCCCGCAGGGAGCCGATCAGCGAAAACGCCTTGTCCGCATCGGTCAGGTCCTGAAAGCACTCGTCCAGAAACAGCCATGTGCCGGTCTCGCGGCAGCGGTCGAGGATCTGCAGAAGCAGTTCCTTTTCGATGCTGCGCCCGGTCGGATTGTTCGGCGAGCAGAGCAGCAAAACGTCCGTTTCGGGCGTGATCGAATCGAGGATCCTTTCCGAAAGCGCAAAGCCGTCGTCCCTTGAAAGCGGATCAAACACCGGTTCGACGCCCGCCGTTCGCAGCGCGGTCTCGTACTCGGCAAACGACGGCACCGGCAGCAGCGCGGATTTCGGCTTCACCGCCGAAACAAACGAAAAGATCAGCTCCGCCGCGCCGTTGCCGCAAAGGATCTCGTCCGGCAAAACGCCGGTTTTCGCCGCAAGCTTTTCGCGCAGCGCCGTGCAATATGGATCGGGATAGCGGGAAACGTCCTCCGCCGCGGCGCAAATCGCCGCTTTGACCGGCTCCGGCGTGCCGAACGGATTGACGTTTGCCGAAAAATCGAGCGTGACGCGGTGTTTGTAGACGTCGCCGCCGTGGACATATGCTTTGAGGATCATAGGCCGGGCCCTCCGAAAAACGCGATCGACAGCAGGATCGCTTCGAACAGGATCAACAGAAGAAGGCTTGCGCCGTACATCAGCCGGTTCGTTCGGTTGACATCCGCCCGCTCGATCGGGCGGTCGTCGTCGCCGATCGCGGGCTTTTCGACGAGCTTCCCGAAATAGCTTGCCGGTCCCGCAAGCTCGACGTGCAGCGCGCCCGCCGCGACCGATTCGGTCTGCGCGGAATTCGGACTCGCATGCTTGCGTCTGTCGCGCTTCCAGATGCGGAACGCGTTTTTGCCGTCGAGCTTCACAAGCGGCGCGACGGCGATCATGGCAAGCGCGCTCATGCGCGACGGCAGGAAATTCATCGCGTCGTCCAGCTTTGCCGCGGCGCGTCCGAAATAGAGATAGCGATCGTTCTTGTAGCCGACCATCGAATCCATCGTGTTGACCGCCTTATAGAAGAACCCGCCGACCGCGCCGAACAGGACCATAAACAGCATCGGCGCGATCACGCCGTCCGACGCGTTCTCCGCCACGGTCTCGACCGTCGCTTTCAGAACCTGTTCTTCGGAAAGGGTTTGCGTGTCGCGTCCGACAAGCATGGCAATCTGTTTTCGTCCCGCTTCGAGCCCTTCCGTTTCGAGCGCTTTTGTGACCTTGTTCGCCTCCTTTGCGAGGCATCTTGCCGCAAAGCACTGCCAGCACATGATCGAGCTCATCGCAAAATACGCCCACGGGGAGAGCAAATAAAGCCCGAACAGGATGCCGAAGCACACGGAAGCGGACAGGATCGGCACAAGAACCGCCATCAAAAGACCTGCACAAAATGCGCCGCGATCGGTTTTCGCAAACAGTTTTCGAAGAACCTTTTCGGACAGCGAAATGAGCTTTCCGATCAGCACCACGGGATGCAAAAGCCACGCGGGATCGCCGAGGATGCAGTCGATGAGAAAGCCTGCAAGGACGGATAACAATGTCAGCGGCCAAAGGTTCATGCGTCGGCCCTCCCGATGAACGCATCGGCAGAAACGAGAATCCCCGCCGTCTTTGCCGCTTCATACAGTTTTTCGTTTGCCGCGTTGGTTTCGCCGAACGCCGGAACGGTACAGATCGCCCGGCCGATCGCACGCATGCGGTCCGCCGCCGTTCGCGCATCCGATTCGCTCGGAACCGAGAACGCGGGCACGGATAACAGTTCGGAGGCAAGCGCCTTCGCAACCGGATAATCGAGATCGCTTTCGGCAACGACGCCCGCCGCAAACGGCACGCCCGCCCGCTGCAGCGCGCGGTAGACCGGAATGCCGCTTCCGCCGCCGCCGATCACAAAGACCTGCGGCGCGCCCGAAACCGCGGGAAGCTCCACGCTTCCGAACAGCGCGTGGAAGCTGCCGTTTTCGATGCCGTAGAGCGAACGGATATAGTCGTCCCGGAAGATGTTTTCCGGCGTGTCACAGCGGTCGATGCGGTTGTGCGCCACGCAGACGACGCGGTCCGAGATCTTCTCGGCAAGGTCCAGTTCGTGCAGCGACACGATGACCGCGACCTGCTTTTCGCGCACCATGTGTTTCAGGATGTCCAGAAGCTCCAGCTTGTGCTTCACGTCGAGAAACGAGGTCGGCTCGTCAAGCACGATGATCTCCGGCTGCTGTGCGATCGCGCGGGCAAGCAGGATCCGCTGCCGCTGACCGTCGGAGATTGCGGAAAACGGACAGTCCGCGAAGTCCTTTGCATGCACCGTTTCGATCGCCTCGTCGACGATCGCCTTATCCTCTTTAGAGAGGATGCCGAGCCGTCCGGTGTACGGATAGCGCCCGGTCGCGGCAATGTCCCGGCAGGTCATGAGCTCGCCTCTGATCCGGTCGGTCATGACGATCGCAAGCTTTTTCGCAATGTCGCGCTCCCTGAGCCCCGCCATGTCCTTTCCGTCGAGCACGACCGTGCCCGCGATCAGCCGGAGCTGCTTGATCATGCTTTTCAGGATCGTCGACTTGCCGGAGCCGTTCGGCCCGATCAGCGTCAGAATCTCGCCGCGGCGCACGCCGATGCTGATGTTTTCGATCAGCGGCTTGCCATCGTAGCCGACGGTCATCCGTTCGGCGGAGATATAATACGTGCCGTTCATCTGCCGCCCTCCTTCTGCCGCTTGAGCATCACAAGGATGACGACCGGCGCGCCGAACACGGCGGTTACGGAACTGATGGAAAGCTCGTTCGGCGCAAACGCCGTGCGGGCAATGAGATCGCAGAACAGGCAGAACACCGCGCCGCCCAAAAAGCACGCGGGGATCATCACGATCGGCTTTGCGGTTTTAAAGAGCCGCCGCATCAGGTGCGGCACCGCGACGCCGACAAAGCTGATCGGTCCCGCAAACGCGGTGACGCACGCGGAAAGCACGCCGGAAAGCAGGATCAGCGCAACGCGGAACGCCTTGATGTTGACGCCCATGTTCTGCGCGTACGTCTCGCCGAGCTGATAGGCGCCGATCGGTTTGCTCATCAGGAAGGTGATCACGAGCGCGGGCAGCACGACCGCCGCAATGACGATTATGTTGTCCCACCGGATGCTCGCAAAGCTGCCCATCGCCCAGTCGTGAAGCTTGACGATGTTGGAATCGTCGGCGAACCGGATCACGAACTCCGTGATTGCCGAGCAGATATAGCCGATCATGACGCCGCAGATGATGAGCATCGACATGCGCTTGACCTGATAGGAGATCGCAAGCACAAAGCCCATCGAAAGCATTGCGCCGACAAACGACGCAAGGATCAGCGTCACGGAGCCGACGGCGATCCCGCGGCTCAAAAACCCGATCATCGTGACCGAAAGCACGAGCTTTGCCCCGGACGAGATGCCGAGGATGAACGGTCCCGCGATCGGGTTGTTGAAAAAGGTCTGCAGCAGGAAGCCGGAAAGCGCCAACGCGCCGCCCAGAAGGATCGCGGGAAGGATGCGCACCATGCGCACGTCCATCACGATCACACGGTGCGGGCTGCTGGGATTCAGCAACCCATCGAAAACCTCGCGGATCGAAAGCGCCGTGCTGCCCGCCACGATGTTCCAAACAGCGAAGCCGAAAAGCGCGAGCAAGAGAAGCGCAAAGCCGAGCCACAGCCGTGTGCCCGACGCGTTTCGTTCGGTTTTGCGTTTCTCCTCCATGTTCCGCCTCCGTTAGTTGAGTTTGTGAAGATACTGCAGTTCGCCGTCCCCGTCCGACAGCACCCGGTAGAAATCGCCGATCAGTCTTCCGATGCCCATCGGCTCCTGAAACAGATTCTTGCCCGTGCACCAGACGTCGCCGCTTTGTACCGCTTTGAACTCCGAAAACAGCGGGCTCTTGTCCAGAAGCTCATTTAGCGTATAGATCTCGCCGTCGATCGTGCTGTTGTAGATCAAAACGTCCGCGTCGACAGCCACGGTATAGAAGCTCTCCATCGTCATGTTGACGGTCGACAGCGCGCTGCCGCTCGAAAGATCGGAGAACACATAGGCGCCGCCCGCCGTTTCGAGCATTTTGACCACGTAATCGTCGCTCTTGCGCACGTTGACCGCGCCTGTGCCGGTGACATAGAAGAACGCGACGGTCTTGCCGCTCTTCGGAAGACTCCCGATCGCTTCGACCGATCCGACCTCCGCATCGAACAACGCTTCCGCCTCGGCTTCTTTTCCCAGGATCGCGCCGTAAACCTTGATCCATTCCATGCGTCCCAGCGGATCCTGCTCGTAGCTCGACCGCTCGATCAGCACCGGAATGCCGTAGCCCGCAAGCTTTTCGCTGATTGCGGGCGAATGATAGATCATCGTGGATTCGAGCGCAAGATCGCACCGTTCCTTGATGAGCAGCTCGTAATCGGGCGCGCTGTATTTGCCCGCAAAGAGCATGTCGCCGCGCGCCATCGCGTCCTTTGCCTCGTCGATCGCCCAGCCGTCCGCCTTTGTGCCGGAAAACCGCACCGCATCGACGCCGTCCAGCGCGCGGAAAAAGTCCATGGCGCTCGTCGCGGCAAGATAGATGTGCCCGACCGGACGGTACAGCACGATCACGTCGTCCGGAAGTCCCGCGGGCTTTCCCATGCCCTCCGGCACGAGAAGCAGCTTTCCGGTCGCGGGGATCTCCAAAAGCTCGTATCCGTCCGACAGCTGCGTGATCGAAAACTCGGTTGCAAAACGCACCGGTGTCTGTCCGATCGCCTGCAGCGTATCCCATGCGGGACCGTCCGGACGGTCGGTCTGCGTTGTTTTTGCCCCGCCGCACGCAGCGCTCAGAACGCAAAAAGCAGCGCACAGCAGCAGTGCGCCGATTCTTTTTGCAATCCGCCCGTTCATGCCGCAGGCGCAAGCGACGCCGCGTCGAACGTGATCGTGTATTCGATCTCATGCGGCGTGCTCATCGCCGTGGTGTCCGCAACGATCTGCAGCGGTTCGTGAAGCGATGCGACCGGAACCGAAAACACCGAATGCCCGTCGATATACGCGGGCAGAAGCGTTTCGCCGCCGACGATCATATAGTCGTATTTGTCGCTGCTCCAGACGAGCCGAACCGTCATGTTTCCGTCCTTCACGGTGAGCTCGGCGGGCGACTGGATCTTCGCCTTGCCGGTGCCGCCCGAAAGCGACACGCCGATCGTATAGGTTCCCTCTTCCGGCAGCGCCGGTTTTGCGCAGCCGATCACCGCAAACAGCAGCAGCGCCGCAAGCGCAAAAACGAGAATCTTCCTTTGCATACATCCGCCTCCGTATGAAAACCGGCGGCGCGGCATCCCGATGGATCCGCCGTGCCGCCTGTTTCCGTTTGTGTCTCCGTCCGCGATCATTCCTGCGGAACCGGATTCAGAACGATCACCTTATGATCGTACCATTTGCCCTTTGTGCCGACCAGCGCAAGATCGAACTCCTCGCCGATGACCGGAACCGGAACGTCGAAGCCGTAGACCTCCTCGGTCATGCCGTCGTCGTACGTCACGGTATCGAGCGTCGGCTCAAGCAGCACGGCGCCGGGCTTTTTCGCGTCCTCCGCAAGCCCCAGATACAGGTTTACGGTGTTCTTGGACGGCAGCGTGATGTGGATCGTCGCCTTGCCGTCCTTGACCGTCAGAACGCCTTTTCCGTGATGCGCCTCGTTGACGTGAAACATCGATCCGTCGGTCTTGAACTCCGCCGCATACACGCCATCCGGAAGATCGATCTTCGATTCGGGCGCTTCGGTCTCGACGGGCTTTTCCGGCTCTGCGGTCTGCGCGGGCGACGGCTCCGACTTTTGATCGCATGCAGCGAAAGAGGCCGCAAGCATCGCGGCTGCAAGCAGCAGTACAACGGTTCGTCTCATAGGTTTCCTTCCTTTACAACGGGATTATTCGCCCTTGATCGCGTCGCCGGTATGCGCAACGTACAGCGCCTGCACGTCTGCAATTCTGCCGAGACCGGCGATCTGTGTCTTGATTTCGGTGAAATGACCGCTCGCCGTGAACATGGAGAGCCACGATTCGGGATCGTCGGGATCCGCCATGTCGTTGTTTGCGTGATCGCCTGCAACGACCATCAGCGGGCGAAGAATGACCTTGGTGTAGCCCGCCGCGCGGACCGCCTCGATGACCGCCTCGCAGGACGTCTCTTCGGGCTCGCCCTCGACCGTGCCGATGAATACGTTCTGATAGCCGAGGCTGTTCATCATGTTCTGCATCTGGGTGTAGGTGACCTTCGCCGTGTGCGAGGTGCCGTGTCCCATGAACACGAACGCAACGCCGTCCGCTTCCGCCGCCTCGAGCGTTTCATAGCCCGCAGTCTTCACCGCTTCCGCCGTGATCGCCTTTGCAACGGCTTCCTTGTCCGCGTTGACCTCCGCCGCATCCTTGCCGACGGTGCCCAGAAGCGGCAGCGCGATTTTGACGGATTCGAACTTGTCCGCATACTTCGCGACCGCTTCGCACAGCTCGTCGTACTCTGCGCCCTGCATCAGGTGCGTCGGCTGGACCACGAGGTTCCTGACGCCGTTGCTGACCGCACGTTCGAGCGCCTGATCCATGTTGTCGATGAATTCGCCGTCGCGCGCCTGCACATGGTTGATGATGATCTGCGCGGTGAACGCTCTGCGCACCGACCAATCGGGATACGCTGCCTGCAGCGCCGCTTCGATGCCGCCGATGTCCTCTGCTCTACTGTCGTTGAACGACGTGCCGAAGCTCACCACCAGCAGCTCGTTCTCGCCGATGCCGTCCGCGTTCTTCGGATCGTCCTTCGACGCGTCGCCGGTGTCTCTGCCGAAGTAATCGGGATCGGCTTCCTCACCCTCGACAAGCTCCTTCTGCGCATCGCTGAGCGCATCCCACGCCGCCTTTGCGGCCGCGCACTGCGCGTCGGTTTCGTCCGTGCGCTCCTGCACGTAGATCGCGTCGATCAGCGCCGCGCACTCCGCCGCCAGTTCCGCATCGGTCTTGCCCGCGGGCTCGGGCGCCGGTTCATCCGTCTTTGCCGGTTCCGCCGTCGGTTCCGCTTCGGGCTGCGTGCCCGTGCATGCCGCAAACACGCCGAACAGCATGATCGCCGCAACCAGCATTGCAATCGTCTTTTTCATCTTGTTTCCTCCTGTCTTTTGGGTTTTTCCCAACTCTATGTGAATGCCTCACACGACAAAAGTCACGGCACGAAAAAAGCTCCTTACCGAACGGTAAAGAGACTGCGTACATAGAGCGCCCCCAAAGCAGGAGCATGGTACACAATCAATCCCTCGTGATTTGGAAAATCAGCTTTTCCCGTACCAAGCATTCGGCAGGTTTCCCGGCTCGCGGCATATGGCGCCGTCGCCTTCCCGATTTCTCAGTGGCTGCATTGCGTGACGACGCCGATCCGCATACGGTGACGAGTTCGCACAGGCGTTTCACCTGTTTCCCTTTTACCCTTTGTCCCCTTTGGAGCAAAGGCACCGACTGCTTTATTCAATTAACGATATTATAGTCCATCCTGACGATTGTTGTCAAGATACAGACGCGCTTCCGTGTCCCGAAGAAGCGGAAAGCGCGCAGTTTTCGGCAGAAGAAGCCCCGCCGCCTCAGTCCCGCCGGTCGGCAAAATAACGCTCGTAGGATGCTTTTAGGAAGCGCCCGGGCGCTGCGGATGCGGGATCGCGGGTGAAATCGTAGGGACCGTTGACGCGCATGAAGTCGATGAGCCCGATATGGATCGCGCCGGTCGGACAGCGGAACGAGCAGCGCACACAGCCGATGCAGTGTTTGCCGAAACGGAATCTGCCGTCCGCATACGTGATGTTCTTGGTCGGACAGTTTTTGACGCATTTTTGACAATGCACGCACTTCTTCGGATCGACGCGAAACAGTCTGCCGTTACGGGGATAGAACCAATGCTCGATGCGGCAGAGCGCGGAGACGAGCTTTGCGGAAAGCGGCGCAACGACCGGCGTTGCCACCCCGTTCGCGATCTTCTTTGCCGCGTCGGGGATGCGCTCCTTTGCCGTCTGCCACATCAATGACGCCATTTCGTCCGTGTGCCGGAAGACCATGTTGTAGGGCATGATATAGTGGAACTCGCCCCTGATCCGGTACCCTTTCTTTTTGAGAATGCGGATCATCTGTGCGGAGGAATTGTCGTTCAGATGAAGCGGCTCGCCGGAGGTTTTCAAAAACCAGACGTTCCCGCCTGTCGCAAGATTGCGGCAGAAGGTTTTCAAAATGCGCGGCATATTGAAGCCGTAGACCGGATAGCAGAGCACAAGATCGCGCTCCGCCGCCGTCTCCGATCCGTCCGCGATCTCGTGAAGGCGGACCGCAGCGCCCTGTTCCGTCAACGCCGTTTCAAGCGCCTTTGCGCATTTTAGGGTGTTCCCCGTGCCCGAAAAGACATAAATCCCGATCCGATTCGCCGTCTGTTCCATTCTCCCGCCGTCCTTGCCCCGATTGATGGCAACAGTTTACCATATCGCGTCCCGTGATGCAAGAAAAGAGCCGAAGCGCGTTGCTTCGGCTCGCATTGTATGAAATTACCCCTCCGTGTGTTCGGTTTGTGAATCGTCTTTCGATTTGCGTCTTGCCTCCAGCCAGGGCATGAAGTATTCCCGGTACAGCATATCCAGGATCGCAACGCCGGGGATCGCAAGGAGGATGCCGACGATGCCGAACATCCGGCCGCCGATCACCACGCCGATTAGAATCCAGAGTCCCGAAACGCCGAGGGAATCTCCGAACAGCTTGGGCTTGATGAGATAGCCGTCGACGCACTGTAAAACCACCGTGAAGATCAGAAACGCGAGGGCGTACCACGGCTTGACCAGTACGAGCACGAACCCGCCGATGCCTGCGCCGATGACCGGTCCGAAGGTCGGGATCAGGTTGGTGACCGCGACCACGAAGGACACGAGACCGACGTACGGCATGCCGAGGATCGTCATAAAGAGCGCGTTCACGATCCCGATGATCAGGCTGTCCAGCAGATTGAACGCGATATAGCGGTTGAAGATCTTGTGGCTCTTTGCGAAGAAATCCTTGGTCTTCTCATATCTGCTCTCGCTGACGAGCGCTTTGAGCAGGCGATTTCCGCCGTCCTTCAAACGGCGCTTTCCGCTGAGCAGATAGATCGACAGCAGAAACGCAATCAGGAACACCACCACGCCCTTTCCGGCGCTGACCGACATCGAAAGGATCGTATTGAGGTTGTTCTTGATGTAATCCGTAACCGTCTCAAGGATCGCTTCGGAGGAGCTGATGAAATGGTCCAGATTCAGCGTCGAAGCGGAGACGCCGATGCGGTCGAACATGTCGTTGATCGTCGCCGCGTAGCCGTCCAGATTTGCAACGAACAGGCTGACGCTTTCGATCAGCTGCGGAATCAGGATCAGCAGCAGCAGCGCGAGGAACAGGATCACCGTCACAAACGCAAGAACGGTGGATAAGGCTTCCCGCGTTTTCTCCTTCTTGATACGGCGGAACACGCTGCGCTCGTACAGCTTTGACAGCGGATTGATGAGATAGGCGATCACGCAGCCGAGGATCACCGGCCTGAAATACCCGAGGAATGTCCCGACGCCCTCCCGAACGCCCGGAAGATGCGTCAATACGACATACAGAATGACCGCGATGCATGCGGCGACCGCGTAATTGAACCATGGTTTTTCCTTCAAGCGTTTCATCCAACCGTCTCCCCGAAGCTGTTCTGCAGGATGATTATACACCCGGCAGCGCCTGTATATCAAGAGAAAATCTTTGCAGACCTGTCTGCCGTCCGTTATACGTCCAGTTCCGTGACTTCCTTCGGGTACTCGCGCAGCTCGTCCGGCTCGTGGAGCGGGTCCCAGACCTGTGCGAAGAACGGATCGACCTTGGCGCGGGCGCCGTAGTTCCAGCTCTTGCGCTCGCAAACGGGGCACCAGTGACCGCCCTCCAGCACAAGCCGCGGGCTTGCCTCGAACTCGTGACCGAACGCACAGCGGAAACGAAGCTTGGTCTTCCAGTCGCCTTTTTCCATCGTTTCGGAAAGCAGCCTGCCGCCGCGGAAGGTCGCCGCGCCCTGCATGTCCTCGAAAGTGAGCTCGCTTTCGGGCTTCGATTCGTCGTAGCCGTGGTCGATGTGCACGACCGTGTTCCAATCGGTGAAATGATCCATCTCGGAGGTCTTCTCCGGGAGCGCTTCCCATGCCTTTCTGCTGCCCCAGTACGCCTCGATATGGTCCTCCATGTTCGCGTCGATCCAATGCTTGGTGCCGTGCTCGCCGTTCAAAAGCTTTTTGAACGTGCTCTTGATGATGGAACCCATCAAACGTTGTCCGCCGGGGAGCTTGCAGATGATCTTGCCGAACGGCTTAGCCGCGCCGAGCTCTTTGAGATACGCGTCGTAGAAATACTGCATGCTGTCGGAACGGAAGTGCAGATAGTCTTCGAGCTTGTCCGAATCGAGATAGTACTGCCCGTGGAAGTTGCGCGTGGCGTTGACCTTGGGATCGATCACATAGTCGATGTTTTGGATGCCGATCTCGCCGTACATGAGCTTGTACATCGTCAGCGTATCGACGCGGCAGGCTTCTCCGCCGCCGATGTTGTAGATATGTCCCCAGAACGAGCCGTCGAGCGTGCCGTCCGCTTCGAATGCCGCGAGATTGCGCATCAATCTGCCGCTGTCGCGGTCGGAGGCGTATTCCAGCACATTGTCGAGGCAGTTGTGGAACTGGATCGCGTCGCGGATCTTTGCCATGGCGGGACCGATGATGCCGGTCTGACGGAGGCTCACCCAATACTTGAGTCCGCTTTCGATCACATAGCGCTCCGCCGCGACCTTGGAGACGGCGTAGTAATCGAACATGCTCGGCTTGATCGGATCGCCGACTCTGCCCCAGTGGATCGGGGGCATGCGGTCGCCGGTCTCCGCGACGGTGCCGATATAGACGAACCTGCAGGTGTCCGTCTTGCCTGTGTCCTTGATCGCTTCGATCAGGTTGCGCGTCGAGCCGTAGTTGTTCTGCATCGCCTTCTTGGGAAAATAGTCCGCCTGCGGAGAGACGAACGCCGCGATGTGCAGCACGATGTCCGATTGCTCAATGCACTTGCGCACATCGTCCTTGTTCAGAAGATCGCCCCAGACGATCGAAAGCCCCTTCTGCTCCGCATACGGTGCAAAAAGCTTGCGGTTTTTCTCGCTGTCACGCACAAGGATCACGAGGTTATAGAGCGTAGCCAGATCGGGAAGCATCGCCTTGAAGCTTTCAAAGCCCATGCCGCCGCCCGCGCCGGTCATGAATACGGTCTGCATCTCATTCTCCCTTCATACCGAGCACGGCGGTTTTCTTTTCGATGACGTCCTTGCAGAGAAGGATGCTGTCGCCGATCGCCGCGTCGATGTCGTCGTCGGTCACGCCGAGGAATTCGCAGCCCTCGGACTTGTCGATGAACAGGTTCGAGCACATGATGTCGGTGAACTTCACCATATGAAGCCCGCCCTGAATGTTGTGCTGTTTCTGCTCCTTCATAATCTTTCTGCCGCCGATCGCGTACATCCAGTTCGGGATCGTGACGATCTTCTTGTCCGGGCAGCCGAGGTACTTATGGACGATCTTCAAAAGCTCCACCCACGTCAGGTTGTAGCAGCCGATCGGGTAGCAGTTGCCGCCGCGGTTGCGTTCGATCGCGCCCGCGATCGCCTGTCCGACCTGATGCACGGTCACCATCGTCGAACCGCCCTTCGGGTACATCGTGACCTTCTTCATGCTCATGACGTTTTCGACGAGGAACACCCACACCGGCTTTCTGCCCGGCTGCGTACCGAAGATGTACGGAAGCTCCAGTACCGCAACGTCCATATCATCGGCAAACGCCATCGCCGCTTCCTCCTGGTCGATGCGGCTTCTGATATACGGATGCCATTTTGTAAGCTCCTTTTCCGGCCATTTCTTGGCGGCATAGGAGAAATAGGAGCCGCAGATTGCGACATGCTTCACGCCGCATTCGCGGCAGAGAGAAAGCAGCCGCTTGACCGGATCGATGTTGTATTTCTTGTAGAGATCGTAGATCGGCGCGGGACCTTCCACACGCTCGTCCACGCCAGCCGCAAACACAAAGCCCTCGCAGCCTTTTAGATGCTTTTTCAACTCCTCGTCGCTCATCTCGAGATAGTTGCCGAATTCGAGCTTCATTTCGGGCGGCAGCACCGCGCCGGTCGGCAGCGGCGGCAGCGCCAGAGACGATACCTCGTGCCCTCTTGCAATCAATTCTTTCGCCGCTTCCGAGCCCAGAAGCCCCGTTCCGCCGATCATAAATACCTTCATGTTGCGTCCCTCCCGTGTGATATTGACAAATGGTTTGTTTCCTGGTATTATTATATCGACACCGTGTTGATATTACAATCAGCAGATGTTTTAAGGATGTCGTGACATCGACATTCGGATCGGATCTGTTGAAATTCTAACAGGATTGCGAAAATTGACGGGAGGAACATATGGCAGTCAAAAACAACCGGCGCGCGCAGATGACGCGCCTGCTCTTGCGAACGGCATTGATTGAGCTGATGCAGGAAAAGCCGTTCAATGAAATCACGATCAAGGAGATCTGCGAACAGGCGGATCTGAACCGCACGACCTTTTATCTGCACTATACCGATCAGTTCGCCCTGCTTGCGGACGTGGAAAACGAGGTGTATCAGAAGACGCTCGAAACCCTGAAAAACGTAAAGCCCGCCGCTGATGCGCCGGGCATGATCGAAACGTTTTTAAACTACATCAAGAGCAATGCGTCCCTGTTCCGCATCCTGTTCGTCGATGCGGACAGCGAAGGGTTCCGCAGCCGTTTCGTTCAGAATATGCTGAATCATCTGCGCTTCAACATTCCCCTGTCCTGCGCCGCCGAGGAAGAACCGTATCTGCTGTGTTTTCTGATGCAGGGCAGCGTGCACATGATCATGGAATGGATCAAGCGCGGGTTCGATATGGAGCCCGGACAGCTTGCCGCTCTCATCTTCCGGGCCTGCAATCGCGTAGCGCCGTGATCTCCGGTCTGCTTTTCGAAAGCGAAACGAGATAGACCGCCGCGCCGAGCGCGGTCAGAATGCCGCCCGCGATCCAGTACACGCACGTGAGCGGGTTCGTCGTGCCGTAGATTTCGAGCGCGCCGGAAACGAGGCTGCCGACGGTCAGCGCCGCGATCCCCGCATGGTATGCGTTCCGCGCAAAGCGGTTCGGATACGGCGCGCGCAGCATCGTGAGAAGCAGCAGCGGCAGCACGCCGAGCGCGAGCGGGAACGCGAAGGCGTAGAGCATGCCGTAGGCATACACGCCGTGACTGAACAACTCGTAGACCGCGCCGAACAGGGCGCAGAACAGCGCTGCGAAAAGGTCGCAGAGAATCAGCTTTTGCTGCGGATTCAGCTTACGCGCCGTAACCGATGTAGACAATGTCGCTCACGCTCCTTTCGCTGGATTTTCTGCCGTTTGCGGGGTTGTTGACGAGCGTTCCGAGAAACACCATCGAGGACGAGCCGCCGCCGTCGAGGTTGTAGGCGGTCTTGCAGCCGATCGACTGCAGGAATGTCGCAAGCTCATGGAGGGAAAGTCCGTCGCTGTCGCTGGTACGTCCGTCCGCCACGACGAACACATAGTGCAGATCGTCGATCACGCCGATCGCCGTGCGCGGATTGCTTGCCATCGCCCTGCCCACCTCGTCGTTCTCCGAAACGGCAATTTCGCCGTCTTCCACAAGCGCCGGACCGAAGCTGAGCACGTTCCGCGCGCCGGACGCGAGCAGTTCCTCTGCGGTCACGTCGTCCTCGTTGATGATGCCGAACGAACCGTCCGCATAGATCACAAGGTCCTCGCCGCCGCCCGACGTGCTGCGGTACAGCACGCCGTTGCGGATCACGTAGCCGGATCGCTGCGCGCCGTAGTAGTCGCCGTTGATCGCAAGGATCGCATTGACCGAGGACGCCATGCTGGAGGTTTTTTCGGTGATGTTGCGTCCGTAGCTGTTCTCGGCAAGCGCGGTCCTGAGATAATCCGCCGAGGAGAGCCGCACATCCGCGACGTAGACCGTCGTTTCCGAGAGCCGGTACGTCGAAAGCTGCACGGAGATGTTTCCGTCCGAATACGTCGTATCGGTCGTGACCGGCTCCGCCGCCTGCGCCGGTTCCTCCGTCGGGGATGCTTCGTCCGGTTCCGCCGTGACGATTGCGATTTCGTCCGATTCCTCCTCGGCTTGCATCGAAACCGTCTGCGCCGCAGGTTCCTCCGCCGCGGTCGAATACACACGCTTGATCAGAAACGTATCGGCGAGGAGATATCCGGTAAACGCCAGCAGCGCAAGCCCGAACAGGACCGCAAAACCGTATCTGGGTATCTTCATATGCTTCACCTCTCTTTTTCTTATCTGTATCGTACGACGTCAACCCTAAACGAACCTAAACCGGGACAAACTTTTTGATGCTTTTTTCGCAAAGATATGATATGATTGAAAAAAGCAGATTCGGGAGGAGCGGTATGCGTCTGTTATTCGCGGAGGACGAAAAATCGCTGTCGCGCGCGGTGTGCGCGATTCTCAAAAAGAACAACTATTCCGTCGACGCGGTCTACAACGGCGCGGACGCTTTGGATTACCTTGCGACCGAGAACTACGACGGCGTGATCCTCGACGTGATGATGCCGAAGGTGGACGGCTTCACGGTCCTGAAGCGTATGCGCGAAGCCGGAAACAAGACGCCGGTGCTGATGCTGACCGCGCGTTCCGAGATCGACGACAAGGTGTTCGGGCTTGATGCCGGCGCGAATGATTATCTGACCAAGCCGTTCGACACCAAGGAGCTTCTGGCGCGCATTCGCGTAATGACGCGGCAGGCCGCGGTACAGACCGATACGAAGCTTTGCGTCGGAAACCTGACGCTGGACGTCGCGACGTACGACCTGAAGGGGCCCGACGGACAGTTCAAGCTTGCCGGAAAGGAATTCCAGATGCTGGAAATGCTGATGCGGAACCCGAAACGGCTGCTCTCGACCGACGCGTTCATGGACCGCATCTGGGGATATGAGAGCGAAGCCGAGCTGAACGTCGTCTGGGTGTACATTTCGTATCTGCGCAAGAAGCTCGACGCGGTCGGCGCGAACGTGAAGATCAAGGCGCAGCGCGGCGCCGGATACTATCTGGAGGTGGACCATGATTAAAAAGCTCCGGAGAAAGTTCGTGCTGGCGGCGATGCTCTCGCTGTTCATCGTGCTCGCCGTGCTGATCTTCGTCATCAACATTCTGAACTACCGCAGTCTGGTGCGTGAGGCGGACGACACGCTCAATACGCTCTCCGAACTCGACGGCAACGTGCCGAGTCACTTCACGTTCGGCAAAAAGGACGGGACCGAGCCGCCCGTCGGCAAGACGCCCGGCGCGCGGCACGACTATTCGGGCGAGCGGCCGTACCAGTCCCGCTACTTTTCGGTGCTGCTGTCCGGCGACGGCGAGGTCGCGGAAGTCGATCTTCGCAACGTCGTGACCGTCGATGAGGAAGCGGCGCTTTCGATGGCGACCGACGCGGCGAACGCGGGCAGACGCCGCGGTTTTTCGAACGATTACCGCTATCTCGGCGTCCCGACGGACGACGGCATGCGCTGGATCTTCCTGAACCGCGAGGTGGAGCTGAATACCGCCCGCGACTTTCTGCTGACCAGCTGTCTCATTTCGCTCGCGGGCTTTGCAACCGTTTTCCTGCTGCTGCTTCTGATCTCCGGCAGGGTCGTGCAGCCGATCGCGCAGAGCTATGAAAAGCAAAAGCAGTTCATCACCGACGCCGGTCACGAGTTGAAAACGCCGATCACGATCATCCGCGCGGACACCGACGTGCTCGAAGCGGACGTGCCGGACAGCGAATGGCTCAACGACATCCGCCGTCAGGCGGATCGGCTCGCCACGCTGACCAACGATCTGATCTTCCTTTCCAAGACCGAGGAGACCGCGAAGCCGCAGATGCTGGACTTCCCGCTGTCCGAGGTCGTCGAGGAGAGCGCGCAGCCGTTCCGGTCGGTCGCGCGCACGCAGGGCAAGACCTTCGAGACCGAAATTGCCCCGCTTCTGACCCTCAAGGGCGACGAAAAATCGATCCGCAAGCTCGTTTCGATCCTGCTCGACAACGCCATGAAGTACTCGCCGGAGGGCGGTTCGATCGTCCTGATGCTCAAAAAGACCGGCAAGCAGATCCGCCTTTCGGTCACCAACAGCGCAGAAAACATCGAAAAGGGAAACGCCGACCGTCTGTTCGACCGGTTCTATCGCGCAGACAGCTCGCGCAATTCGGAGACCGGCGGATTCGGGCTCGGGCTCGCCATCGCCAAAGCGGTGACGGAGATGCACGGCGGCAGGATTCATGCCGGATCGAACGACGGCGCATCCCTGACCGTCGAAGCCGTATTCAGCGAACGATAAAAAATAGCCGCCGCAGGCATAACGCCTGCGGCAGCCGACATCTCCGGCACACCCACCCGGAGGTGTTTTTTATTATCTTCTGCCGTGTCCTCCGCCGCCGCCGAAGCCGCCGAAGCCGCCGAAGCCGCCGTAATTGCCGGATGCGCCCTCGGTCGAGGACGACTGCGTCCACGAAAGCACCGTGCTGCCGTCACGGTCAAGCACGTACGAGCCATTCAGCGCAAACGCGTCGGACGCGATCCAGCACGAGCTGTACGAACCGCTCAGCGTGAACGAGAAGATCGTGCTGCCGCTCGCATCCTTTAAGGTATACGCGCCTGTGGAGAACTGCGTGCCGCTCGAAACGTAGGTATTGACCGAGCCGGACTGCGGGATCTGGCAAATGCCGCCGAGCGCG
>JAEEGF010074327.1_pt1 | contig 17934 bp, 11 predicted proteins | sample 9134171 | NCBI WGS metagenome assembly JAEEGF01 (sample SAMN16246542, study PRJNA631951) | gut metagenome | biome: gut microbiome; feature: rumen; material: AP-attached | host: Bos | place: Iran: Karaj | collected 2018-10 | reverse complement strand
TTTGTTTTCTTTCGGTGCAAACTGTTAACTTCTGCGGTCACATAGCCCGCTATGCTCACTTATCAGTTAACATTTTGCCCTCGAAACAAATTCAAAAATCTGACAGTGGGAATTATTAGAACCCACCCTTATTGTATATTTTCTATTTCCGCTGCAAAGATAATCATTTCCATCCAACCTACCAAATTTTATCTTGTCGCCATACTATTTTTGCGCACGAATGAGACCATGGTACAAAACGCAAAAAACAAAGAAAAAACGCAGCAAAATACTCAACGTCCGACGCCGAACCTGCATTTTTCACGCAATATTATACCGACAGCCTCCCTTTTTGTGCCTTTTTTCGCCACAATCTGGTTACTTTCACACTGTAAAAGCTATCACTTTACAAGGTAAAAGATATCATATTACATTGTAAAAGCTATCATATTACATTGTAAAAGCTATCATATTACAAAACGGCACGATATCACTAAAAGAGCAAAACCACATAATACACTGTATCACAGAGCCTTACCAAATATCGCAATTTTAGCGGTTTTTTGAAGAAAAATTGAGTTTCGTGATTTCGAAGGGCAAAAAAGGCGAGTTAAATACCGTCCGAGACGGAAATAACACCCATCACGACCCTCCACTTAGGAAGGAAGAAATCTTCACAGGCAACACATCATGCTAAGCGTTTCAACAGATAAAACCGAAAAATAGAAAAAGACAAGGGTTTTAAATTACACATTACACTTAAAAAAACAAAATAAATGACCTTATTATATATATTTCAGAAAAAATTATGTAACTTTGCATTTATAAAAGCTCAATAAAAACACAATGCGAAAAACCATAACATCTATTATCTTGCTTGGATGCATAGGAGGTGGCATCACCGGAGAAGTGGCGGCACAAACGCTGTCGCTGGATTCTTGTCGTGCCCTTGCACTGCGTTCAAACAAGCAGTTGAGCATAGCAAGGGTGAAGAAGGAGGTCGCCACGAATACACGTAAGATGGCACGCACGAAATACCTGCCGCACATCACCCTTGCAGGCGGATATATGTACTCCTCAAGAGAGATATCACTGCTCAGCGACGAACAAAAGGCTATGTTCAGTAACATCGGCACAATCGGTATGCAGACCATCGCCGGAAAGATGCAGAACTTCAGGGGCGAACTGGGCGAAGCCATGACACAGAAATTCACAAACATGGTAGCCAACGGCCTACTGACTCCTGAAGAGGCAATGAAGTTCGGCGGCATAGCACAGGAACTGTCTGGCATCATCGGCACGGCAGGAAGAAACCTGGCACAGCCACTCGCAGAGACCGCAAACGCTATGGGCGAGAAGATTGTGGAGATGTTTCATACCAACACACACCACATATACACGGCCTCGGCTATGCTGACGCAGCCCATCTACATGGGCGGAGCCATAACGGCAGGCAACCGCATGGCTGACATAGCAGAGAAGATTGCAGAGACAAGCATCGATGCCAAGCAGCACGACGTGCTCTACAACATTGACAATGCATACTGGACTGTGGTGTCGCTACGCCATAAGCAGAAATTGGCAGAGGGATACCTGGAACTGGTGCAGAAGCTGAACGACGACGTTCATAAGATGATAGAGAACGGCGTCGCTACAAGGGCTGACGGTCTGAAGGTGGACGTGGCAGTAAACGAAGCCGACATGACGAAGGCCAAGGTGGACAACGGTTTGGCTCTGGCGCGCATGTACCTGTGTCAGTTGTGCGGCATAAACCTCAACTCTGACATCACACTGGAGGATGAAGGCGACAAGGAGATCGACGCCGAACTGCTGCCAGAGAGCAACCATTCCCCTGAGGAGATTGCTGAGAAGCTGAAGGATCAGCGTCCGGAGCTGCAGATGCTGTCGGATGCCGTGGAAATAAAGAAGCAAGAAACGAAGATAGCACGCGCCGCATACATGCCGCAGGTGGCACTGCTGGGTGGAGTGGTCTTCACCAACCCAAGCGTCTATAACGGTTTTGAACGTAAGTTCAAGGGCGCACTCAACGTCGGCGTAATGGTAAAGGTGCCGGTGCTCGATTGGGGAGAGGCGATGTATAAGATTCGTGCTGCGAAGTGCGCCACCAACATCGCGCAAATGACTTACGACGAGGCGCAGGAGATGATGGAACTGCAGGTAAGCCAGTGTAACTTCAAGGTACGTGAGGCAAACAAGAACCTTGCGACGGCAAGAAAGAACATCAGTCGTGCGGAGGAGAACCTCAGATGTGCAAATCTCGGTTTTAAGGAAGGCGTGATGCAGGCCACAGAGGTAATGGAGGCACAAACAGCATGGCTGCAGGCGCAGACGCAGAAGATTGACGCGGAAATTGACGTTAAGATGAGCGAGGTTGCCCTGAAGAAAGCACTCGGAGAAATGTAGTGACAAGGCGATGCCTCGCAAAAATTCATAATTCATAATGCATAATGAATAATTAATAATTAATAATTAATAATTAATAATGCATAATTAATAATTAGTCGCCCAATCCACCTCCCTCACGGGGTCTCATAACTCATAACTCATCACCCAATCTCCCTCCCTCACAGGGAGGGTTGGGGAGGGTCTCACAACTCATAACTCATAACTCATAACTTAATTTATTACGATGAACGAAAAAGCGCAACATAGAAGTGTAATGATAGCAGTGGGCTTGTTTGCCCTCGTAGTCCTGATAATCGGTGCCATAGGTTATTTCACCATCGGTTCGGAAGAGGAAATCATCCAAGGCCAGATCGACGTAGAGGAGTACCGTGTATCAAGCAAGGTGCCATCACGCATACTTGAACTGAGAGTCAAGGAAGGCGACTACGTACACGTAGGCGACACCCTCGCTATACTTGACGCCCCCGAGGTGGAGGCAAAGGCTATGCAGGCTGAGAGTGCCGAGAATGCTGCTGCCGCCATGAGCAACATGGCTAAGGCTGGCGCAAGAAAGGAACAGATACAGGGTGCCTATGAGATATGGCAGCAAGCCAAGGCCGGACTGGAGATAAGCAAGAAGTCGTATGAGCGCGTGCAGCGTTTGTTTGATGAAGGTGTGCTGAGCGAACAGAAGCGCGACGAGGCATACGCCAACTACAAGGCTTTCGAGGCCCAGGAGAAGGCTGCCAAGAGTCAGTATGACATGGCCGTAAACGGTGCACGAACCGAAGAGAAGATGGCTGCCGCCGCACAGGTAAACCGTGCAAGAGGCGCCGTAGAAGAGGTATCGTCATATATCAGGGAGACCGTACAGACCGCCCAGATGGAGGGTGAGGTTTCTACCATCTATCCTAAGGTGGGTGAGCTGATAGGCAGCGGCAGTCCGATAATGACCATCAGTCTGATGAATGAGGTATGGGGTGCATTCAATATGCGCGAGGACCAGCTCAACGGACTGAAGATCGGCGATACGTTCAAGGCTTTCGTACCTGCCTTCAACAAGGAGATAGAAATGAAGGTTACCTCCATAAAGGACCAAGGCAGCTATGCCACATGGAAGGCTACGAAGTCGAACGGCCAGTATGACCTGAAGACTTTTGAGGTAAAGGCCAAACCTACAAAGAAGTTTGAGGGCCTACGACCAGGAATGTCAGTTATCATCAAGAAGAAATAAAGGACTTCAGTGATGATGAAAAAAATAAATACGCATCGTAAATCGTCCCAAGTGTTTTTATCATCACCTAACTCTGAAAAAAGCGAAAGCCGAATAGTGTGTTCAGACTAATAAAACGAGAAATAGCCATTATAGCGCGCCATCCAATATATATAATATGTATGGTGGTGCTTCCCTGGGTCATCACGGTGTTCTTTACATCGATGATGAACGAAGGCTTGCCCGTAGAGATACCTATGGGCGTGGTGGACCTTGACAATACGTCAACCACACGCAAGCTTACGAGAATGGTTGACGCTTTCCAGTCGTCGAAGGTGGTGGCACACTACCCCAGCGTTGACGAGGCACGAAAAGCCATACAGCAAAACAAGATATATGGCTTCGTGCTGTTTCCTGACGGAATGACAAGCGACATGGTGTCCATGCGACAGCCAAGGATGTCGATTTACTATACCAACACATCACTGACTGCCGGTTCGCTGCTATACAAAGAGATGAAGACCATGTGCGTACTGGCATCGGCAGGATTGGGCCAAGCTACCATGCAGGCCAAGGGATTCACACCGCAACAGACAAAGACCTTCCTGCAACCTATAGCACTCGACACACATACCGTGGGCAATCCATGGGTAAGCTATAACATATTCCTTAGCGCCATGTTGATACCTGCCTGCCTGTTGCTGTTCGTATTCATGATGACGGCATACTCACTCGGCACGGAGATAAAGTTTGACATGCAGCAAGAGTGGCTGGCTTTGGCAGACGGCAATATGTTCAAGGCAATGATAACGAAGTTGCTACCTCATACAGTGATATTCCTCATGGTGATGTATGGCTGCATGACGTATATGTTCGGCGTACTACATTTCCCTGCCCCCGGCGGTAAAGGGATGTTGCTTTTGCTCGGCTTCCTTAGCATCATAGCATCGCAGGGCTTTGCAGTATTTATATTCGGACTGATACCATCATTGAGAATGTCAATGAGTATCTGCTCACTGTGGGGAGTACTTAGTTTCTCTATGGTCGGAAGCGCCTTCCCCGTATTTGCAATGGATACCCCATTGCAGGCATTGTCATGGTTGTTCCCCATGCGCCACTACTACAAAATATACCAGCTATGCGTCTTCAATGACTATCCGCTGAGCGACGTAATGCCTAACGTGATAGCAATGATATGTTTCGGATTGCTACCTCTGCTGGTTATACACAGAATAAAGAAATCATTTAAAGAGTTTGGATACGTGCCATGAGTTTCTTTGACTACATAATAGACGAACTGAAGGCTATCTTCAAGGATGAGGGAGTGCTACTGTTTTTCATAGTGCTTCCTTTGGCATATCCGTTAATATACTCATGGATATACAATAACGAGGTGGTGCGTGATGTGCCGGTAGTGCTCGTTGACGACTCGCATTCGGCAATGAGCCGCGAGTTTACACGAAGGTTTGACGCGTCGCCAGATGTCAGCGTGACACTCGAAGCCCAATCAATAGCTGAAGCCCAAGACATGATTGGTCACGGCGAAGCATACGGCATACTATACTTTCCCAAGGACTTTGACACCAACACGGGACGCCTCGAGCAATCGCACGTAAGCATATACTGCGACATGAGCTACATGCTGACATACAAGGCTATAATACAGAGTGCCACGGCGGTATCGTCAGAGATGGGCGCAGACCTGCAGAAGCAACTGTTGGGCAACCACACGAAACGCGAAGATGAAATAGCAACAAAACCATTGGAATTTGACGAGGTTCCATTGTTCAATGTCACCGGAGGCTATGGTAATTTCATTCTGCCTGCCGTATTGGTACTCATCATACAACAGGCCATGCTGCTGGGCGTGGGCATGATAGCAGGCACAAGAAACGAGGAGCGACGCCGGAATCCCTACCCTACCTCACTTAGGGGATGGAGAAGCTGGGGCGAGGCTGCAGTGAGCCTCTCTGGACAGTCTGTGGCATACCTCATGGTGTTCAGCGTGATGCTCGCATGGATAACACTCATAGTGCCACGGATATTCGGGTTCGTCCAACTGGTACATGGATGGGACTTGCTACTGTTCTTTACACCATACCTGTTGTCATGCGTATTCTTTTCTGTAACTGCAAGTTCACTCGTAACGTACAGAGAGAGCGTAATGCTCGTGGTGGTATATACCTCACTGCCACTGTTGTTCCTTTCAGGCATAAGCTGGCCGCAGAGCAGCATACCTGGATGGTGGCAGGGCGTGGCATACATGTTTCCCAGCACATTCGGCATAAGAGGCTTTGTGAGAATGAGCAGCATGGGAGCACTGTTGGGCGACGTGACACCTGAATATCACATGCTATGGATATTGACACTTATATATGGATGTATAGCCTTAATAGTAACGAAATTAAGGACTCCGCAATAATTAAGTAAAGGGTATTATGCAATAATATTACGCATACGTGCGTTTATTATAAAGTTAAAGGTTAAAGAATTCATAACACAACAGAAAAAAATATGAAAAAAATATTTCTCGTATCGATGTTCCTTACTATATTCATGGCTAATGCCATGGCTCAGTCTTCTATGTCAGACGACCAGGTGCTGCAGTTTATAGTAAAAGAACACGCCTCCGGCACATCACAAGCACAAATTCTGACAAAACTCATGCAGAAAGGCGTGGATATAAGCCAGATACGACGTATACGCAAGAAATACGAGAAAGATCTGAAGGAACGCAACGCAAGCGGCATGGCAGACGCTGCTGTCAGTAATGCTGACAATATAATGCGTAAGAACACAGAGACCAAGAGGAAAAACAAGACCAGCAATGCCAAGCGCTATGCTTCTGATGAGAACGCTGAGTCTGCCTCTTCCACAAAAAAGCCAACTAACCAAAAACGAGACAAAGACAATATAGAAAATGCGCACTACACTAACCGTATAGACGGCATTACAAGCGAGGATATTGACTTCCTGTATTCACAAGACGAAGAGGAAAGCATGCCATCAACAGCAATGGATGAGAAACTGTTTAACGGCAAGCGTGTTTTCGGACGTGATATATTCAACAAGAACGAACTGACGTTCGAGCCTGCTATGAACATTGCCACACCACAGAACTATGTGCTTGGCCCTGGCGATAACGTAAAAGTTGACATATACGGTGCATCACAGGCTTCTAACGTTTACACCATAAGTCCTGACGGTGACATCACAATCAGTGGATATGGTCCGGTGAACCTCAGCGGACTTACCGTAAGTCAGGCACAAGCCCGACTGCGCTCTACGCTCGGCAGCCGATACAGCAGCAGTAGCATAAAGATGGGACTGGGACAGACTCGCACCATAACAGTGAACGTAATGGGTGAGGTGAACACTCCAGGCACCTATACCTTGTCGGCTTTTGCAAGCGTATTCCACGCACTATACATGGCTGGTGGTGTAAGCGAAATCGGTACACTGCGTAACATCAAGGTGTTCCGTAGCGGACGACTCGTTACAACCGTTGACGTATATGACTATATACTGAACGGCAAACTCACGGGAAACATACGACTTTCCGATAACGATGTCATAGTAGTAAGTCCATACGACTGCATGGTTGAGATTACCGGCAACGTAAAACGTCCGATGTACTATGAAATGAAAAAGACAGAAAGCGTAAGTTCTCTGTTGAAATATGCCGGAGGCTTTACCAGCGAAGCATATACAAAGTCTATACGCGTTTCACGTAAGAACGGCAATAAACTCTCTGTATTTAACGTCGGTGAGTTTGACATGAGTTCCTTCAAGATTGCAGACGGTGACGTTGTCAGTGCAGAAAAGATACTCACTCGCTATGAGAACATGGTTGAAGTGAAAGGTGCAGTGTTCCGTCCCGGTATGTATCAGCTCGGTGGCGACATCACAACTGTTGGCTCATTACTGAAGAGCTGCGAGGGTGTAACCGAAGATGCTTTCACAAACCGTGCAGTAATGCACCGTATGAAAGAGGACCGCACCCTGAAAGTAATCAGCGTTGACGTGAAAGGCATATTGGCAGGAACGACACCTGACATACCTTTACAGAACGAAGATGTATTGTTCATACCTACAAAGGCTGAGATGCAAAACGACCGCACGCTGACCATACATGGCGAGGTAATGTATCCTGGTGTATATAACTATGCAGACAACGAAACTCTCGAAGACTTCATACTGCAGGCCGGCGGACTGAAAGAAACGGCCTCAACGGTTAAGGTTGACGTATCACGCCGCATTCTTGATTCTAAGGCATTGACCACTGACAGCGTCATTGCCAAGATATTCAGTTTCGCACTGAAGGAAGGCTTTGTGATTGATGGAGAACAGGGATTCGTATTGGAACCATTCGATGAGGTGTACGTACGCCGCAGCCCTGGTTATGAAACCCAGCAGAACGTCATCGTAGAAGGTGAGGTCGCATTCCCTGGTTCGTATGCACTGAGCAAGAGACAGACAAGACTCTCTGACGTAATAAAATTTGCGGGTGGACCTAATTCACAGGCATACATAAAAGGTGCACGTCTGGAGCGTCAGATAACCGACGAAGAACGTCTTAGAATGAATGAGGTTTTGAAGATGACAAAGATGCAGGGCGGAGAAGGCGACTCTATCGACGTGGCGAAACTCGACTTCGGCGACAGATATTATGTCGGCATACAGCTTGACAAAGCCATAGAGAATCCTAACAGCGACTACGACATGATACTGCGCGACGGCGACCGTATCATTGTGCCGCAATATATCAATACAGTGAAAATCAGTGGTGACGTACTTTACCCTAACACCGTATTATATAAGAAAGGTGAAAACGCAAAATATTACGTAAATCAAGCTGGCGGCTTTGGTAGCAATGCGAAGAAAAGCCACACATACATAGTTCACATGAACGGTACCGTCAACCAGATGGGAAAAGGCGAAAAGCCTACACCTGGATGTGAGATTATAGTACCTACAAAGCCTCAGCGCGATGCCACGAAGCTGACGCAGTATCTTGCAATAGGTACTTCAACGGCTTCCATTGCAACTATGATAGCAACTATAGCAAACCTAATAAAATAAAATCACAGGTTTCGATTCATAACACCTAACTCAAGACTATGAAGATAGCAGTAGCAGGAACAGGATACGTAGGTCTGAGTATGGCCACGCTCCTATCTCAACACCACGAGGTAATGGCTGTTGACGTAATACCTGAAAAGGTAGAAAAGATAAATAAGCGTATATCTCCTATACAGGATGAATATATAGAGAAATTCTTCGCCGAGAAAGATCTCAACCTGACCGCAACTCTTGACGGAGCTGCGGCATATAAGGATGCTGATTTCGTCATCATTGCCGCACCTACGAACTATGACCCCGTGACAAACTATTTTGACACACATCATATAGAAGACGTCATAGACCTCGTGCTGAGTTCTGGAAGTAAGGCTACTATGGTAATCAAGAGTACCATACCTGTAGGCTACACACGCTCTCTATATGTTAAATATGCACAGAAGTTCAAGGCTGAGGGGTACGATGAGTCATTCAAGCTTCGCCTGCTGTTCTCACCTGAGTTCCTACGCGAAAGCAAGGCTCTGTATGACAATTTGTATCCGTCACGCATCATAGTAGGCTATCCTAAGCTCATAAACGACAAAGAGTTCTCTGAAGAGAACATTGCCATCAAGACTATAGCCGGCAATCATCTTGAGGATGCTGCCCACACCTTTGCAGCGCTGCTGCAGGAAGGTGCAGAAAAGAAGGACATCCCTACCCTGTTCATGGGCATGAAGGAAGCAGAGGCAGTGAAACTGTTTGCTAATACCTACCTCGCATTGCGCGTATCATATTTCAACGAACTTGATACCTATGCAGAAGTAAAGGGACTTGACACCCAGGCCATAATAAACGGTGTAGGACTTGACCCTCGTATCGGCACACACTACAACAACCCTTCATTCGGCTATGGAGGCTACTGTCTGCCGAAAGATACTAAACAGTTGCTTGCAAACTATCGCGACGTACCACAGAACATGATGACGGCCATAGTGGAGAGCAACCGTACGAGGAAGGACTATATTGCTGATGCTGTGTTGCGTAAAGCTGGCTACTATGACTATTACTCTAACAACCAATACGTAGGTGGCGGCAAAGAGAATACTCCTGTGGTCGGTGTTTACAGACTTACTATGAAGTCTAACTCAGACAACTTCCGTCAGTCTGCCATACAGGGCATCATGAAACGTATAAAAGCCAAGGGCGCAACGGTCATCATATATGAACCTACTCTGAATGACGGCGATACGTTCTTTGGCAGCAAGGTTGTCAACGACCTTGAGCTATTTAAGAAGGAAAGCAATGCTATCATAGCCAACCGCTATGACAGTTGCCTTGACGATGTAAACGAAAAAGTATATACACGCGACATCTTCAGAAGAGATTAATTGTAAAAATGATATTTTATTAACTAAAGATTATTGATTAAAGATTAAAAGATACATGACAGAAAACGTACAAAAATTAGTAGATACAGCAGTAAAGGCAATACAAGAAAAGAAAGGTCGCAGCATCAACGTCGTTGACATGGATGGCATGGAAGGCGTTATATGCAAGGCATTCGTAATATGCGAAGGCGGTTCTCCGTCACAGGTTTCAGCCATAGCAGATTCCGTTGAGGAAATTATGCGCAAGGACATTAAGGAGAAACCTATACGCATAGCAGGTATGGAGAATTGTATATGGGTGGCTATGGACTATGTTGACATCATCGTACACATATTCCTGCCTGACGCACGCGACTTCTACAGTCTGGAATCACTTTGGCAGGATGCGCCTATAACAGAGGTGCCTGACCTTGATTAATTTCTTTGTTTATAAATCTCAGTTAAAAATACATAACAATATAGATGGCAACATCATCACCTTCAGATCAGATGCCAGGAGGCTCACCCAAGATGCCACGCTTCAATATGAGCTGGATCTATCTTGTCATACTAGTCGTACTCGGAATAATATTCTTCACTGACGGAGGTCAGACCATAGGACAATCCGCAGTACATAACGCCTCCTATTCAAGTTTCAAGGCATACGTCAGCCATGGCTACGCTAAGAAGATTGTAGTCAACAAAACAGAGTCGAAGATAAAACTATACATCAACTCTGCAAATATACGCGACGTATTCCATAAGTCAAAGGAACAGATTGGTCCGGACCCATGCATAGAGATTGTATATGGCAGTATAGACCAGGTTGAGCAATATCTTAACGATGCAAAGACCAAAGGACTGTTCAAAGGCGAACTATCCTATGAGACCACTACGCATAGCGGTTTGATGAACCTCTTAATCAACATTGCGCCTATAGCATTCTTCATCTTCCTGTGGTTCTTCATCATGGGACGCTTCGGCGGTGGCGGCGGTGGCGGCGGCATGGGCATCTTCAATGTCGGCCGTTCCAAGGCTCAGATGTATGAGAAGGGCAATGCTCTCGGCATAACCTTCAAGGACGTTGCCGGTCAGGTAGGTGCAAAGCAGGAAGTACAGGAGATTGTAGAGTTCCTGAAGAACCCACAGAAATATACCGACCTCGGTGGTAAGATACCTAAGGGCGCACTGCTCGTAGGCCCTCCAGGCACTGGTAAGACGCTGCTTGCCAAAGCAGTGGCTGGCGAGGCTGGCGTACCTTTCTTCTCAATGTCTGGTTCCGACTTCGTTGAGATGTTTGTCGGAGTAGGTGCATCACGCGTTCGCGACACTTTTGCAAAAGCCAAGGAGAAAGCGCCTGCCATACTCTTTATAGATGAGATTGACGCGATAGGCCGTGCACGTAGCAAGAATCCTGGTTTCGGTGGTAACGACGAGCGTGAGAACACCCTCAATGCCTTGCTTACCGAGATGGATGGCTTCGGTACGAACTCTGGTGTCATAATACTCGCCGCAACAAACCGTGTTGACATGCTCGACAAGGCACTTCTACGTGCAGGACGTTTCGATCGCCAGATACATGTTGACCTGCCAGACTTGCCAGAGCGCAAGGAGATATTCAAGGTTCACCTGCGTCCACTGAAGGTTGACAACACCCTCGACATAGATCTTCTTGCCAGACAAACGCCAGGATTCTCTGGTGCCGACATTGCCAACGTCTGCAACGAGGCTGCACTCATCGCAGCACGCCACGACAGCAAAGTCGTCGGCAAGCAGGATTTCCTCGATGCCGTTGACCGAATCATAGGCGGACTTGAGAAGAAAACAAAGGTGATGACAGCCAATGAAAAGCGCGCCATTGCGCTCCATGAAGCTGGTCATGCCACTATATCATGGTTCTGCGAACATGCCAACCCTCTCGTGAAGGTAAGCATCGTACCACGCGGACGTGCCCTCGGTGCAGCATGGTATATGCCAGAAGAGCGTCAGCTGACCACCAAGGAGCAGTTGCTCGACGAGATGTGCTCACTGCTTGGCGGACGCGCAGCAGAGGAACTCTTCACCGGTCACATATCAACAGGTGCCATGAACGACCTCGAGCGTAGTACCAAGATGGCGCAGAGTATGATAGCATACTACGGCATGAGCGACGTATTGCCAAATATATGCTATTACGACAATAACGAATACACCTTCACCAAGCCATACTCCAGCGAGACTGAGAAGCTCATTGACACAGAGGTTCTCCGCATGATTAACGAGCAATACACACGTGCGAAGAACATATTGGAGGAGCACAAGGAAGGACACAATGCACTCGCCGAACTGCTCATACAACGTGAGGTGATATTTGCAGAGGACGTAGAGAAGATTTTCGGCAAGCGTCCATGGATAAGTCGCTCACAGGAGATAATAGAAAGTAATCAGGAGACAGCAGAGACTTCCGCCCCTGCCCTGCCTGAAGTGGAGGAGTAAATTAAACATACTACAATGAAGCAACTGATAACACGCACCATAACAGGAGTACTCTTCGTAGCCATCGTCTTAACGTGTTTCCTGCGTCCTCTCAGCATGACGCTGTTCTTCGCCTTGGTAACAGGCATGACGATATGGGAGTTCTCCGGACTTGTCAACGAAAAGGAGAACGTACAGACCAACCGTTTTATATGCACCGCAGCAGGCGTATTCCTGTTTATCGCCATAACAGGATTCTGCAGCAATCTCACACCTTCTTCTGTGTTCATACCTTATCTGCTGACTATAATATACCTATTCATCAGCGGACTGTTCACAAGAAATGAAGACCCGATAAACGACTGGGCATATTCCATGATGTCACAGATGTATATAGCACTGCCTATCTCTTGCCTTTCCATACTTGCATTCAGGGCAATGCCTACGGGTGAGGTAACCTACAACATGCTGCTGCCACTAAGCATCTTCGTCTTCCTCTGGATGAACGACACCGGCGCATACTGCGTAGGTTCGCTCATAGGAAAGCACAAGCTGTTTCCACGCGTAAGTCCAGCCAAGTCATGGGAAGGCAGCATCGGCGGTGGCATATTGGTTATCATCGTGGCAAGCATCATAGCATGGATCGACCACAATAACATATTGGAGTCATTCGGCGCCATGGAGACCGGACTCTCTACTATTGAATGGATAGGTTTAGGACTGGTAGTAGTAGTCTTCGGCACATTCGGCGACCTCGTTGAAAGTCTGTTCAAGCGCACACTCGGCATCAAGGACAGCGGCAAGATTCTGCCTGGACATGGTGGCATGCTTGACCGTTTCGACTCTTCACTTATGGCTATACCTGCAGCCGTAGTATATATATATACGCTGACGGTTGTATAAAATCATAATACCGAAGCCTATGGTAACTAACGTTCAATAGTTGCCATAGGCTTTTTTATGTTACTGACTATTATCAAATAACACTCAAATACAAAACATGAAGAAATCACTTACTGCTATCCTATTAACAATCTGCGTTGTCATGCAGGCACAGTACCCTATCGTTCCTGTACCGTTCACATCGGTGAAACTGAACGACGGATTCTGGACTCCACGCCTTAATGCAAGCCGAGACGTCACCATACCTCTCGCCTTCAGCAAGTGTGAAGAGACGGGCCGTTACGAAAACTTCGTCAATGCTGCCAAGCATCTTGCAAACCCTTCATTGGAGTTCCCTGACACAGCATGGACATTCTCTTTCGATGATACCGATCCTTACAAGACCATCGAAGGTGCCAGCTACCTGCTGCAGACCTACCCTAACGCAACATATAAAGGACGCCGACTCGACCAGTACGTTGACAGCGTCATCGCCATCATAGCAAGCGGACAGGAACCTGACGGCTATCTCTTCACCGCTCGTACCAAGTCACCGTCAAAGCCTCATGAATGGGCTGGTCCAAAGCGTTGGGTACTTGTAGAGAAACTCAGTCATGAGTTCTACAACCTCGGCCACCTCCTTGAGGCTGCCTGCGCACACTATCAAGCCACTGGCAAGCGTAACTTCCTCGACGTTGCGATAAAATACGCCGACTGCGTATGTCGCGAGATTGGTCCTGGCGAAAACCAACTGAAGTTAGTACCTGGTCATCAGATTGCCGAAATGGGACTGTGCAAGCTTTATCTCGTCACTGGAAATAAGAAATACCTCGACCAGGCAAAGTTCTTCCTCGACATGCGTGGCAAGACATCACGCAAGGATGCCTATTCACAGGCTCACAAGCCTGTCATCGAACAGGACGAAGCCGTAGGCCATGCAGTTCGTGCGGAGTATATGTATAGCGGCATGGCTGACGTGGCCGCACTTACAGGCGACTCTGCCTACATCAAGGCTATCGACAAGATATGGGACAATATAGTGCAGAAGAAATACTACATCACCGGCGGTGTAGGTGCACGCCACGCCGGAGAGTCATTCGGCAACAACTACGAACTGCCAAACGCATCGGCATACTGCGAGACCTGCGCACAGATAGGTAACGTATATACCAACTACCGCCTGTTCCTGCTCCATGGCTCTTCTAAATACTACGACGTGATAGAGCGCACACTATACAATGCACTGATTTCGGGCATCAGCATCGAGGGCGACGGATTCTTCTACCCTAACCCACTGTCATGCCGCGAGGAAGCCAAATACGCACGTCAGCCTTGGTTCGGCTGCGCCTGCTGTCCGTCAAACATCTGCCGCTTCATTCCGTCACTACCCGGATACATCTATGCCAGCAAACAAGACAAGCTGTACGTAAACCTCTTCATGGGCAACACCATGGAGACAAAGGTCAACGGCAAGGCTGTCACACTGAAGCAGGAAACCAACTATCCATCTGACGGCGACGTGAAGCTCACCATCGTGAAAGGCGGTGGAAACTTCGACCTCAACATACGCATACCAGGATGGGTACGTGGCGAAGTCGTTCCAAGCGACCTCTATTCATTCGTCGACGGCAAGCACCTCGACTACTGCATCAAGGTAAACGGCAAGGAGGTCATCAACAGCAACGTGAAGGACAATGCCCTCACCGACGGCTATGCCGTACTCAACCGCAAGTGGAAGAAGGGCGATGTCATAGAGATACACTTCGACATGGAGCCTCGTCTCGTAAAAGCTAACGACAAGGTCGTTGATGACCGCGGCCGCCTCGCCGTTGAGCGTGGACCATTGGTATATTGCGCAGAATGGCCAGACAACGATGCCGACGTAAGTACCTATCTGCTCAACCAGCATCCTCAACTCAATATGGGAAAGGACATCACCATCACCGCTGGTCACAAGGTGCAGTCTATCACGACGAATGCGCAAGCCCTTTCCATCGGTAGCGACGGCAAACTGAAGACAGCCGACAAAACCCTTACTCTCATACCATACTACGCATGGGACCACCGCGGTCAGAAGGGCGGCATGGACGTATGGCTGCCAGCAGCAGTAGGCGCTGCATCGGCAACACACATCGCTGCCGAGAAACAAGCCGACAACGGCTTCTTTGGAAAATAAAAAAAGACATTTACCCAAGAAAATTTGTTCAATTAAGTTTTTTTTAGTAATTTTGCGCTGTCTGCATAACGTGCAGGCAGCGCAAAAGCTTTTTAAGATAAAAGACATTAAGCTCAAACGACCAACAAAAAAGAAAAATACTCATGCAGTTAATTAACAAAATAAAAAACAGGTATCTTAGTATCGAGGCATTGCCATATTGGTGCATTCTGGCACTTGACACCCTCATCGTCATTACTTTCTATATCTTTGCTTACTACTGCATACTCGGAGGTACGGGCATCACTTCAAATTTCTGGCCGAAGTTAGGATATATCCTGCTTATCTCGCTCTTCCATATTATTTTCTTTAGGATATTCCATATCTACAACAACGTAATACGCTACTCCTCCTTTATGGACTTGCGCAACGTATTGTTTGCGAATATCTGCGCCAGCATCATTACAGCGATAATCCGCATCACGCTCGCCTCACAGCCAGATTCCAACTATCCGTGCCTGCGCATTATAATGACCGCTTGCTGCCTGGCAACAGCCGCAATGTGTGCATGGAGAATACTTGTAAAGAGTCTGTACGACAACCACACCCTCAATGCTCACGCCAAGCCAACCTTCATCTATGGAGCACGCGAGGGTGCCGTGAGCATTATCAAGGGCATACGTAGCAAGAAAGACTCACCTTATAACATCAAAGGACTTATTTCTCCTGACGATCTCGTTGCTTCGGGCTCATACGTTGCCGGCATACCTGTGTATCAGAAAAACGCAAAACTCTTTGCCATTCTTGAGGAGAAAAGAATAAAGAAGCTTATAGTATCGCCGCTATATATCAACGAGTTCCGAAATGATGACTATTTCATCAATAACATAATACGCTCCGGTATTGAGATTTCCATTCCGCAGGAAGACATTACCTGGGATGGCAGCAGCCCACTCTACACATCGTCTCTGCGCCCTATAAACGTAGAAGACCTCCTGCCACGCGACAAGATAGAAATTGACATGGAGGCTATCGGCAGACTGCTTGCCGACAAAAAGATTCTCATCACCGGCGCTGCCGGCAGTATAGGAAGCGAAATGGTGCGACAGATTGCAACCTTCAGCCCTGCGGAGATGATTCTCATCGACCAGGCAGAAACACCTATGCACGACGTGCGCCGTATAATGGCAAACAAATATCCGCAAGTGCAGGCGAAGACCATCGTCACAAGCATCACCAATGCTTCACGTATGGAAAGTATTTTCCGCCAATACAAGCCTGACTATGTATTCCATGCCGCAGCATACAAGCACGTACCTATGATGGAGGACAACCCTTCGGAGGCTGTGCAGAATAATATCTACGGCACACGCATCATAGCAGATCTCGCCGTCAAATACGGCACACGTAAGTTCGTCATGATATCCACCGACAAGGCCGTCAACCCTACTAACGTAATGGGTTGCTCTAAGCGTATATGCGAGATTTACTGCCAAGCCCTCAATGCCGAAATCAACAAGGAAGGCTCTACCATCAGACAAGCTAATGGTAAGAAGGCTGTCACGCAGTTTGTCACCACCCGCTTTGGCAACGTCCTCGGCAGCAATGGTTCCGTAATACCTATCTTCAGGGCTCAGATTGCCAGCGGTGGTCCTGTCACCGTCACCCATCCTGACATCATACGCTTCTTCATGCTCATCCCCGAAGCGTGCAAACTCGTCCTTGAGGCTGGCACCTTCGGCAAGGGCGGCGAGATATTCGTGTTCGACATGGGTAAGCCTGTTAAGATAGCAGACCTCGCTAAGCGAATGATTCGCCTGTCAAAAGCTAAGAATGTCGAAATAAAATATACCGGACTTCGTGACGGTGAGAAGCTCTTTGAAGAAATGCTCAGCGATGCAGAGACCACCATACCAACCATACATCCAAAGATTCGCATAGCCAAGGTGCGCGAATACCCATATTCTGAAGCCGTTGCCAACGAGCAGCGTCTGCTCGAAGCCAGCTATAACTACGATGACATGGAAGTAGTGAAAATAATGAAACAGATTGTTCCTGAGTTCAAGTCACGCCACTCTAAATATGAGGTGTTAGACTAAACTATCTCCCTAAAACTTTAAATACTATTCAATCACCCACCTGTCTATGGTGCGTGTCTCCTTTGAGAAGTTTACTCCTATTATATATGTTTTACCCTGATCCTTCTTGGTAGTGAGGGCGTCTCCGAAGAACTGCAGTTGATAGTTCTTGTCTTTTATCTGTTGCAGTGCCTCCTCGGCAGTGCCGTCGAGCTTAAATTCCATGATGTAGCGATACTGCGGTGTCTCTACCAGCAGGTCTATGCGTCCGTCGCTGGTGTGGTATTCCGTCTGTGAGTAGAAGCCCATCATCTTGAACACCACCCACATCATGTTCTG